>Ga0209755_10000884_pt1 | contig 51225 bp, 39 predicted proteins | sample TergutCo191P1_FD_187301 | JGI IMG/M metagenome (GOLD analysis project Ga0209755, IMG submission 187301) | Cornitermes sp. P1 segment gut microbial communities from Petit-Saut dam, French Guiana - Co191P1 (SPAdes) (version 2) | ecosystem: Host-associated > Arthropoda: Insects > Digestive system...
ACAATATTTTTAAAACGACAGAAGACCCTTCCTTTCCAAAAGAAAAGCGCCGCTATGTGCTTGATATGTTCCCGTATCCTTCGGCGCAGGGGCTGCATCTTGGCCACCCGGAAGGCTATACCGCGACAGACATTTACAGCCGCTACCTTCGCATGAACGGTTTTAATGTTCTGCACCCGATGGGTTATGACGCATTCGGCCTTCCCGCGGAAAATTACGCGATAAAAACAGGAACGCATCCTGCGGCGACTACAGCGTCCAATATCGGGCGTTTTCGCGCGCAGTTAAAAGCGCTGGGTTTTTCATACGATTGGGATCGCGAAGTTGACACATCAGCCATTGATTACTACCGCTGGACGCAGTGGATTTTTCTTAAACTTTACGAAAAGGGACTTGCCTACGAAGCCGAAAGCCCGATTAACTGGTGTCCGTCCTGCAAGACTGGTCTTGCCAACGAAGAAGTAAAAGACGGTCTTTGCGAGCGCTGCGGCACGAAAGTTACGCGCAAACGAATCCGCCAGTGGATACTCAAAATCACAGCTTACGCCGAGCGCCTGCTTTCTGACCTTGACGGTCTTGACTGGCCTGAACCTGTAAAACTTATGCAGCGCAACTGGATCGGAAAAAGCGAAGGCGCCAATGTGATTTTTAAAATTGACGGACATTCTGATACATCGAGCCAAGGCTCGCTGGAAATCTACACTACGCGCCCCGATACGCTATTCGGCGCGACATACATGGTGCTTTCGCCTGAACACCCGTTAGTTGAAAAAATTACAACGCCGGAACAAAAGCAGGCTGTCACAAAATATATCGAAGACGCCGCGAGAAAGAGCGATCTTGAACGCACCGATCTTGCCAAAGAAAAAACAGGCGTCTTCTGCGGCGCTTACGCGGTAAACCCTGTAAACAATCAAAAGATTCCAATCTGGATAGCGGATTATGTTTTAATTTCCTACGGAACAGGCGCGATAATGGCAGTCCCCGCTCATGATGAAAGAGACTTTGAGTTTGCGAAAGTTTTCAAGCTGCCGATCATTCAGGTTGTCGCCGCGGAAAAACCGTCAGAATCAAATGGTAAAAACTACTCCGGCAAACCTGCGGAATGTACTACCGCAGACGGCTTTTCCGTAAACTCCGGTCAATTCACCGGCCTTCCCACCGGGGAAGCGAAAACGCGGATAACCGCATGGCTCGAAGAAAAGGGAATCGGCAAAAAGGCGGTAAATTATAAATTGAGGGATTGGATTTTCTCGCGTCAAAGATACTGGGGCGAGCCGATTCCTGTCGTGCATTGCAGCGCCTGTGGAATCGTTCCGTTAGCTGAAAGCGACCTGCCGCTCAGGCTGCCTGATGTTAAGTCTTATTTGCCGACAGGAACAGGAGAGTCCCCGCTTGCCGGAATCGATGAATGGGTGAACACTGTCTGCCCAAAATGCGGCGGAAAAGCAAAGCGCGAAACAAACACAATGCCGCAGTGGGCCGGCTCGTGCTGGTACTACATCCGCTACCTTGATCCAAAAAACGATAAAGCATTTGCTGCAAAAGAAAAAATTAATTACTGGCTGCCTGTAGACCTTTATGTCGGCGGCGCGGAACACGCTGTTTTGCATCTTTTATACAGCCGCTTCTGGCACAAAGTGCTGTACGACTTCGGTCTTGTAAATACAACCGAGCCTTTTCAACGGCTTATCAATCAGGGAATGATCCTCGGCGAAGATAACCACAGAATGAGCAAGACCCGCGGCAATGTAATCAACCCTGATGACATAATTAAAGAATACGGCGCCGATACCCTTCGCCTGTACGAAATGTTCCTCGGTCCGTTGGAAGTTAGCAAACCCTGGATTGTCGCTGGTATCACAGGCGTGTCGCGGTTTTTAGAAAGACTCTGGGCAATCGGAACGAAGATTGAAGAGTCAGGAATAAAGAATGAGGGAGAAGCCGCAGCAGAGAAGGTAGAATTTCTTACCAGACTTCTGCATAAAACGATTAAGAAAGTGACCGATGACACTGCTTCGCTCAATTTTAATACAGCTATCAGCGCAATGATGATTTACTCAAGCGAGCTTGCGAAATTAACGGGCGAGCATGGTTCAATTCCATGCGCGCTGTGGCAGCCGCTTGTGATAATGGCCGGGGCTTACGCGCCGCACCTTGCCGAAGAATTATGGGAAAAATTGGGGCATAAGGAATCAGTCTCTTTATGCCGCTGGCCGGCTTACGATGAAGCGCTGACCTTTGACGATCAGGTTAATATAATCGTTCAGGTGAACGGTAAAATACGTGAGAAATTTACCGCAGCCGCCGGAACTGTCAAAGAGGACCTTGAAAAAACCGCGTTTGCGCTGCCCGGCATTCAAAAATGGCTTGAAGGACAGACCATTGTAAAAGTTATCTCTGTACTTGATAAACTTGTTAATATTGTTGTTAAATAGGAAAAATATAATAATATTTTATTTATTTGTAATTTATAATGGTTTTTTGGCTGTATATATCAAGTTATTTTTCTTGTTTTTTTCGCATATGTATTGTAAAATTTTATAGTAGCTCGTTGAGCTGTATACATTAGGAAAGAATTCGTTAATTTTTTTCTAATAAAACAGATTTTGTGAGGTTTATTTATGAAAGGTGGAATAGGCAGTACCATTTTAAAAATCGGTGTTATTGTGTATTTAGCGGTAAACGGAATATTTGCCTTTATGGGTCAGGGTGACTTCCAGATTATTTTTCGTATGTTAGGTTTTACCGGAAACCTGCTGCAAATTTTCGTAATCGTTTTCGGCGTTTTGGCGCTTATTGCGGCTCTTGGAACATTGTTGGAAATGTTCGGTATTAAGTATAAGTTATTAAATACTATGCTTTTTATTGTCGCAATTATCTGGGCTATATACATAGTTGTTAATATTATTACCTGGATTATGCATAAGTTCGGAGCGCCGTTACAGCATTTACAGATGTTCGCGGTACACACAATCGTATTCGCAACCCTGTTGATTGAAAGCGAAAAATTTGACTAAGTGTAAATAGAGCTGTTCCGGAAAATCATTTTTGGAATATTTCTGAAAAGGGCCGCGTAAATCTTATAGATTTATGCGGCTTTTTTATTTAAGTGGTCTGTCGCCGCTTACATTAATTTAAAAAAATTGTATAATGCTGCTTGTGTGTAAGGGATTACCGACAGCGGAAATTGACACTTATTTCAAAAGCATTCTGGAGATAGAAGCGTTTTCTTCTATTGATAGTTCCTTAAACGGCGTTCAAGTTGATAATGACGGAAGCGCTGTTACGAAGATCGCGTTTGGCGTAGACGCCGCGGCGGAAACTTTTGAACAAGCCGCAGCTGCCCAAGCCGGAATGCTCGTTGTGCATCATGGGCTTTTTTGGGGGACTCCCAGCCGGCTTTCCGGTAATCTTAGGCAGCGGATAAAATTCCTTTTAGATCATAATATTTGCCTTTACGCGGTTCATCTGCCATTAGATCAAAACCCCAAATTAGGAAATAATATTGTATTGGCAAGTCTTCTTGGACTTGAAAACATCGAGCCTTTTGGGATGTACCATGGACGTAAAATAGGCTATAAAGGGACATTTCCAAAGCCTGTTTCAATTAACGAAGCGGTTGATAAAATCAATTTTTTAAGAAGGCCGCCCCTCGGCGTTTACCCGTTCGGGAAAAAAGAGTGCGTGAACGCCGCAGTTGTATCCGGCGGCTCGGCGGAAAATATCCGCGACGCGATTGAAGAAGGCGTGGATTTATTTGTTACCGGCGAAAGCTCACATCAGATTTACCATGACTGCCTTGAAGGAAAAATCAATATGATCGCAGGCGGGCATTACAGCACGGAAGTCTGGGGGCTTCAGGCCGTTATGCGCCATTGCACCGCCGCCCTTGGCATTGACGTTGAATTTTTAGATATCCCGACAGGGTTATAAATATCCCGACAGGGTTATAAAACCGGAGTATATAAATGAAGCCGTTTACAAAAATTAAAATCCTGCCTTTATCGCTGACTGCGTTTATTATTCTTGCAGATCAGATTATAAAAGCGGTAATTGTGAAAATCCAGCCTTTTCATCCGGCGTTAATAAAAGATGTTTTTGATAATGATTTTCTGTGGATTTATCATGTGCGGAACAAGGCAATCGCGTTCAGCTTGGGCGAAAGCATTCCCGAAGCTGTTAAGCCTGTTGTTTTTATCGTTTTTCCTGTTCTGGTTTTAGGTTTTCTTGTTTGGTATTATTTTAAAAACAATGATTTTACATGGCTGCAGCGCTGGGCAGTAGCCGGGATTATCGGCGGCGGTCTTGGAAATATAATTGATCGCATTTTCCGCCCTGACGGAGTAGTTGATTATATAAGCGTTAATATTTACAATCTTTTTAATATGCCGCGCTGGCCGACTTTTAACATCGCCGACGCTTCTGTTGTTTGCAGCTGTATTTTACTGCTTGTAACCATGTTTATAGTTCCTAAAAAATTGCCTGAAGGAGACAAAAATGAATAAGCGATTAAATACGGTTTTATTCATTCTTGGCGCGACAATATTCAATGTTCTCACTGTCATAGTAAGCTTTATTCTCTTCTTCCTTTTTTATCTCAGATTTTTAGCGCCTCATGTCCCGGAAGCGGCTCAAAACTGGAGCTTCAGCTTTATTTTTGTGCTTTCGATTGTTGCTTCCTTCCTTGCTTACCGCTATATTTTAAAATTCCTGACCAAGAAAATTGATTTTGATAAATATTTCGATCCGTTATTTGTAAGAAAAAACACAAAGAAATAATGATTGTAGTTGTTCTTATTCTACCGTAAACCGCAGCTTTTCGCTTTTTAAGAACCGCGCGTCAGGGCAATTTTCGCTGTATGCGGAGAAGATTAATTCGCCCGCGGATGCTCCCGCTTTTATTATTACCAGCGCCTTTCCAAGCGATGTGTAAACGCGGGGAAGATCAAATCCCAGGAAATTATTCAAATCAGGCGATGAAGAACCCATTATTTTGCCGTCGCCTTCCAGCGAAAACCCCAAAAGTAAATCTTCTACGGGATTGATGACGCCTTTTTCATCAGTGACGCTGACTTCGATATGCGCTAAGCCAAAAGGCGATAATGTCTCTTTATCAGGTTTTAATCCGATAACCGCCGGAGGGCCCGCGGTTTTTATTTCCTGAACAGCGGCTTCTTTTCCCGCGCGGTAACCTATCACTTTTAATTCGCCGCTTTTATAATCAACAGGCCATTCAATTATTCCGCTTTCATAATCAGACGGTCTGCGTCTGCCGGTTTTCTTGCCGTTTATCCAGAGTTCCGCTTCATCGCAGTTTGTGTAAACAGCCGCTGTAACAACGCGGCGTTCAAGATGATCAAGATTTAAATGAGAAGCGGTATACGGAAAATTCCAGCGGCCGCGGGCGAAATTATTTTTCTGTGTGTTGTCGTAAAAACATAAATGGACGACAGGCTCGTCTGACCAAAATGTTTTTCTCAGCCAGCTTTGATCTTTATAAAAACCGCAGATATCAAGGCTTGATCCCGCCCAGCCCTTACAAGGCCATGACGCCTCGCCTAAGTAGTCGATACCCGCCCAGATAAACTGGCCAAGTACATTGTCATCCTCTAGCACATAACGCCACGGATTCTTTTTTGTAAAATCCTCAAAACTGTGAAGGCTGCCGGAGTAATATTCATAGCACTCTGTCCCGATAATGGGCTTATTAATCGCTTTGGAATAATACGGATACCACGGCTCATGGTAATTAAGACCGATTATATCAATGTGTTCCGCTATTTTTTTTGTTATTGCTACATGCTTTTCCGGCAGTGCGCCGACCATATCGCGCGGTGTTTTATCCGTCACATGCGGAGACTGCGCCATTGTTACAGGGCGGTCATCCAGCGTTCTGACATAATCGCATAACATTTTTTCTATTTGCAGCATTTCATCAGAGCCTTGATTCTCAACTTCGTTTCCAACGCTCCAGAGAAATACCGAAGGATGATTGCGATCCCTTAAGATAAAACCACGAAGATCGCTTTTCCAGTTTTCTTCAAATATTTTTTCATAAGCAAGCGATTTCCATCTGTCAAAACATTCGTCAATCACATAAAGCCCAAGTTCATCGCAGAGGTCAAGGAATTCTTCCGCCTGAGGATTATGGCTGGTTCTTACCGCGTTACATCCCATGCCTTTTAGAATTAAAAGCCGCCTGCGCCACGCTTCTTTGTAAAAAGCCGCTCCTAATATACCGCAGTCGTGGTGAAGGCAAACGCCTTTTAATTTTATATTTTTTCCGTTGATAAAAAATCCCTTGTGCGCGATCATTTCGATTGTTCGTATGCCGAATTTTGCTTCTGTGTAATCATTGTTTACGCCGCCGTTCACTTCGCCGGTATAAGCGCAAACCTGATAAAGCTTCGGGTTGTCATCGCTCCATAATTCCGGATCGTTAATTGTGAAACAATGCTCTATTGTTGTTTCAGACTGCGATGCGATTTTAATATCAATTTTATTATTATCAATTTCTTTGCCTTTCGTATTTTTTATGATTAGATTCAAAGTTGATTTTTTTTCTGAATCTTTCGAAGTGTTTTCTATAGAAGCGGTAACTTTTACTTCCGCTGTTCCGTTGTTTTGCAATATGGCTTTTACGCCTAGACCCCATGTTTTAAAATGAAGCTGGCTTTTCTGCCTTAGTTCAACGCCCCTAAAAAGCCCTGCCCCGGAATACCACCGGTCGGGGACATCGCTGCCGTTATCCAGGCGGACGGCGACAAGATTTTTTCCGGGTTTTACAAAAGAGCTGATACAAAGTTCAAAGCTTGTATAGCCGTAAGCGTGAGCGCCCGCTTTTTTCCCGTTCACAAAAATTTCAGCGTTACGGTAAGCGCATCCAAAGTATAAATATATTTCCTTTCCGCTGATATCACCTAACGAAAATTCTTTTCTGTACCAGCCTGTGTTTTTCCAGATAAAATAACCCTGTCTGCTTTGCTGCGACCACGGCTCATCGCCGCCTTTATCAAACGGCTGATGTATAACCCAGTCATGAGGCAGATCGACGCGTTCCCATGTGCTGTCGTTGTAATCTTCCTGTACAGCGCGGCTGTACAATTCCGCGTTTTTAGGATCGTTCAGAATAAATTTCCAATCCTGATTGAATGATCGTATGGTATCGTTTTCCATTATTTTACCCGGCATTTGTTATTTTTTTATTTTTAAATATAACCACAGAACGCGCTGAGTTGTTTTTCAGCGGCGTCCTGCGGTTTCGTTTTTAATTATCTAGGCCAGAGCCTGGATCTTTCGTCCATTACTTCCTGCGCGCCGGAAGAAAGGTAATCTCTCATACCTGTATCCCAGACGCGATCAAAATCCGCTGTTCTGGCGATAACTGCCTGTGCAATCAATGCGTCTGCTTTATCGTTCAGGGTTTGTCCGTATACCGCGCCAAGCGTAGTAACTGCCTGATATACAACAGGAGCGTAACCGTTGCGGGTGGAAATCGCATAAGCGTTTACAATAACTTCCGGAGCGATGTTCGCGTAACCTAAAGCAAGAACCCTCGCGTTTAATTCCGGGCTGCCTAATTCGATGCCGTTCATTGGAATTGTCATGTCGATGTTATTCGCCGAGTTCATAATCCATGCATCGCCTGCCGGACGCGCGATAGCGCTTGGAACGCCGCCGATAATTTCATGATTTACGCCTGGTGTTCCAATCTGAAGGAAGCTGTAGTTTTCGGGTTTGCTCAGCCAGTTAAGGTACTGCAGCGCGCCGATAGGATTTTTCGCGAACGCGGGTACGAATATCCTTAAGCCGGGTTTGTCGGAAATAAGTTTGCGCGTAACGCCGTTAGGAGACTGAATGCAGTCTACAGGCACAAATTGCGCGCCCGGGACATTGCGCTGAAGTTCGGTTTGAATCGCATTATCGGCACGGTAAGGATGATCCCAGTTGCCGCCGTATGCGCCTACCCTGCCTGTTTTAAGCAGATTAAAGAAATCATCGGCTACTCTCATCAATGGGAAGTCCCTGTAAATTAGACCTTCGTTGTACCACTGATTAATCATGCGCAGCCCTTCTTTATAACCGGGCATTGCGATAGGACGATCGCTGAAATAGTGAATCCAGAAATCCCTGTCGCTTATACTTGGATCGTAGAACGCGTTAACAATTGGTGAAAATCCCCAGCGCGCGTCCGAATCCTGTCCGAACGGAACAACATTGTTCCTGCCGCCGCTTCCGGGAAGCCTGTCAGCGTTATCGCGGAAAGCGACAAGCGCTTGATAAAATTGCTGTGTGGTTGTCGGTAACGGAAGCCCAAGAATATCAAGCCAGTCTTTGCGGATAAAAAGGTTTCTCTGAGCCACATTTACCACGACGCTTGGCACTGAGTATACCCTTCCTGTAACCGGGTCTTTGTCTCTGTAAATCAAATCCTGTCCCTGTAACGCCGGATCTGCGCCAAGCAGTTTCTTCATATCAGGCAGATATTGTTCGATGTACGGAGTTAAATCCAGGATACCGCCCTGCAGCCTGAAATTGGTAATCATGTCTGTGGCATAGGTGTAACACAGATCAGGCGCACTTGATGACGCCATCATGTTGACGATGTCAGTGGTCTCAGACCAGCGTCCTACGGGAATAAAAGTCACTTCGATATTTAAATCCGCAAGAACTTTCGCTTTAATCCAGTTAGTCCAGGCATTGTCGTAAGCTAGGGATCTTCCGCCGTCCATACCGCGATCAAAAATTTCGACAGTAAGCTGAGTCGGCCCCGATGGAGCGGCAGCTTTTGCTTGACAGCCTGTCGTTACCGCCATAACAGCGATCAAAACGACGGCTAAAGTAATTAATACTTTTTTCATAAATCCTCCTTGGTAATATATGCTATTAATTATATCAGACAAAATAAGTACCATTGACCTAAATTAAATAACAGATATAAAATATATAAATAGGTATAAATTCGATATAAAATTTTTGGAGAAAGCGTGGAAAAACCGATTTTAGAGGAATTTGCCCCCATAATTGAATATCATGTTTTCCGGAAATGTTATGAAGGCTGGCATTTAAAAAAGCACCGGGTAGATAATCATGATATCACATATATCATTAAAGGAAACGCTTGCTATACCATCAATGATACGCCTTATGAACTTGGACCCGGCGATTTAATATATCTTACTGAAAAACATTTTAAAGAAGCCGCTACATATCCTCATAGTCTGATGCAGTGTTTTTCGATTAATTTTACTTTTAAACATAAAAAAGCGGAAGATATTTTCCCTGTTATTAATAATATCGGAATCAGGAAAGATATTGTGGATTTATTCAGGGAACTGACTATATGCTGGAACGAACAGCAGAGCGGCTACATTGTAAAAACACGCGCGCTTCTTATGCTGATTTTACACCGCTTAATGGAAATTATAATCTTTGACGTTGACTCAGGACAGGGCGATTACAGAATTAATAAAATTATCCGTTATATATCGATGCATTATCCCGAGAAACTTACAGTTAAAAATCTTGCAAACCAGATAGGTATTGATTCGGATTATTTTGGGCATTTGTTTAAGCGCGAAACAGGCATGACTGTTCATCAGTATATTAAAAAAATTAGAATCCGCAACGCGGAAAATATGCTGCAAAGCGGCAATTACAAGGTTCAGGAAGCGGCGGAACACTGCGGCTTCAGCGATAATTTTCATTTTTATAAATCATTTAAATCGTTACGGGGATTTCCACCTTCAAATTGTCTTCCTAGAAACCAGGTTAATTAACATTTGATATAATCTTTTTTTAAGTATTATTTGAACCCCTGAACAGCCTGACAAATTCTTCCGGGTTTATATCCACTGCGCCCAACGCGGTTTTGTAATCAAGAGGCATTCCCATGTCAAAGAAAGAGAATCCGTGTTTTTGCAGATATTGAGTCGCTAAAATTAACTGAACTGTTCCCGCGTTATCTTCGTTATAAAAACCGGAATAACTTGTGTAGACATCGCCGCAGACAATGCCAAACTCGCCCGCAGCTAATTTTCCGTCACGGTAAAGCGCGAAAGAGGCAGGACAGGGGAATGTTGAATGAGGAGTATCGAATGATGAATGTGAAGAAGGCGAAAGTGAACGGATTTTTTTTATGTTTTCCACAAGCGGCGGGGTAAGCCAGTCCGCACCGTGTTTTTCTACGCATCTGTCAATTATCCGCTCGAATTCAGCGTCCGCTTTTAGTTCATATTTTCCAAGCAGACGGCGTATTGATTTTTTTATATGTAAATTTTCAAAAAATAAGGCCGAGCGGATAAGGTGGAGTTTTGGCAGCATTATGTAATACGGGTTTTCTGATTCCTGTGAAATATTCATGGACATTACAAGGAAACCGGCTTCCATCAATCTGATTGTAAAATCGATATCAAAACTTTCTGATATGCAGAAATCCCCTTTATAGTCAGTTTCCAGCATTGCGTCTACTGTCTTGCGGCAGTCGTCTTCCGGCGAGATATAGATATAACCTGAAAGGGTGTATTTTAATTCCATATACCTTGACCAAGCCCTCTGTTTATTCTAAACTAAAAGTCTAAATTTGTTTTTAAGTACCTTTATATATATAGGAGAAGATACCATGAAACGCACTTATCAGCCCAGTAAAGTAAAAAGAAACCGGAAATTTGGATTCCGAGCCCGTATGAAGACAAGAGGCGGACGGCTTGTTTTAAAACGCCGCAGAGCAAAAGGCCGGATAAAACTTTCAGTTTCTGACGAGAAAAAGCCCTATTAGTGATATAAATAATGGTTTGTTCCGCTTTAGGCGGGAGGAGCATTTAAAGGGAAGGAAGGAGATACAGGAGGTTTTTAAAAAAGGCAGACGGTTCGGATGCAGCGGTGCGAAATTATTTCTACGCAGGAATGAGTTAAGCTGGAATCGTGTTTGTTTTTCTTTTACAAAACCGATAAAGCAGCCGAAAAAGGCGCGGTCTGCGGGAAACCCGGTTAATGATGAAAAGGTTTCCTGGAATGCGGTTACTAGAAACCGCTCAAGGCGTCTTAGCCGTGAAGCTTTCAGATTAATGAAATACAGGCTTTTTAACGGTTATGACTTTATCTTTTTGATTTATCCTGAGGTTGAATGTAAAAAGCCTTTGATTTCTCTTTCTGACAGAATGGCACAGTTAGAATCCCTGTTTTCAAGAGCTGGTTTAATTAAATGAAATATATAGCGCTGGCGTTAATCAGATTTTATCAATATGTGATTTCTCCTCATTTTCCGCCGGCGTGCAGGTATTATCCTACTTGTTCGTCTTATGCCTTCGAGGCTGTCAGCAAACACGGTTTTTTACGCGGCAGTCTGCTGGCTGTCAGGCGGATCATCCGCTGCCATCCCTTTCGCAGCGGCGGTTATGATCCTGTGCCTGAATTAACTGAAAAATTTTTTGTAAGGAAATAAAATGGAAAAAAGAACGATTTTAGCGATTGTACTGTCTACATTAGTAATGATTATTGCCTTTTCTATACAATCATACATGTATGCGCCCGCTCCTGATGCGGTTTCAAGCAGCCAGGGTACAGTGCCGGGTGTGACTGCTGCTGATACAGATATCGCAAATGTACAGCAAGGCGAAGCGTTATCGGCGCCGACAGAGCCTGTGATGCTGGCTCCTTCCCGCGACGAACCGCCTGTGACCCAGCAAGCTGCCGAGCCGGAGTTAATTCCCGCGCATCCGTTAATAGAAATAAAAACAGATTATTATATTGCGGTTCTGTCCAATGCAGGCGGCGATATGGTTTCGCTTAAATGGAGAGATATGCGTAAAACGGAAGATGATCCTGAAGCTTATGTCGAGCTGATTCTTTCCGGCAGTAATCAGGCGCGCGCGTTTGCAATCGCTTTCGGCGATTCTGATACCGCTCCCGTTTCATCAAATTTTCATGTAAACCATATTTCACAATATTCTGTTGAATTTTACAGGGACTTCACCTCGCCTTCAGCGATGTACGGTACAGACGGAAAATTCCGCCTTATTAAAAGATATGACTTTAAGCCTAATGATTATATGTTTGAGTTAACGGTTACTCTTGACGGCGGATACGCGGTTCCTGAATTTAATTTTGCGGGTAATGCTTATACCCTGTCCTTTGGTCCGCAAATAGGACCGACGTTTCAAAGACTCGACGGTTATTACGATTACCGGTACTATAACATTTATGTAAACGGCAAACGCAAGGACGTGAAAGTAAATGAAATTGTTGATCGTCCGGCATGGGCCGCGATTACCGGAAAGTATTTCGCCTTTGCCGCGATTCCTCTTCTGGCGCAGTATTCCGTAAGCTTTACAGATAAAGCTGAACCCGGTCTTGCCGCCGCTTCCAGGATGAATATAATCCGCCCTTCTGCGGCAGTTTCTAAAATCTCCGATACCTACCGTTTTTATATCGGGCCGAGAACGCAGGAAATTCTGGTTAATTACAATACCGGCAGGAACGAGTTTGGATTAAAAGATATTAACCTTGTTGAAATCGCCGGCTCCCGCGGCTTCTGGAGTATTTTTTCACCGCTTGAGAAAGTATTAAAATGGCTGCTGCTTGGAATTTACAGAGTTGTTCCAAATTACGGCGCCGCGATAATTCTTCTTACTTTTTTAATTAAAATTCTTTTCTTTCCGCTTACCAAAAAAGGATCGGAAGCTACATTGCGAATGCAGGCGCTTGGGCCGAAAATTAAAGAATTACAGGAAAAATATAAAAGCAATCCGCAGAAATTACAGGCGGAAATGGCAAATTTCTACAAGCAGGAAGGATATAATCCGCTTGGCGGATGTCTTCCAATGCTGCTCCAGCTGCCTATTTTTGTATCCATGTTCAGTCTTTTTAACAACCACTTTGACTTACGGGGCGCGATGTTTATTCCCGGCTGGATACCTGATCTTTCGCTGCCTGAATATATTATCCGGTTTGAAAACTTCAGAGTTCCTATTTTGGGCTGGACTGCGCTCAGGCTTCTGCCCTTCCTTTATGTCGGCTCTCAGCTGCTCTACGGCAAGGTTACGCAGATGCCAGGACAGCAGTCGAATACTCAGATGAAACTAATGTTATTTGTCATGCCGATTATTTTCTTTTTCATTCTTTATGATGTACCCTCCGGGCTTTTGATTTACTGGATTTGTTCTAATCTTCTTACTCTTGTTCAGCAGGTTATCATTAATAAATTTATAATTGCCAAACGCGCGGCGATGGCTCAGGCTCAAACGCAGGCTCCGGCTCAGCAGACGCCGGTTCTGCCGCCGCAGGTTAAAAAGAAGAAAAAGAAATCCTAGCGCACTGACGCGCGGACTAATATGATGATTTTTTAGTCTGGCTGCTTATTCCGGGCGGACAGACTTAAATATAAGGAGCGTTTATGGAATTTGAATTTGAAGGCCGTACCGAAAAAGAAGCAATCGACAGGGCGGCAGGAGAGTTAGGTCTTGAAAAAGACGATTTTGATGTTGAGATTCTTGAAACACAGAAAAGCGGTTTGTTCAAAAAAGGTCTGGTGCGGATAAAAGTTATTGTCCCGAATTTCGGATCGCCTTCAAGAAGTTCTGCGCATGTTTCAAAAACACGGTCTGATTCAGACGGAGATGATACCGATTACGGAGACAGAACAAGCAAGCCGGTTTACGGCGAACCCGCGCCTCAGAATGAGTTTGAAGAGAAAATGATTGAATTTACTACCCGCTTGATTGAGTATATGGGTTATCCGGGGAAAGTAACTGTGCTGTTCAGGGACAAGCATAAACTTGGATTAAAAATTGATTCCAGCCATTCGTCAATATTAATTGGTAAGAAGGGTAAAAATCTTGACGCGCTTCAGCTGCTTTTAAACATTTATGCGGGAAGGCTTGGCAAGGAAGATACAAGAGTCATTTTAGATACCGAAAATTACCGGATCCGCCGCGAAGAGTCGCTTGTGCGCCTTGCTTATAATGTTGCCGAAAAAGTCCGCGAGAGCAAAGCATCGATTCTTTTAGAGCCGATGAACCCGTTTGACAGATGGCTTATTCATACCACATTAAACGATATCGGCGATGTGGAAACAAAGAGCGAAGGAGACGGCTTATATAAACAGGTGCGTGTTTATTACCGCGGGCTTAAGTAGTGAGGAATGAGGAATGAGGAATGAAAAACGGATGTTTATGCGTTATTTATTATGTTAGGTTTTAAATTGAAAAGAAAATTCTTATTTATTTTTATTTTCCTTGTTTTCGCCGCTTCAATCGTTTTCGCTGTGCCTCTTGAGAACCTTGTTTCCGCAAATCACGCGGCGCAGCTTCGTTCAAGCGATACATTAATAACAGAGACTCAATTAAGAAACGCCGCGCCTGTTTTAATGCCGCAAAATAATGATCTTCGGCAGTTTGTAACAGGGATAAAGAATACTCTAAATCCCGGTATAACTGTTGAAGCCTTGTACCTTTATAAAAAGCCGGGTAGTTTTCATACGTCTGTTAATAACTGGGATAGCAGGCAGAAAACCGGGGTTTTTAATCAGCTTGTAGCGCTCAGCAGTTTGACCGGAATCCAGTATTATTCCGCCAGCCGCGGCGCTTTGCGTACATTTTATGATTACTCCGGCGTAATTGACGGGCCGCAGTCGAAAAACCCTGTTCCCGATCCTGTGTATCTGCAGCCGCCTCAGTCGCTTACCCTGTACGCAAGACAGAAAGACCTTACCTTCGGCGATAATATTTACCGGTATGATTATGTAAATACGGCGGAAGCGCTTTTTTTTGTTCAAGAAAATGTGACATCCCTTGTTTATGGTATTATTCCGGCAATTGGAAAAGGCAATTTACGCTCTGTAATAGCAGTTTTTGACTGCGGGGATTCAGTGCTTATCTATGTTATTTCGATGGCAAAGGCGTTTTCACTGCCCGGCATGAACGATCGTATCAGCAGCTCGTTTGGTAACCGCGCGGAGGCGGTTCTTGCATGGCTTACCGGCCGTCTGGACAGGGAAATTTTTCCTTATTAATGAATTTTAATAATTTTTCCATTTTCTTTTATTAATACTTATATTATAATATAGCGTATAGATGTATTTGATTTTTATAGAAGGGTGGTTGCCATGAGGTTATTTACCAGATCAGATTTTGACGGCTTGGCTTGCGGTGCGATTTTATCATATTTAGGTATTATTGACGAATGGAAGTTTGTCCATCCAAAAGATATTCAGGATGGCCTGGTTGATGCAACAGATAATGATATCTTAGCGAATATTCCTTATATTCCCGGCTGTAAGCTGTGGTTTGATCACCATTCCAGCGAGACAGAACGTCTTGGCGAAGGCGCGTATTTCGAGGGAGTTTCCAAACCAGCGCCAAGCTGCGCAAGAGTTGTTTATGATTATTACGGCGGTGAAGCAAAATTAAGCAGATTCGCGGAAATGATACACTATGTTGACAAGGTTGATTCCGGCAATTTAAATAAAGACGAAATCCTCGATCCAAGGGGATGGATATTGCTCGGTTTTATTATGGATCCGCGCACAGGTCTTGGCCGTTTCAGGAATTTTACCATCAGTAATTATGAGTTAATGCTGGAATTGTCAAAAGCATGCGCGGAAAAGTCAATTTATGAAATTCTTGAGATGCATGATGTAAAAGAGCGTATTGATTTTTATTATCAGCAGAAAGAACTTTTTACAGAGATGGTTAAAAGCCACGCTGTAACTGATAAGAATGTAATTAAAGTAGATCTCCGCGGAGTTGATACAATTTTCGCGGGTAACCGCTTCTTAATTTATACCTTTTACCCCGAACAGAACATTTCCGTCTGGATTGTGGACGGCCGTAATAAATCCAATGTCGCTATAACCGTTGGTTACAGTATCATTAACCGTACTTGTAATGTAGATGTTGGTTCTATGGTATTATCTTACGGCGGCGGCGGACATAAGCAGGTAGGCACTTGTCAGGTAGCTTATGACGACGCGGAAAAGGTAATTTCCGAGATAATGACAAAAGTAAAAGGATAAATTAATACATTTTTCTTGCGATTCATTCTATATGCGCATTATAATTATTATATATGGCAGGGAATGAACCTTTAAATCCTCTTATAGAAGTGCTTTCTCCCGGTAATGACAAAAATATCAATAAAAACTATATAGATATCATAATTGAAGAAGAAATCCCTGTTTTATGCGTAAACCGGGGCAATCAGAAACAGCGGCTTATGCCCTTCAAAGTCTTATACGACAATCATGAGAATTTTTGGCTGCAAACAGGAACATGGGATTATTTTTTAACCAGCGAAGATCTTGATAAGCTTAATGGAAAACTAGCTGTAAAAACCGGCGCATGGGACAAGGAAAGACCAAAAGCTGATAAACCGGCAATTTTACATAATGATGATGATCTTGAAGAACTTGACGTAGAAGTCGGTTACGGCGATGAATATAAAATGTTCGCCAGTATGACCAACAGCCAGAAAGTTGAATATATCGACAACCACAAAAAAAGATTAAACGATCTGCTTATCCAGAAAAGCAAGAATGAAGAGCTGATAACAGAGGCTTTAGTTGATACCGCGAAAGACGCCGCAATGATAAATCACGCCGCGTTGGAAGAAGCGATACGCCTTGCTGATGATGAGGCTAAAAAATTTACGCAGGGTCTTGTTGATTCAACGCATGAAATGGTAAAGTCATCGGCGCAGCTTGTCGCGGAGAATGTTTTTAATAATGAACTGATGAATACCCTTGTTTCAAAATCGAACGGGACGATTGTTCAGCACATGACGCGCGTTTACCTTAACGGCATCGCTTTTCTTACCTATTACAACAAACTGGTTTCTACATCCAGCACCATTACAAAGCTTCGAATAGCCTTTCCCACCAAGTACCGGGATTTTTATCATAAGCTGCTTCCGCATATTAATATAGGTGATATAAACCTTGAACGCGTTTTTTTCGGCGGTATGAGGGCAATCCCTTATGATGTATACTTCCGCTGGGCTGTCGGCTTTTTAATTCATGACATCGGAAAAGCGTCCGCCGTTGAGTATCATGAAGGCGAATCCTCATACGATAGAAGCATTGTAATTGATCATGTAAAGCAGGGTTACCAGTCGATCATGAACAAAACAAATTACCCGATGGAAGCAAGTTTAATAACAGGTTATCATCACGAGTATTACGGAGACCCGAACGGATACGGCTACTTCCGCGCGTATCTTATGCAGTATAAAAAACATAACCCAAACGCGAAAGTTGATTACTGCATCGCTTACGAATTAGAGCCAATGATGGATTATGACGCCTTAGCTTATTTTCCCGCGAAAGTCCTGGAAATTATCGATGTTTATGACAGCGTAACCGATCCTCACCGCGTCTACCGCAAGGCGTTAACCCCCGAAGAAGCGCTTAAAATGATGAGGGAAGAATTTGTAAATCATCATAAAATAGACGCGATACTTTTTGATATTTACTGCATGTATATCAGAGAGTTGGAAAAAAAGAAGAGTTAAAATTAAAAAACATAATTACCTGAACAGCCCTTGTTATGTTGTAAAGCTGTAAATCCGTTAGTTTCTAAAAACTTTAATCAACAAAAAATTTCTTTAACAGTTCCAGATCAAGCTGCGGATATACAGGGAAGCGTTCCATTAAAGTTTTTACCCGCGCGTGAACATCGCTTTTTACTTCGACATTGATGTTGTACTTTGCTTTGCTGCTCGAACCCGGTTCTTTTCTCGGCGACTGCGTTGTGCCTTTTACAACGCTTGCGATTAACGCGCCGATTTCTTCCATCTGCGCTTCCTGCATACCAAGCGTCGTAATCGCGGCTGTTCCAATTCTTAGACCGGATGTATACCACGGGCCGTTTGGATCGCGGGGAAGACTGTTTCTGTTAACGGTTATGTGACATTCTTGAAGGGCGCTTTCGGCCTGTCTGCCTGTGATTCCAGCTTTGTGAACATTAATCAGCGCAAGGTGATTATCTGTTCCGCCTGTTAAAACTTCAAGCCCGTTTTTAATGCAGGAAGCTGCCAATGCCTGACAATTTGAAACAATTTTTTGCGCGTATTGCCTGAACTCAGGAGCGGCAGCTTCACGGAAAGCGACCGCCTTTGCCGCTATCACGTGAGGCAGCGGCCCGCCCATTGTTAAAGGACAGCCTTTGTCAAGCGTTTCTGCGAACTCGTTTGTAGAAAGCACAAGGCCGGCTCTTGGGCCGCGCAGAGTTTTATGAGTTGTGCTTGTCAGAACATGCGCCCAAGGAACAGGATCAAAATCGCCTGTAAAAACTTTTCCCGCGACAAGGCCCGCGAAGTGCGCCATATCAACAAGCAATACAGCGCCTGTTTTATCGGCGATTTCCCTCATCCTTTTAAAATTAATTTTTCGCGGATATGCCGAATATCCTGCGAGCAAAATAAACGGGCGGATTTCCTTCGCCTGTTTTTCAATTTCGTTATAATCAAGAAGACCGTCTTTTTCGGAAACTGAATAACTGTAAACATCAAACATTCTGCTTGAAATATTATTTCTGTATCCGTGCGTTAAATGTCCTCCCGAGTAATAATCAAGCGTTAAAAGTTTTTGATTTCCAAGTTCGGTTTTTAATTCTTTCCATTGGGCGTCGCTTAGTTTATAAAGATTTGTCTCGCCCCAGGCAGCCAGCATTTTGTTTTCTATTCTTGTACACAGGATTGCCCAGTAAGCAAGCAGGTTCGCATCCGATCCGCAGTGAGGTTGGACATTCGCGTATTGCGCGCCGAAGAGCTTGCATGCTTCCTGCGCCGCGAGAGATTCAATTGCGTCAACATTTTCTGTTCCGCCATAGAAACGGTGAAACGAAACGCCTTCGGCATATTTATCTGTTAATAAGTTGCCCATCGAAAGCTGCACCGCGAAAGAGCAGTAATTTTCGCTTGCGATAAGTTTTATTCGCTTACGCTGGTTTTCCAGTTCCTTCACAATAGAAGCGGCGATCTCAGGCGTAACTTTGGCAATTTCTGACAGGCTGCAAAGATATGCCAAAAGGTTATTGTCAATTTTTTCGAACGGCTGCAAAGCAGATGACTGTTGTGCGGCAGATGAGCAGCTTGCGGCAGATGACGACTGCGCAGCAGATGAGCAACTTGCGGCAAGATAGGTCGCGACCGGATTTTGTTTCATATCGCAGTTTATCATTTTATTATCATAATTTAAAGTGATTGACTTAATAATTCTATCTTTAAACCAAATCCCTAAAAGTCCGATTATCCCTGTTCCCAGAAACAGCGAAATTGATAAAATCCAGTTTCCAGTCATCATAGAATCGCCTGTTATTGTTGATGTCAGTATGGCCGGCATTCTCGCGAGGACTGATAAAAAGACAAACGCAGGAAGCGAAAGACTGGTAAGGGGAGAAAGCCATGTAAACAGATCTTTTGGAAGCCCGGGAATTAAAAATAAAATGAAAATTACAAGCGAAGTTTTTTTTGTATCTTTTAAAAAAACCCATGTGTTAATTTCTTTCTCGCCGAAAAAACGCCGAAGCAGAGGCATCCCGAATTTTCTTACAAGAAAAAAAATTAAAGCGGATGTAAATACGCAGCCTGTTACGATGATCGCAAATCCTCCCCATGTTTCATAAGCCATTCCCGCGATTATCTGAATTGGGCCGCCCGGAATTACAGCGATAAAAATTTGCAGGATTTGAACGCCTAAAAGAATTATAACTCCGGTGAGTCCGTGGGATTTTATCCAAACGCTGAAACTTTCGCGGTATTCCTCGTTTCTTAGATCCAATATGAAAGGCCGGAAGATAATCATCACTATTATCATGCAAACAGCGAATACCGCGATTAAAATAATTAAACGTATTTCTCCGCGGTTGAGCAATTTATTTTTATTCAAAAGATTTCCTTTGTATGTTTTTAATGTAAAATAAATTAATAAATATTTGAAGATCTAAGCGGTACTATACAAGTTGAACTAAAATATTAATTCATGTTAATGTATCATTACAAGGAGCAATTTATGGCACAAAAAATCCCGGTTGGAATTCTGGGAGCTACAGGCATGGTTGGGCAGAATTACATCGCCCTTTTAAAGGATCACCCCTGGTTTGAGGTGCGTTATGTATCGGCGTCTCCGCGCAGCGCGGGTAAAAAATACGCGGAAGCAGTTTCGGGAAGATGGCAGTTAACAAAAACTTACGCGCCTGAGGTTGGCAATATAATAGTAGAAGACGCAAATGATGTAAGCCGCGCGGCGGCGGCATATAAAAAAGGCGATTGTTCATTTGTTTTTTCCGCGCTTGAAATGAGCAAGGATGAAACCCGCGCTCTGGAAGAAAGTTACGCTGCAGCCGGAATCCCTGTTATTTCTAATGCGTCGGCTCACCGCTGGACGCCCGATGTGCCTGTTTTAATCGCGGAAATTAATCCCGAACATACTGATATAATTCCGGTTCAGAAAAAAGCGCGCGGCTGGGATCGCGGATTTATAGCCGTTAAACCAAACTGTTCGATTCAAAGTTATATGAAGCCTATTCACGCGCTTGCGCTTGCGGGATTTAAAGCGCAGAGGATCATTGTTACTACAATGCAGGCTGTTTCCGGGGCGGGGTATCCGGGCGTTCCAAGTTTAGACATGATTGATAATATTGTTCCTTATATCGGCGGCGAAGAGGAAAAGTCAGAAAAAGAACCGTTAAAAATTTTTGGTACGATTGAAAACGGCGTTATTAAGAACGCGGAAGGATTAAAAATTTCCGCTCATTGTAACAGAGTGCCTGTTACAGACGGGCATACAGCCTGCGTTTCGCTTGAGTTCGCCGGAAAGAAACCTTCATCAATGGAAGAGATAAAAAAAATCTGGGCGGATTACAAAAGACTACCGCAGGAAGCAGGTTTTCCATTCGCGCCGAAGCAGCCGATAATTTATCGCGAAGAGGATAACCGTCCGCAGCCGCGAAAAGACCGCGATGCAGATAAGGCGATGGCAGTTGTTATAGGGCGGCTTCGTCCATGCAATGTTTTTGATATCCGCTTTACAGCGCTTTCGCATAACACGGTGCGCGGCGCGGCGGGCGGCGGAATTTTAAACGCGGATCTTTTAAAGCACAAAGGGTATTTGTGTTAAAATGGTTATCTGATTTCTTCTCGCAGATAATTTAGGAGTAAAAGGTGAATAAAAAATATTTTCCGTTAGATAAAGAGCAGCTAGAAGAAATCGCGCGGCAATACCCGACGCCGTTTTATATTTACGATGAAAAAGCGATTATTGATAATGTCCGCAGAATTAAATCCGCGTTTTCAGTTTTTCCTTCTTATAAAAATCATTTCGCGGTGAAAGCGCTGCCAAATCCGTACATTTTAAAGCTGCTAGCCGCAGAAGGATTCGGCGCGGACTGCGCAAGCCTTCCTGAACTTATGTTAGCTGAAATAGCAGGAATGAAGGGCGAAGACATCATGCTCACCTCCAATGAAACGCCGACAAAGGAATACATCGCGGCGAAAAAAATGGGAGCTGTTATCAACCTGGATGATTTTACGCACATTGAGTTTCTAGAAAAAACCGCAGGTTTGCCGCAGCTTATATCCATGCGTTATAACCCGGGTCCTTTAAAGGAAGGCAACGCGATAATCGGCAAACCCGAAGAAGCGAAGTACGGCTTTACGCGCGAACAGTTAATTGACGGTTACGCACTTTTAAAACAAAAAGGAGCTGGAACTTCGTTCCCCAAACGCTTTGCGCTTCATACAATGGTTGCGAGTAACGAACTCTCTGTTCCATACCATGTCGAAACTGTGCGGATGCTTTTTGAGCTTGCGTCTGAGATATTAAGGAAGACAGGAGTACGCATTGAATTTATAAATCTTGGCGGAGGCGTTGGTATTCCCTATAAACCGGATCAAATTGCTGTTGATTATAAAATACTTGCTGATGGAATAAAAAAAGCTTATGATGAAATTTTAATTCCAGCGGGGCTTGATCCAATGGAAATCCGCACCGAATGGGGCAGAGTTGTAACAGGTCCCTACGGCTGGCTTGTGACTCGCGCTGTTCACAAAAAAGAAATTTACCGTAAATACATCGCCCTTGACGCGTGTATGGCCGATCTTATGCGCCCAGCTCTTTACGGCGCGTATCATCACATAACAGTTCCCGGAAAGACTGACGCTCCGTTATCTGAAACTTACGACATAGTCGGCAGCCTTTGCGAAAACAACGATAAGTTCGCTATTCAAAGAAAACTACCTAAAATTGACACCGCCGCTGACGCGATAGGAAAGGCTGGTGCAAATGGCGGCTCATCAAACGGCGATTTTGTTGTCATTCATGACGCGGGCGCGCACGGAAGATCGATGGGTTTTAATTACAACGGAAAACTTCGCTGTGGAGAACTCCTGCTTCGCGCGGACGGTTCAATTGCGCAGATACGCCGCGCAGAAACCGCGGAAGATTATTTCGCCACACTGGATTTTAACGGGTTAAAAGAATTTAAATAAGAGGAAATATATGATTAAACGAAATCCTTATATAGCAAATTTAAAAGCAGGTTATCTGTTCCCCGAGATCGCAAAACGCCGCCGCGAATACGCCGCAGCTCACCCTGACGCGAAAATTATCAGTCTTGGAATCGGTAACACAACAGAGCCGATTATGCCTCATATTAACGCAGGGCTTGTTGAAGGAGCAAAAAAACTTGGCACTGTTCAAGGGTATTCAGGTTATCAGGATGAAGGAATTGCCGCGCTTAGGGAAAAAATTTCTTCAGTTTTTTACAGCGGAAATTTCGGCATAGACGAGATTTTTATTTCTGACGGGGCAAAGTGCGACATCGGCAGAATGCAGATTCTTTTCGGCAATGAAGTAAAAATCGCCGTGCAGGATCCTTCGTATCCTGTTTATGTTGACGGCTCTGTTATCGCGGGCGCCGCAGGAAGCTGGGACAGCAATGGATATAAGGGAATAACATATCTTCCATGCACTGCGGATAATAATTTTTTTCCTGACCTTGATTTAGTTCTAAAGGACAGCCTGATCTATTTCTGTTCACCTAACAACCCGACAGGAGCGGTCGCAGATCGCGGACAGCTTTCTTCGCTTGTAGGCGCGGCGATTAAAAAAGGATGTATCATCATTTTTGACGCGGCATACAGCGAGTTTATCCGCGACTCAGCGCTTCCTAAGACAATTTATGAAATTGAAAAAGCTGATCAATGCGCCATCGAAGTTAATTCTTTTTCAAAACCAGCCGGCTTTACCGGAGTACGCCTTGGATGGTCTGTCGTTCCAAAAGCGGTTAAATTCGCGGGCGGCGAAAGCGTTAATTCAGACTGGAGCCGCATCGCCGGCACTATTTTTAACGGCGCATCAAATGTTGCACAGGCAGGCGGACTTGCGGCGTTAGACGACGAGGGACTGAAGGAAATCCGCGCTTTAACAGATTTTTATTTAGGTAACGCGAAATTGATAAGAGACGCGCTTTTAAAACTTGGTATTCAATGTATAGGCGGCGATAACTCTCCATATATTTGGGCGCATTTCCCCGGGAGGGACAGCTGGGAAGTCTTCGCGGAAATTCTGGAAAAGTGCCAGGTTGTCACAACGCCGGGTGCGGGCTTCGGCCCCGCGGGGCAAGGTTACATACGTTTTTCATCTTTCGGTCATCGCGCGGATGTTGAAGAAGCATGCAAGCGGCTTAGCGCTTATTCCCATAAATAATTAACCGGCACAGCCCAAAAATTTTTACCAAACGGCACAAGGTCTTCCCCTGTATAAATAATGATACCTTTTTTAAATTTTGTTCCAATTATTTTTTTACAGGTTTCAAGATTTTTAAAATCTTTTTCGTTTAACGAAGAGTCAAGTTTGACTTCTATTGCGATTATTTCACCGTTGTCTTTCTCTATGATAAAATCCGTTTCTTTTCCATCGCCGCGCACCGGATTAAAATGTGACACATAGTAGTTATTCGGCAGTGAGCTGATTGTTTTCATAATTTCCGACGCGATAAAATTTTCAAATATATGTCCCATTTGCGACGGATCGTTTTTATTAATATCATTGATATCACGCCTTAATAAAAAACATAAAAAGCTGGTATCGGTAAAATAAATTTTTTTACTTTTAACAAATCTTTTATTAAGCTTATTTGGCTTTGCCCACGGCTGGATTTCAAAAGTTAAATAAACATTATTACAAAAAGTTTTATATTTATCGTATGTTATCTGATTAAGCCCGGTTTCGCTCATTACGCTGTCGTTATTTAAAAGGCTTCCAACGCGGCAGCATAGCGAAGCAAGCAATTGTAAAACCAGTTCCGGCTTTCTTATCTTCGCAAACTCAACAGCGTCCCTTTCCAGTGTTGTATCAATATAACTATCCATCCAAACGCCGCGGTCAATGGTTTTATCTAACGCTATCTCTGGAAATGTGGCGCTTTTAATTATTTCAATTAAGTTAGCTCTTTTATAACTTTTTATAATTAAATCATCATTCCATAATTTTTCGATAAAATTGATACTTGAATTATTTATTTCCGCAGACGAGAACGGGAGTAATGTAAGTAAAGCCATTCGTCCGACCATCGCTTTTGATAAATTTGGCAGTCCAAAAATGTTTGCGGATCCTGTGAGCAGAAACAGCGACTTGCTCTGCCCTTTTATCCGTCTTTCATCCACTGATTTTTTTATTAATAAATGAATCTTGGGAACTCTTTGCACTTCATCAATAATGTTTATTTTATCTTTAGGCAGATCATTTATAAAAGCATCAGGGTCTTTTTTTGCCGCAGTTCTGATTGTAGTGGCATCAAAAGTCATATAATTCGCTTTACCGGCAGGTAAAAAATTTTGAACTAATGTCGATTTCCCGCATTGCCTTGACCCGTTCAAATATACGGCTGAGAAGGTATTTGTCGTATTTTCCAGCTTTTTGGCTAATATTCGTTTAATATAATCCATAAATATCCTTAACTATACTTATACATTATGTATAAGTATAGTTATACATTATGTATAAGTATGAAAATGCATATTGTATAACTAAAATTATAAGAAATTTCTGTAATAAAAGCAAGTTAGATGATTTTCATTGACCTGGATCAATTCATATTTTATAATAATCTAAATAAAAATTTAGGAGCATAACATGAGCCGTGAAACAAGAATTAAAGAAATGATTTCTCAAATGACGCTGGAGGAAAAGGTCTCCCAGCTTTTACATATCAGCCCGGGAATCGAACGGCTTGGCATCCCGGATTATAACTGGTGGAACGAGTGCCTTCACGGTGTAGCAAGAGCGGGTATCGCGACTGTATTTCCGCAGGCTATAGCGATGGCTGCCACGTTTGACGAAAAGCTTGTCGAGGAAATCGCTGTAGCTATTTCCGATGAAGCGCGCGCGAAACATAATGAGGCGGTTAAACAGGGCAACCGCGGCCAGTACTGGGGGCTTACTTTCTGGACGCCGAATATAAATATTTTCCGCGATCCGCGCTGGGGCCGCGGGCAGGAAACATACGGTGAAGATCCGTACCTTACAAGCCAAATAGGGCTTGCTCTTGTGCGCGGGCTTCAGGGTGATGATTCAGAAAATTTAAAACTTGCCGCCTGCGCAAAACATTACGCGGTTCATTCCGGTCCAGAAAAAGGCCGGCATCATTTTAACGCGGTTGTTTCAAAAAAAGACCTTTGGGAAACATATCTTCCCGCGTTCAAGGCTTTAGTCGAAGGCGGCGTTGAATCTGTCATGGGCGCTTATAACCGCACCCTTGATGAGCCGTGCTGCGCGAGTAATTATCTGATGAAAGATATTCTTCGCGGGCGCTGGGGCTTTAAAGGACACTTTGTTTCCGACTGCTGGGCTATCCGTGACTTTCACCAGAACCATAAAATAACTTCCACACCGGAAGAATCAGCCGCGATGGCGCTTAACGCCGGCTGTGACTTAAACTGCGGCTGTACTTACCCGATTCTGACTGTCGCTTTTAAACAGGGGCTTGTCACAGAAGAGGCGATAAATACCGCTCTTACGCGGCTTTTAAAAACCCGCTTTAAACTTGGAATGTTCGATCCGCCTGGCAGCGGAAAGTATGATAAACTTGACAGAAAAATTATTAACTGCGATAAACACAAAGACCTTGCGCTTAAAGCTGCGCATAAATCCATTGTTTTATTAAAAAATGATAATAACCTTCTGCCTCTGGATTCAAACCCGAAACGAATTGGCGTGACAGGCCCCGCCGCGGCTAACGCGCATACGCTTTTTGGAAACTACTACGGAGTCAGCTCGCGCTTTATTACTATACTTGAAGGGTTAGGTGAAAAGACCAGAGACAAGTTCGGCTTCAATCTTGAATACAGGCAAGGATGCCTGATGTACTGTGAAAGCAAAAAAAATACCGGCTTTGCCGGATTAAGCCCACAGACAACCAATCAGCTTCAGAAAGAAGCACCGGATGTTACCATCGCGGTGCTTGGCCTTGACGGCGCTATCGAAGGCGAGGAAGGCGACGCAATCGCCTCGGATTCAAACGGCGACCGCGATACAATCGAACTGCCGCAGTGGCAGCTTAACTATCTAAAATTTGTCCGCACTTGCGGAAAGAAAGTTGTTCTTGTTTTGACAGGAGGAAGCCCAATTGCATTCCCGGAAAATATTGCCGATGCTGTAATATTCGCGTGGTATTCCGGCGAATCAGGAGGCAGGGCAGTCGCGGATATTATTTTTGGCGATGTTGTTCCGTCCGGAAAACTTCCGGTTACTTTCCCTGCTTCTACGGATCAGCTTCCCGCTTACGATGATTATTCCATGAAAGGCCGCACTTATCGTTATATGACACAAAAGCCGCTTTATCCGTTTGGCTTTGGATTATCGTATACCAATTTTAAATTTGATGATATAAAACTTTCCGCATCTTCAATTTCCAAAGGCGGTTCTGTGAAAGTCTCTGTCACTGTGTGCAACACCGGTAAACATGACGCTGATGAAGTTATACAAATTTATATTACTAAAGAAAACCGCGGCGAAGACGATCCTATCACTTCATTAAAAGCGTTTCGTCGTGTTTTCATATCATCGGGAAAGAGCGTAAAAGTTGATATCGATCTTGCATCGGCGGCTTTTGAAACAGTAAACGCACAGGGCGATTATGTTCTCGTTCCCGGCGCATATACGGTGATCGCCGCAGATGCCGCGCCTGTTCCTGTTGCTGTAGAAAAAGGCGCGCCTGCTCCGGTTTCCGCGAAGATAACTGTGGCTTGATAATTGCCACGCCGTGTTACTATAATTCATCCGCACGCTGCGCGTGCTCTACCGGGCGGCGCGCTGCTTAAGCTAAAGCTTTCACGCTTATGTTATCATGATTAACGTATTTGAGCGCCACGCCGTGTTAATATAATTCATCCGCACGCTGCGCGTGCTCTACCGGGCGCCCCATAGAGCGGTGCCGTCTGCGGACAATGCTGTAAACGCCTGTACCCATTGATTTTTTTCTTCATCGTAGCAGCGAAGGAACACGCCTTTATATAATATGTCGTCTAAAGTGATTCGTGCGGTTTTTCCGTCGCTTCCAAGTTCCCAGCTTCCCCTTGATCCATGAGAACTTGTTATTCTGCCGTTAGCTGAAAATTGATAATCGGAGGATACATTCGGCCGCTGGTTATTTGTTTTACCGTGATTAATAAGCTTCCAAGCGCCTGTTATATTTTCTGAACTGAAATTGCGGATAACGCCGCCGTCATAGCGGAAAGGAGCGGCCATGAACCAGCCGTCGTCATTTATAAACATTTCACTGACACGCACTTCATGGTACTCGCCCCTGTCCGCGAAACGCTGATGATAAATTAAAAAATATTTTCCTGTTTCCGGATCACGATATACGCTGTTATGGCCGGGCGAAAGATACTCTGTATGGTTTTCAAATTTATAGCTGCCCATATTTTTTACGCCGTATTCAAAATGTACTGTGGACTGCATATCAACTCCCATATCGCTTCCCGGATGCTGCGCGTCTTCATAAGGGCCATCCGGATTTCGTGAACGGAATACTCTCATGTTGTAGCCGCCGTACGCTGTTAAACTTCCGTAAGATACAAACAGATAATAATACTGAGTTTCAGGGCTGTAGATGATATAAGGTCCTTCTATTGATGAATGGCTGTTTCGTATCAATTTCCTGCCATAACCTTTGTTTTCATCGTTTATCGCGGAATTTGTTTTTAATAAACCTGTCTGCGGGTCTAATTCAAAAATAAAAATGCCGCCGCTCCATGAACCGTATACAAGATAAAAATTTTCATTGTCTTTGTCAAAAAACGCCTGAGGATCGATACAGTTGGGAAACATCGACATCTGCCATATACCTGTTCCGTCAGGCGTTCTGTTTCCGTCGGCGGCTTCGCCCGATCGTACAATCAGCCCCTGTGTTATATACGGGCCTTCGATGTTATCTGCAATTGCAAGCCCAATCGCGCTGCAGTACCATGATGATGTTATACAGTAATATTGATAAAATCTGCCGTCAGGCATTAGTTGAATATCCCCTGCGTAGAAACCAAGCTCGTTTCCCGCTCCCCGCATAACGTCATCGATCTGTGATTGAAAAGTCTGCACTAAAGGATTGGAATTATCCTGCGGATAAAACGCATTCGGCTTTCCGTTCCAGTCGGATGTTACCTGCTGCCACTGTATTAAATCCGTTGTTTTGGCTGCCGCAAGATGAGAGCCGATGACATATATCTCGTTATTTTTCGATAAAAAAACCGACGGATCATGTACGCTTACAGATGTAAATTCAGGAGCCGGAGAATCAATGAAATTTTCACCTGCTAAGCGGTTTAACGAATTTGATAATATGCCGCATGAAACCACGGACATGATAAGCAGAAAATTTAATAATAATTTTTTCATAACAACAATAATACAATAAAAATATTAAACTGTAATCTTATTCTTCCACGGAAAATAATTTAACTTCTTAATTTTTTTATTTTTTAACAAATAGCTGATAACACGGGAAGCGTCTTCATCCGACCAGCGGATTGTTTCATCGCATGACAAAACAGAAGCGGCCTCAAGCTGAGTAAAGCGTCTTTTGTTTTTCTTAAAAAAATTTATTATTGATTTTTCTTCCCGCAGGCTGTTATCAGGATTACTGTCCTGGGAGCAGCAGACATCACAGCAGTTTTTTTCCGGCACTTCCCCGCCTGAATCGTAATTTAAAAGATTGATAAGCGAATGTCTTCTGCAGTTTTTATTATCTCTTGCGTAATTGTATATTGCTAATAGCCTGTTTCTTGCGGCTTCTCTGTAGTTTGTCTGAATGTCTGTATTGCTGTCTTCGCTTTCTTTTCTGACGCAGCGCGCAAGGGCCGCGTCATCATCAGGTCCCCATAACAAAATCGCTTTTGACTGTAGTCCGTCGCGGCCCGCTCTTCCTGATTCCTGAAGATACGCTTCCACAGAAGGCGCGCAATCCCTGTGAATGACAGTGCGTATATCAGCCTTATCTACGCCCATTCCAAACGCGCAAGTGCTGCAAAGGACGGCTTCTGTATTGTGAAGCAGCCATTTTTCGGTTTTTGTTTTTTCTTCTCTGCTTAACCCGGCATGATAAAAACGAATTTCTGAATGCCAGTCATATCCCATTTCTTTCAGCTCGTTGCGAAGGTAATGCGCCAGCTTTTCCGTGCCGGGGCGTGAAGTGCAAAACACAATTGCCGGGCGGCCGTTTGTTATGAGCAAATCTCTTACCGCAAGATCGCGGTTTATGCAGCCTTTTGCTGAATAACTGATATTAGGTCTGTCCGGGTTTCCTACAATTTGATTCACATCTGTGTTATTAAAAATATACTTCCTGATTTTTTCCAGAACAGGAGCGCTCGCTGTTGCTGTAAAGGCGGTGACAAGCGTTGGGTTTAAGTATTCAATTATAGAACCAATTTCCAGATAGCTAGGCCTGAAACTTTCTCCCCATTCGCTGACACAATGAGCTTCATCCACAACAACATGCATAATTTTAATTTTTTCCAGTCTGCTTTTAACCTGCGGCGTAAGCAGCACCTCAGGGTTTGCGATTATAAATTTTGCCTGCGTGTTTTCACCGCCGCTATCTTCGCTTGTTTCTGGATTACATTGCTGTGATTCAAGCCTTCGCCATATTTCATCTCTTTCTTCTTTGCTTTGACCGCCTCTTATTGTAACAGGTGAAAAACCGCGGTCATTTAAACGCCTCTGTTGATCTGCCATCAGCGACAGAATCGGGTAAATTACCAAAGTCAGCCCGTCCATCATCATTGCCGGCAGCTGAAAACAAAGCGACTTTCCTGCGCCTGTCGGCAATATTACAATTTGCTTCCCTGTGTTTTTTCTGTCAGATTGTTCTTCATCAGGATTTTCCGCGGCTCTTGCGGCTTCCAGAATATTTGTTATTACCAGTCTCTGATACGGAAATAAATATGAAAGCCCAAACAATTTTTTTACAGCTTCATCTAACGCATCATTTTGATGCTGGCAGGAATCTAATATTTGATCGTTCATTTTAAAACCCTATCTTTTTTGTTTGTTTTGGTTTTTCGATAAAGTTGTTTAGAGCAGTAATTATATTTTTTATCGCTTCATCATATTCAGAAAATTTATAATCATTGTTTTCAATATGAAGCATTAGGAGTTTTTGAAGTTTAATAATTTGATCATTTGTTCCTATTTTAGATATAATTAAATGCCTTGTTTTTACAAAAGCGCGTATTATATTGATGTTTACCTCTATCGCGTGTTTAGAGTTTATTACACTGGATAGCATAGCAACTCCATGTTCCGTAAAAACATAGGGCGCATAACGCCTTCCACCGTGATTATATCTTGAGATCACAAAATGTGATCTCAAGATATCCCATTCATCTTGAGTTAATTGAAACATAAAATCTTCAGGAAAACGCTCAATATTTCGTTTAACCGCCTGATTTAACATCCGTAATTCTACTCCGTACAAACCGGCTATATCGCGATCAATCATAACTTTCTGCCCGCGAATCTCGTAAATTAAATTTTGAATTGATTTTATTTTTTTCTCCATTTCCAGCCTCCAGTAAGATTTATCCCGAAAGGTATGGTGCGTAAAAGATAATCTGCGCACCATCACATACAGTGATACCTATATATGGCGTAAAAATGTGAATTTGCATGACTGAGAATAAAATTTTTTATGTATTTTATGTGCGGATAAAACCGTTAGGTTTTCTCCGGAATACATTAAAAATCCATTATGGATTTTTAATGTGTTAAGCTTCTTCCAGACCTAATTCATCATTGGAATCTTCATGGATCGGTAAATCATCTTCGTTTTCAGATTTGGCAGCAGGCTGGGCTTTCGCTTTCTTTACTTTAGCTTTTTTTACGCGCGGCTTATGATAATTTTTTGATATATGCAGAACGATGAAAATATATATAAGCAGAACAATCGTAATTGCTATTACCTGCCATGACATGACTACTTGCTTTAATAATTCAAACAGATTTATTGGATGCATTTTTAATATTATCGGCATTTTTGCCTACATTATATAGCGCATGGTTAGTGTATGATCTATTGATGACATGATAATTAAAATCCTATACAATCAGTTATTATGAACGCAGCGCTACAAACATTAAAGAATCGGGGATTTTTTCAACAATGCACCGATGCGGAAGGATTATCCAGACTGATGGATGAAGGGCCGGTTGCTTTCTACGAAGGCACCGATCCTACAGGCGGAAGCCTTCACATCGGGCACATGGTTCCGTATTTCGCGTTTCGTCATCTTCGTGACGCTGGACATAAGGGGATCGCGCTTCTCGGCGGCGGAACCGCGCGCATCGGCGATCCGTCAGGCAGGGATGAAACGCGTAAACTGATCGATTATGAAACCATCGAAACTAATGTAAATTCAATTACTGCGCAGCTTGACCGCTTTGTCGGTTTTGACGGCAGTTCGACTTTTACCGCAAACAACAAAGACTGGCTTGCCAACCTGAACTACATCGACTTTTTACGTGATATCGGCAGGCATTTTTCCGTAAACAGGATGCTCAGTTTTGAGGCATACAAAATGCGGCTGGAAACCGGACTTTCTTTTATCGAATTTAATTATCAGCTTTTACAAAGTTATGACTTTCTGGAACTGTACCGCCGTTACGGCTGCCGTTTGCAAATCGGCGGCGACGATCAATGGGGAAACATTGTCGCAGGCGTCGAACTGATCCGCCGCGTTGAAGGCGCCGAAGCTTACGGCCTTACATTCCCGCTTGTCACAACTTCCGACGGTAAAAAAATGGGTAAAACCTTAAAGGGCGCGCTTTTCCTTGATCCGGCTGTGACAAGCCCTTATGATTTTTTTCAGTACTGGCGAAATGTGACAGATCAGGATATCCTCCGTTTTTTATTAATGTTTACCTTCCTGCCTGAAGATGAATGCAGATCGTTATGCGGACAGGGAAAAAACCCGAACGATGCAAAAGAACGTCTTGCATGGGAAGTAACCAGTTTAATTCACGGAAAGGAAGAAGCTGACAAGGCGCTTTCCGGTGCAAAGGCGGCGTTTGGAAGCGGCGGAAGCGGTGATAAAACAGCAATGCCCGGCATGGAAATAAAACGTTCCCGTTTTGACAGCGGTTATAACATAGTCGATCTTTTTTTTGATGCAGGACTTGTTCCCAGCAAGGGCGAAGGAAGGCGGCTTGTTCAGCAGGGCGGAGCTTTTGTTTCTGACGCTGACGGGCAGCTTAAAGCCTTTGCAGACACGGCGTTTTTAATCGGCGCAGATAGGTTGAACGAGGATGGCGAATTAATCCTAAGAGCCGGAAAAAAGCGCTATTTACTGGTTTTAACCAAATGATGTTTTCGGCGACACATTTTTCTTGAAAAAGTTGCAAATTTCTTCATTTTTATTTTGACACTTTTTTAATATTTGTTTATAATGAAGTAAACTTATTATAGAGGTGGATTATGCTGCAGTTTGAAGATTATGTTTCCAGCATACCTGATATTGCTCAAAAGAATTTTGCTGAGTTGGTTGACCATCATTCAAAAAAGTACGCTGATATCGATTTTATCCGCTACCGGGCCGGAAAGCAAAGAGAATTTCTGCGCTGGAGTTTTGCCCGTTTTGGCGATGAATGCAGAAGAATCGCGCGCGGCTTACTGGACGCAGGCCTTGTGAAAGGCGATCGCGTTGTACTTTGGTCGGAGAACAGACCAGAATGGATGTCAGTATGGATGGGCGCTTTAATTACCGGCATCGTAATTGTACCTGTCGATTTTCTTGTAACAGAACAAGAATGTACCAATATAATAAAAATCACAAGAGCCAAAGCGTTTTTTTATTCTGGAAGGAAAAGGGACTACGCTTCGTCATTGTCAGCTAACGGCATATCAATGTCTGTCTCTGTGTGCATCAGCCCTGAAGGCGATGATCCAATGGGACCGAACACAGAATATGAGAATTTCGGCAAAAATTCAGGAAGCCGGCAGCTGCCTTCGCCTGACAGTATTTCCCCCGATCATCCTGCGTCAATTGTTTTTACCTCCGGGACAACCGGCTTTGCAAAAGGCGTTACTTTATCGCATAAAAATATAATCGCAAACGCGAGCGCAGCGATACGCATGCTTGAGCCGGGAGAAAAAGATGTTTTTATCGATGTTCTTCCATTGCATCATACATATCCTACTACCTGTTCATTTATCGCGCCGTACGCGACAGGCATCCCGACAGTAATCGTAGAAAAAATTGTCGGCAAAATTGTCATCGATGATATTAAAGACGGAGGCGTCACGTTCGTTATAGGCGTTCCTCTTCTCTACGATAAAGTGATGGCGGGAATTGACGCAGGTTATCAGAAACTTTCTCCTGTTATCCGCGTACCTTTAAATGTTCTTCGCAAAATCGCGTTAAAAAAAGCGAATCAGGGAAATGTAAATTTTGGCCGCAAAGCTTTAAAAATTATCCGTAAAAAAGCAAGGCTGGATTCAATAGTGATGATGGTTGCAGGCGGCGGGCCGTTAAGTATAAACACAGCCAACTTTTTTGATTCGCTTGGTTTTAATATGGTTCAGGGTTACGGCATGAGCGAAAACGCTCCTTTAATCAGCGTTAATACACCGCGTCACAGAAACAACGAATCTGTCGGCCTTCCTGTTCCTTATACCGATGTAAGAATTGTCGATCCAACGCCGGAAGGCATAGGAGAGATTGCCTGTAAATCGCCGTCTATAATGCTCGGTTATTTTGAAAACGACGAAGCAACAAAGGAAGTGATTACAGAAGACGGATATCTTTTAACAGGCGATCTTGGCTACCGCGATGAAAAAGGCTTCATAATTATCAAGGGGCGCAAAAAAAATCTTATCGTCGGTTCAGGCGGGAAGAATGTTTACCCGGAAGAAGTCGAAGCGCATTTTGCGGTTTCGCGCGTTATCGCGCAGGCGCTTGTAGTAGGCAGAAAAAATCCGGGCGGCGAAATTATTTACGCAGTAATAGTGCCAAATTATGAAAACATCAAAATTGATTTTCCTGGTAAAGAAAATGACGATGTTTTTATCAGAGACATTATCAAAAAAGAAGTTGAGGAAGCCAACCGCGCGCTGCCTGTTTATAAAAAGATTGGCGATTTCTGCGTGCGTAAAGAACCGTTCGAAATGAACGCCCAGCAGAAAATCAGGCGCTTCTTATATAAATCTTACGAAAACCCGTAAAATTATATATCGCTTCTGTTTGTCACTATTTTATTAATCAATCCGTAGCTGACAGCTTCTGCGGCATTCATCCAGTAATCGCGGTCTGTGTCTTTTTCTACCTGCGCGAATGAAACGCCTGTTTCGTCCGCAATCAGGCGGTTGATTTTTCCGCGGAGCTTTTCAAGCTCTTTGGCGTGTATTTCGATGTCTGTGGCTACGCCTCTTATTCCCGAAAGCGGCTGATGAATCAGGTAATGGCTGTTGGGAAGCCCGATGCGCCGCTCCTTTGGAGAAGCAAGCAAAATCAGCGCGGCTGCGCTGGCGACAAGCCCCATGCCTATTGTCCACACCTGCGGCTTAATAAAGCGAATCATATCGAAAATCGCGTAACCCGCGTCCGCGTCGCCGCCGGGTGAATCAATAAAAATACGGATAGGTTCTTCGTTCATATCTTCCAATAACAGCATTTGGCGGATTGTTTTTTCCGCCAATTCTTTGTTTATTTCGCCTGATAGTAAAATCGTCCGCGTTTTCAGCATCCTGGCCGCTAAAGGATCTATCGTTTGTGATTTATTATTTTCCTGAACATCGTCGTCGTCATCGCTTAAGAATGGGTTCATTTTTCTGCCTCCGGATATAATAATAAAGATTTTTTCTATAGATAGCAATAACTTTATTTATCACACATACACACGCTGCGCGCGCTTGCATACATTGCATACAATCTCATAAGGAATTGTGCCCGTTATTTCAGCTAATGCCGCTGCGCCGCGCTTTCCTGCGGCGTTTTTATTTTGATCGCCGAAAATAATTGCTTCGTCCCATCGTTTAATATCAGGCAGTGAATCCATATTGTTTGTTTGTAAATCAACGCAGCATTGATCCATGCAGATGCGCCCTATAACCGGAAAGGTTTTTCCATTTATGATAACCTGCCATTTATTACTTGCAAGGCGCGGGAGGCCGTCTGCGTAACCGGCGGATAAAACGGCAATATAAGTATCTTTATCCGCGGTCCATGTGCAGCCGTAAGAAACAGAACAGCCTTTCTTAATTTTTTTTATAAGCGTGACAGCGCTTCTTAGCTCCATAACAGGGTTAACATTTATTTGTTTAAATTCTGACAGCTTTTTTTTATGTTCCGGGGGCGCGTCTTCCTCTTCAGCTGTTTTATATCCGTAAAGAAGAATTCCGGGGCGTACCATATCAAGCCAGGAATCAGGGTGCAAAATGACAGCCCCTGAGTTTGCCGCGTGAACAATTCCGGGATTTATTCCAGCCGCGCGGATCGCGTCAATTGAATTTTTAAAAGCGGCAAGCTGCATATTTGTGTAATCAATATCCTTGTTTTCTGTTGAGTCGGAAACCGCAAGATGGGTGGCAGTTCCTGCCAGTTCCAGACCCGGACAGGAAACGATATGGCGGGCGAGAGCCAGAGATTCATCTGCTGTGCAGCCCATCCGTCCCATGCCAGTGTCAATTTTTAGATGAACCTGCAGTTTTATTTTTTGCGCCGCGCTTCCCAGAATTTCGGCGAACTGCCGGTTTGTTGCTTCGATCTGTTTATTTAAAGCAGAGGCAAAATCGATGTCAGAAATAAATGGCGTTAAGTTTTCCTTAATAATATCTGCAATCTCAGCGGGACTTGGCTGAGAAAAAAGAAGAATAGGCGCTTTAATCCCCCCCTTTCTTAATTCTTTCCCTTCCTGAACATCGGCGATGCCAAGGCAGTATGCGCCGGATTCAATACCCGCCTTTGCTATTTCCAGCGCTCCATGACCATAAGCGTCGGCTTTTACCGGCACGCATATCAATCTTTCTCCTATCCTTGCTTTAACAGAATTGATATTATTTTTTAATTCACCTAATTTAATTATTGCTTTGGCTCTCATGCGTCCATTTTAACAGAATTATTAATATGTATATAGTTGAAATAACCGAGGTTTTTACGTTATATTTATAATGGGTATGTGTTTCCAAAAACTCAGAAAATTAAGATTTCCCGTTATTTTTTCTCTTTTTTGCTTTATTTGCCTGTTTTTCTTTTTCAGCTGCGATGTTATGGACACTATTTTACCGTCAGCCAGTAATTATAAAATTAATATCCAAATAAATGACCTTACGTTAGATGACTGCTCCTATGTTATGTCACGGGACGTTATACAGCCGTTTTTTGAGAATTCTGTTTCAAATGATCAGGATGTTACCGGTTTACTGGTTTTTCTAAAAAATTCAAACGGAACGATCATGGGACAAAGGGTTGTTTATATCCTTGAACAGAATGGGCAGGATGATAATGATTCATATTCCAATGATATCATTATTCCTGTTAAAACGTTTGATTATTTGCCTTCATTCCCGATACCGGAAAATCTGCCGCCTGCCATGTATACAATGGTATCTCATGTCATGAGCGGGAAAAACATTCTGCAGCGCATCGAAAAACCTTTTTATTATCTTAACTCGATGGATTTTTCCTATAATGGCATTGATGTGTACCTTCCCGGTATTGCGGTAAGCTCTCAGCTTATACCCAGGGGAACAGTAATTATGCTGGAAGCCAATGTAGATCATATTAACAGCATTGATCCTTACATTATCTGGTATGAGGGCAGAAATAAAATCAGCGAGGGATATTTTTCTGGCGGAGCCGGTCAATTGTTCTGGAAAACGCCTGAAAAGAGCGGCTTTTTTTATCTGCATGCGGAAGTCTTTCCCGTAAGAACAAATAACAGGCTTGCCGGTTATAGAAAAGATATTTCGCTGCTTGTATCTACCATAGCAATTGACGTTCATCTTGTTTCAGATAACATTCAACAGCTGATGCACTGGTATACATTTGAAAGCAGCTTAAATGATTCAAAAACCCTTTTATCAGCAGAGAGCGCGTTAAGGCCTGCCGGTTTGTATGCTCCAAAATGGATGGGCTTTAACAAGACATACGGTCTTTTAACAGGTAATAAAAACCCGGTCAGTCTGCCAAGAATTACTATTCCCGATAATAGAAATGTAAATGTTTATCAGGCGGTATTCCGGTTCTTTCCGGTAAACGACGGAGAAATATTTTATGTAATATTTGAACCTTCCGGCGCGCGCCTGCAACTATTAAAGAAAGACCATTTGATAATTTTAACACTATCGTCCGGGCTTAACGCTGTTTCACAGATTTACAATTTACAGGGAGGTTCGTTAGCTGAAAACGCGTCTTCGGATAGAGCAGATAACGCCGATCAAAACACATCTTTTCTTATTGCCGGCGTAAATATTACTATTCAGCCTGAATCAATAACAGCTGACATTAATATTTTAAGCAATTATTTTCACGGTGAGTTAAATGAAGAGCCTGTAGTTATCGAAACTAAAACAGATGATGCGTTTTTATTCTATCTTGGGTCTCAAGACGGTTTAAACGCGGGAAAAAATGAAACAGAACCGGAATCCGCCGTAATTTGGGATGAGTTTGCTTTATACCACATGCCGCCTATAAATTTATTCTCCGTCCGGACAGCGCTTGCAGCCGGCGAAGAGCCGTAAGCTATTGTCTGAAAATGAAGAAATATCTTTTTATACTTTCTTTTTTTTTAATGGTAATATTAATATCCGCGTGCGCTAACCAGAGACCTGCTTATATTCCAGAAGTTGACAGTAGTTATTTTCAGTTTGAAAGATCAATTGATATTGATATCGGAAATATTATTGAAACAAGAGACACTACGCCGCCGCAGGAGTTTTCGCAGCAGGAAACGCTTTTTTTTCCGGAATGGCTGCTTGCTTTTTTTTTCGGAGGGAATGAAGCAGTTGAAATGACAGGGTTTTATAATGATAAATATGTTTTTGTCGCGTTGAATCAGAGTCAGAGTTTTACCACTTTAAATATCTGGGCGGATAGATTTTCCATACAGTATGATTTTTCGATGCTTGCCGGAGCGCGAATAGAAAAAAAAATGATTTTGTCTGCGTCAATTTATCCTGATTATGAATACGGTTTATTTTTTGAAAGACTTGTTAAAAACGCTTATACCGGTGAATACCCGGGTACTTACAAAGAGGAAACCTATTGGATTAAATTGAAAAATATTAATGATGACGGTTATAATGAAGAAGACGAAAATAATGATTTTCCTGAGACTTATATGTTTTTTATTTTATTTACCATTGATAAACAGACAATGCAAAAAATTATAGAAAATATGATCGCTAAAACCCTGACTGAGGTCACCCCGACAGCGGATCAGGCGGCGGCAATTAATAATTTAAGGCAGAATTTTTTTACAGGTTTTTAAAAATGACAGAAAATGTTTTAAAGCAAGCCTGTTACGGCGATGACGCTCCGATTGCCGCGTTCGCAACTACGCCCGGCAGCGGCGCGCTTACTCTGATACGCTGCACAGGGAAAGATTCAATTAAATTGGTAGCTTCTGTGTTTTCATCCGCCGGTCTAATCAGCGCCGCCGGTAATACTGTTGTTCACGGCCGTGTGATAAGAAAAAGTGAAACGCCCGAAACAATCGATGAAGTGCTTGTTTCTGTTTTTCGCGCTCCAAAAAGCTATACAGGCGAAGACAGTCTTGATATCTGCTGCCACGGCGGTCATGCCGCGGGAAACGCCGTAATGGACGTGTTACGCGAAACCGGCTTCCGGGGCGCGCTTCCCGGCGAATTCACTTTCCGCGCTTTTATGAACGGTAAACTTGATCTAACAAAAAGCGAATCTGTTATGGAACTTGTAAGCGCGAAAACCGAAGCAGGCCGCCGCCGCGCTGTTTCGCGTTTAAGCGGTTCTCTGGAAAAAGAAATTAATGAAATAAAGAGCCTGCTTGTTCAGGTTCTTGCTTCCTGTGAAATTTATCTTGATTATTCAGAAGATGAAGTCAGCGCGGATGATAATGATGAAATTGAAGGAATTCTTCCAAACCGCAGCATTGCACTGGATGCGTTATCGCGGCTTAAAAAACTCAGCGCTTCATGGAAAATAGAACGTATTTATCAGGAAGGCGTAACGATTGTGATTGCAGGCCATTCAAACGCAGGCAAATCCAGTTTGTTTAATCTGCTGTTGAAAGAAGACCGTTCAATTGTAACTGAAATTCCCGGCACAACCCGCGACTGGATAGAAGCATTAATTTCCATCGAAGGAATTCCCGTGCGCCTTTTTGACACAGCCGGGTTACGCGAAACTTCTGACACAGTGGAAAAAATCGGCGTGGATCGAAGCTTAAATCTTATAAAAGATGCGGATATTGTTTTATATTTAATTGACGGCGGGCACGGAATAACAGATAAAGATAGTATAGAAATAAAAATGTGGAACGTTGAATGTAAGAAAACCATATTTCTATGGAATAAAACCGATATTTCTCCGCCGCCGTTTCCGTTTCCATTAGATAACATCGTTCCCGTTTGCATCAGCGCAAAGAACGGGACAGGCATTAATGAACTCCGCTTGGCGATTATTGAGGCTGTCCAAAAGTACGCAGAATGTGATTCCGGTTTTCAATTAGCAGATAACGGCTTTGCATCTCTTGGCACTGTTCGTCAGAAAAACCTTGTTGAAGCCGCATGTTCTTCGCTTGATGATGTTCTGTCTATGGCTGAACGGCGGACACCTCTTGATTTTATCGCGCCGTTGTTAAGAGAAGCTGTGAATTCATTAGGTGAAATTACAGGCGAGGTTTCAACTGCCGATATATTGGAAGAAATGTTCAGTAAATTTTGCGTCGGGAAATAGCGCTGTTAAAAAAGTGTCACAGTTAAAACAAAGGCATGGTTAAAATAAACTAAGCTGCTCATTTTTTTTCTCTTCAAAAGTACGCATATAATTAAATAATTCATCGTTATCGCAGATAATTTTATTTTCCCTGCAAATATCGTAAAAAACAAGCATCAACGCATCATTATTATCGCTTGTTACTATATAATTATTTCCGTACTTTTTCTGATAAATCTTTTTTAATCCCGGAAAATGTTCGTCAAGTTTTGTATAAAAATATTCCCTGTCTCCTTCGCGCAGCGTAAGTCCGATGCCCCAGTTAAGAATTCCGTAAACGCCGGCTTCGATACAGTAATCCAAAAGTCCGCGCATGTTTTCTTCTGTATCGTTTATAATAGGAAGGAAAGGAGACAGCCACACAATGGTCTGAATCCCGTTATCACGCATTATTTTTAATATTTCAAAACGCCGCTTTGTTGCGCACACATTCGGTTCGATAATTTTACAAAGCGCTTCATCATAAGTGGTCAATGTCATCTCAACAACGCATTTCGCATTTTTGTTAATGCTGACAAGCAAATCTAAATCACGCGTAATCAAGTCCGATTTTGTCTGAATCGCGACGCCGCAGCCGTATTTGTTAATTATCTCAAGACAAGCCCTAATGTTTAATAGATTTTCTTTTATTGGAATATAGGGGTCGCTCATCGCGCCTGTGCCAATCATTATTTTTTTTCGTTTTCTTTTAAGCGCGTCTTCAAGCAGCGCAGGCGCGTTGGATTTAATCTGCACGTCTTCAAAGTCGTGTTCAATCTTGTAACATTTGCTCCGCGAGTCGCAGTAGATGCAGCCGTGCGTACAGCCTCGGCTGATGTTCATTCCGCCTGAGGCGCTTAAGATGCCTTTAACTTGTTTCAGGTGCATATTTGTTTTAAAGTATAACATGGACTATGACTGCATAATAATCGGCGGCGGCCATGCCGGCATTGAAGCATCTTTGGCTGCCGCGCGCCTTGGCTTTTCCGCTCTTCTTATAACTCAAAATCCCGACAGAATCGGCGCGCTTTCCTGTAACCCCGCGATCGGCGGGCTTTCTAAAGGCAACCTTGTGCGCGAAGTAGACGCACTTGGCGGCGAAATGGGTAAATTGATAGATGCGACAATGATTCAATACCGTGTCCTTAACCGTTCGCGCGGACCGGCTGTGCAGTCTCCAAGGGCTCAGGCTGATAAACTGGCGTATCAAGCCGCGGCGCGCGCTGTTCTTGAAAAGCAGAAAAACCTGACAATTTTTATGGATACTGTAATTGATTTTCTTATTGAAAATAATGTTTCATCCTCAGAATCTGATTGCGTAAATACCGCTGAAAAAAAAATCGCGGGAGTAATTACCGGCCGCGGTCATCACATAACGGCGAAGACTGTTATACTCGCCGCGGGAACTTTCATGGAAGGGAAGATTTTTATCGGCGAATATGACGCGCCGCACGGAAGATTGGGTGAGGAAGCCGCAATAGGACTTGGCTCGGCGCTCAGGCGGCTTGGTTTTTCTGTAGGCAGATTAAAAACCGGAACTCCGGCCCGGCTTGACGGCAGTTCCATCGATTTTTCAAAAATGGAAAAACAGGATGGCGAGGAAATGCGTCCTTTCTCTTTTGAAGCACCGTGCAGCGGGACAGTACCGCATGGATGGATAACGTTAAGTGAAACCAGCGGCATTATTGACAGAGAGTCTCTTCCCTGCTGGGTAACATACACTAACGTTAAAACACATGAAATAATTAAAGCGAACATACACCGCTCGCCTTTGTTCGGCGGAAAAATTACCGGCACAGGCGCACGTTACTGTCCTTCTATCGAAGATAAGGTTGTCCGCTTTCCGCAGCGCGAAAGGCATCATATCTTTATTGAGCCGGAAGGAATTTCAACTAACGAAATGTACATGAACGGAGCGTCAAGCTCGCTGCCCGAAGATGTACAGCGTGATTTTATTCACAGTATTCCTGGTCTAGAGCAGGCGCACATTGTCCGCCCTGCCTACGCTGTCGAGTATGACTACATTGATCCTCTGGAACTTTATCCTTCGCTTGAATCTAAACGGCTTTCCGGTTTTTTCTCGGCAGGGCAGACAAACGGCAGTTCAGGTTATGAAGAAGCCGCCGCGCAGGGACTGATTGCCGGCATTAATGCCTCAATGAAAATGCTCGGGAAGCCTCCCTTGGTTCTTGGCCGCGCAGAAGCGTACATCGGCGTACTTGTCGATGATCTTACAACCCTTGGAACAAAAGAGCCGTACCGTATGTTTACAAGCAGAGCCGAACATAGGCTGATGCTTCGCCACGATACCGCTGATACGCGGCTTACCCCCAAAGGGCGCGGGGCAGGACTTATTAATGACAGCCGATGGGAGCGTTTCCTTGAAAAGACAAGAGCGTTAGATGAAATTTCTGAGCTTCTGGCGCAACGTAAAATAAACGCGGTTAATGCAGATGACTCAGCGTTATCGCCTGCCGCTTTTTCTGTAAATTATCCCGCGGGGTATATTGAAAGGGTCTTGCTCGATCTAAAATATGCTGGTTACATAGAAAAAGAAATTCGCTTTGCCGCGAAAGCCGCAAAGATGGACGCTATTAAACTAAACCCTAACATGGACTACTCTGTTGTTACCGGGCTTTCGGCTGAGGCAAAGGAAAAACTGACAGCGGTAAAACCTTTGAATGTTGGTCAGGCGGCGCGGATACCAGGCGTCAGGCAGGGAGACATCGCTCTCTTGATCATCATGGCTAATAAAAAGTGAAAATATTATTTTTATAAGCCTTCTAAAAGTGTCAATAATGACAAAAATAGCTTGCTAAAAGTGTCAATAATAACAAAATTAGCTTGCTAAAAGTGTCAATTTTGGTTATAATTTAGTTATGAGAAGGTATATTTTTAACAGTTTATTAAACTGGAAAACCTCTCCCCGGCGCAAACCTTTGATTCTATACGGCGCACGTCAAGTAGGAAAAACGTGGGTTTTAAAGGAATTTGGGAAAAGCGCGTTTAAAGAAACTGTGTATATCGACTTTGATAAGAATAAAGAAGTTCATAAATATTTTAACGATAATATTTCGCCAAGCTATATTATTGCCGGGCTGGAAACTCATTTTCAGATAAAAATCAATCCTCAGGACACATTGATTATTTTTGACGAGATTCAGGATTGTCAGCGCGCAAAGGACGCTTTAAAATATTTTAACGAAGACGCTCCACAATATCATGTAGCAGCGGCCGGCAGTTTTTTGGGAATCGCGCACGGCAAATTTCCTGTCGGGCAGGTTGATGAGCTGACGCTGCGTCCTCTGTCCTTTTATGAATTTTTGGAAGCGGCAGGCAGTTCTTTTTTACTGGAAAGAATTAACGATCAGGATAAATCAAAATTTCAAAGTCTGGCGGTATCGGCGGAATCTAAATTAAAAGAATATATGTATATCGGCGGAATGCCCGAAGCGGTAAGCGTCTTTATTGAATCCGGCAGTTTTCTAGACGCCCGCAATGTGCAGTTACAAATCCTAAATAATTATAGAAATGATTTTACAAAACATATCAAGGAAACTGATATTCCGAAAGTCCGCATGCTTTGGGATAGTATTCCGCTGCATCTTGCCAAAGAAAAAAAGAAATTTATGTACAGGGAAATTAAAAAAGGAGCGCGGGCCGCAGCGTATGAAAACGCCCTTGATTGGCTTGTTAATACCGGCCTTGTTCATAAAGTTGACCGCGTTAACAGTGTAAAGCTGCCTTTAATCGCGTATGCCGATCGTTACGCGTTTAAAATATTTATGCTTGATACAGGACTTTTATCCGCCGCGTCCGGGCTTGATATTAAAACTTTTTTTGATCCCGATCCGCAGGTGTATAGGGAATTTAAAGGCGCGATTACAGAGCAGTTTGTTTTACAGGAATTAAAGACGCTTCAAAACCGGTCATTGAGCAGCCTGCCTGTTTATTATTGGGGTAAAGAAGAAGGAAAAAGCGAAGTTGATTTTTTAATTCAATGGCAGAACGAAGTTGTCCCAATCGAAGTAAAATCCGGCATTCATAAAAGATCAAAAAGTCTTGAAATCTACAGCGAAATATATAAACCTGCTCACGCTGTCCGCGCCACGCTTAATAACTTTGGCATTTCAGGCGGAGTGTATTCCATTCCGCTTTATATGATTGCAAGTATTAATAATATACTTAATAATTTTAAACCGGAGTAGTAATGAATAACAAATTAAACCGCTATTATCATAATAAAAGGAGATATCGCCCTTGATCAAACTAGCGGCATTTCTCGGCAATCCCGGTAAAAAATACGCGCATAACAGGCATAATGCCGCCCGTATACTCGCACAGGCGCTCCCTTTTTATTCCGATCTTTGCTGGCAGAATAAATTTAAAGGCTTATACGCTGTTCATGAAAGCTGTCACTTCCTTATGCCGGAAACATTTATGAATTTATCAGGCGAATCAGTGCAAGCCACTTCTTCATTTTTTAAAATCAATATAGAAGAAATTATTATAGTCCACGATGAACTGGAACTGCCTCTTGGCACAATTTCGCTTAAATTTTCAGGCGGCCTTGGCGGACATAACGGGCTTCGTTCAATGAAAGCATGTTTTAACAGCGCTGATTTTTGGCGGCTGCGAATCGGCATTGGCCGCCCGGATGCGCGGCTTCCCGGTGAAGGCGGTCCTGCCGGCAGCGGTGAAGGCATCTACGACTGGGTGTTATCTGATTTTTCCGGTGCGGAAAAAGAGATATTAACTCCTGTTTTTAATGAAGGCGCAAAACTTTTAATTCAAACATTTAAAACGGAGCCTGATTCATTGCTTAATGATTGGAAAAAAAAGAAAATCGCATTTCTTGAAAAAAAAGAAACTGCAGAAAATCAAGAGGAAAATAAAAATGAATCCTGACAAAGCTTTTAACGCGTTATACGAAACTATTGTGCGGCTGCGCAGTCCTGACGGCTGTAAGTGGGACAGGGAGCAGAATCCGTCTACGCTGAGAGGCGCGTTAATCGAAGAAACTTACGAGTGCCTTGAAGCTATCGATGAAAATGATCCGAATCATACCGCCGAAGAACTTGGCGATCTGTTTCTGCTTGTTACTATGATCAGTTATATGCATGAACAGGACGGGAAATTTTCTGTCGCTGATGTGTTATCCAAAGTAAACGAAAAATTGATCAGGCGACATCCGCATGTATTCGGCGGTGTAAAGGTAAAAGATACCGCGGAAATTTTAAATAACTGGGCAGCCATCAAAATTGAACAGGAAGGCCGCAAGCCAAAAGATTCGCTGCTTGATGAAGTAAAATCGAGTCTTCCGCCTACAGAACGCGCTTATGCTCTTCAGAAAAAAGCGGCAAAGGCAGGATTTGACTGGCCTGATATGAAGGGTGTTGTTTCTAAAATCAATGAAGAACTTGATGAAGTGAGCGCGGCGGCGGGAGTAAACGCGGCAGACAATATCGAAGAAGAACTCGGCGACTTGCTATTTTCTGTCATCAACCTTTGCCGTTTTTTAAAAGTTGAACCTTCAATCGCGCTGCGCCGCACAAATTCTAAATTTGTCGATCGTTTTAAATATGTAGAAAAAAAAATGAAAGACGCGGGATATGAAATGAAAAAAGAGAATTTAGAAATTATGGATAAATTTTGGGAAGATGCGAAAATAAGAGAATGAATCTGAAAAACGATTAATTGTTCTGATTTTTTTCTTGTAAATTTCCTGTTTCTAAGTTTTAATGTAAGTATGGCTTTTGCACATTGTGTAACAAAGCGTTTTGGCATTTTGACAGCAGGCGGTGACTGCCCCGGCTTGAACGCGGCTATTCGCGCGGTATGCCGGGCGGCGCATGATCGTTACGGAATGGAAATCATTGGAATCGCTAACGGTTTTCGCGGCCTTATACATGAAGATACTAAAATTTTACAGCCTAACGATTTTTCCGGAATATTAACAAGAGGCGGAACAATCTTTGGTTCAAGCAGGGAGAAACCTTACGGTCCAACTACCTCCTACAATGACGAAGAGGCAAGCGATAAAGTATCCGCGATAATGGAAACATATTTAAAGCTGAAACTTGACTGTCTTGTACTGCTTGGAGGAAACGGAACAAACACCACAGGATCAAAATTATCGCGTGAAGGACTTAATGTAATCGGTCTTCACAAAACAATCGACAATGATATTGTCGGCACTGACAGGACATTCGGTTTCCATTCGGCTCTTTCAATCGGAACTGAAGCGATTGACAGACTGCACTCGACAGCGCAGAGCCACAGCCGTGTAATTGTTATCGAACTAATGGGCAATAAGGCAGGATGGCTCGCTCTTTTTTCCGGGGTAGCAGGCGGCGGCGATATCATCCTCATGCCGGAGATTCCTTACGATATAAATATTATTGCCCGCCACCTTCAAAAACGCGCTGAATCCGGCAAGACTTTTTCGATAGTAGTTGCCGCGGAAGGTGCGATGTCTGTAAAAGAAGCTGCAATGGATAAAAAAGACAGGAAAAAATTCCGCGCCGAGACAGGCCCTTCCGCCGCGTACCGCATCGCCAATGAAATTCATGAAGCGACAGGAATGGAAACCCGTTCGACAGTTTTAGGCTATGTGCAGCGCGGCGGCATCCCCAGCGCTTCCGATCGCGTTCTTGCGACCAGCCTTGGAACTGCCGCGGTTGAACTCCTTGCGAAAGGCAAATACGGGCGTATGGTTGCCCTTATCGGCAATGATATCGGTTCTGTCGAACTCAGCGTTCCCGAAGGCAAAGTCAAAAGCGTTCCAACAGACCACTATATGATCGATTCAGCGAGGGCGGTAGGCACTTGTATTGGCGCTGATTAAAGCAGCCGTTACGTTAGCTTTTCGTTTAATTTAAAAGAAGGGCAGCTTGAGCCGGTCGCGCGGAAAACCTCGGCGGACGGTAAATTTGTACACTTTATGGAAAATATTTCGCAGGATCGCGGGAACATTGGATCCCAGGTCACTTTAAAAAATTCACATTTCAGGCAATTTGGCGGCCTTTCCGGAACTTTTTTTCCGCCGCCAACGATAATATCTACCATATAACAAAGAATATACAAAATGATATTAATGACAACAAGCCGATATTTCATCATTTAAGTCATGTTATTATTTCGCCGATCATGAAACAGAGGAATTCGTTTTGCAGGTTATAGATAACTTTAAACATAAATTTAATACAGACGGCTATTTTAAGTTCAGGTCAATCGCCATTTTTTTGGTTGTTTTTCTTGGAATTTTAAGTATTTGCCTGCTTTTATCGCTTTTTTCTGCATTATTTGGAATCAGGATTTTTCCCGCTGTTCCCGGCATTTTTTTTGTGCGCGCTTTCGGGATACTTTCGCTTTTTATTCCCGCCTATTTTGCCTACGCAGCGTTTATTCTTGCCGACCCGCGCTGGAGGCCTGACAGGATTTTTATACTAAACGGATTTATTCTGCCTTTTTTAACGCTTGCTGTCGGTTTTACCTTAACCCGTGATTATGAAATATACTCAATGCAGTTTTCCTTTTTGCATTTTGCGGGGAAAACCGGATTCAATCTTATAATTATCTCCGCTGCCGTAGTCGAAGTTCTTCTTCTTCAGGTTTTAAGAAACAGATTTTTCTATAATGAAAGCCGAATTTTGCGCCGCCGACCCGGTGTTCCTTTGCTTCCTCCTCCGCCTGCGGCTTCTGTCAGCGAAGAACAAGCCGCCGTCGAAATTAAAACAGAAACTGCCGCCGTGCTCAATATTGAAAAACCTATTACTGACTTTCTTTATGATTTACAGGATACAGAGACAGATAGTGATATAGAAGTATTAAACGATGATGATATTATTGAAGCTGACGCTGAAGCAGACATTGATATAATTAATATTGAAATAGAAGATGATGACGACGTACCGCCGCCGCTTTCAGAAGCGTCGTATCTTTCAGATACATCGCATCATTCAGATGCGTCACATCTTTCAGATGCGTTGGAAGAAGCGGAAGCGGCTGCCGCTGTACATGGCGAACAAATCCGGAAAAAAAATTCGCAGCCTGTTAAAAACCGGTTTAAAAAATATAAAGTTCCTGTAGATATTTTAAACGAGTATCCTGACGGCGAGTATTGGATTATCGATCAGGTTACGCGCGATTCCGCTGTCGCGTTAAAAGAAACGCTTGAAGAATTTAAAATTCAAGCCGAGGTGACAGGCATAAGAAAAGGGCCTGTCATCACAATGTTCGAAATTCTTCCGGCTCCGGGAGTGAAGCTTTCAAAAATTGTCGGCCTTGCGGATAACATCGCGCTTCGCCTTGCGGCGTCTTCTGTGCGTATTGTCGCGCCGATTCCTGGAAAACACGCTGTAGGCATCGAAGTTCCGAACGCGAAAAGAAACATTGTCTCTTTCAGGGAAATAATTGAAGGCGAGTTGAAATCTGATAAACGAATGGAAATCCCCATCGTTATGGGAAAAGACATTACAGGCGAAGCGCAGACTGTCGACCTTGTTCAAATGCCGCATTTATTAATCGCCGGCGCTACAGGTTCGGGAAAATCAGTCTGTGTTAACTCGATCATTCTTTCGATACTGTACCAGCTTCATCCCGCCGAATGCAGGCTCATGCTCATCGATCCAAAAATTGTAGAATTGAAATTGTATAACGATATACCGCACTTGTTAACACCTGTAATCACGGAGCCGAAAAAGGCTTTTCAGGCTCTTCAATACTGCATCTACGAAATGGAAAGGCGTTACGCCTGCCTTGATTCGATGGGTGTGCGCGACATTCGCAGTTATAACAGACGCATCAGGGAAAAAAATATCGCGCAGGAACATCTGCCTTACATTGTTGTTGTAATTGACGAGTTCGCGGATTTGATGACAACCACAGGAAAAGAACTTGAATCTACTGTCGCAAGGTTAGCTGCAATGAGCCGCGCTGTCGGCATCCACCTTGTACTTGCGACGCAGCGCCCTTCGATCGATGTAATCACCGGGCTTATAAAAGCGAATATACCAAGCCGAATCGCGTTCATGGTCGCAAGTAAGACCGACAGCCGCATCATCATCGACATGGTCGGCGCTGAAAAACTTCTTGGCAAAGGCGACATGCTTTACGCCGGAGTTGTCGATCCATTCCCGATCCGTATGCAGGGCGCTTTTATTTCCGAAGAAGAAGTGGAAGCTGTTGTCGAGCATGTAAAAACATTCGGCGCTCCTGATTACATTGACGATGAGATTTTCTTTGAAGATGAAGAAGATGACTCTAACATGTCGCTCTTCACGGATGGCGGCGATCCGTTATACGAAAAGGCAATGGAAATTGTCATGCAGCAGGGAAAGGCAAGCGCAAGCTATATTCAGCGCAGATTGAAGATCGGCTTTAACCGCGCAGCACGTCTTATTGATGAAATGGAACACAACGGAGTAGTAGGTCCGGCGAATGGAAGCAAGCCGCGGGAACTGCTGCGCGGGTTTGCTGCAACATAATGTCGAATAACGACACAGAACGCTAACAGGCGCGTGAAACGATTCTGCACGCTTTAGATGAAAATGACGATGATTTAAAAAATGCCGCAAAAAAACACGGTGTTAAAATTATAAATTTGCGATTGCATGTTTAGAATGCCGGCTTAAGCCCCGTGGATTATTCCTTGGTTTTTCCCGGTAATATCCGCTGAGTCAGGGAGTTTGATATCTTTGTTAAAATTTTTGGAGAGTTCGGATTCTGCTGCTCAAGATCCTTGCCTGAAATCTCGTAACAGTAATCGCCGAGTTTTTCAATTTGCCGGACAAGATCGATAAACAACAATTCCGCCTTGACGTTTTTTCCCGCTTCGATTCGTTTGCGACCAAGTTTTTGAAGTTTTTTTCGGCCCTTATCAATGTTATCTTCTAGTTCAACAGCGCGGGCTTTTTGCTCCTGCGTTGGTTTGCGCCCAAGCTGGTTTTCAAGGAGCGCGAGGAATTCTTCAACCTGACCGACATACGGAATTAATTCCTCCATTTCCTTTTGTTTAAAGACCTGATCTTTCTCGACGCTTTTTTCCAGCAGGCGGCTGATGCTGTAACATTCATCGCTCATTGATTCGAGCGCGACTATTACCTGTAAAAGATATGTGACGCGCGTTTCTGTGTTGCGGTTCAGTTTTACGCGCGAACATTCAATCAGGAAGTCGCTGAGCGTTTCGCGCATTTCATCGATGTACTCTTCTTTCTGATGCAGCTCGGCGCTCAGCGCGGCTGTGTTTTCCGCGTCCTTGCTTGTTTCCTCGCGCAGGCTTCGCAGCACAACGCAGAAGCGGGAGAACATGTACGAAACAATTCCCGCCATGTTGCTGATTTCTTTTTCTGCGCGCAGAATATTCAATTCCGGTGTATTAGCGTTGATTGTCGAAAGATACGCGAACTTGTAATGATTGTCATCTTTAACTTTATCAGCCTTTTTATCGTGGATAAGAAATGTCAAAAATCTTGCGTATTGGTTATTAAACGGAAGGAACAATATTGTATTTAAGACTTTAAATGTTGTATGAAGCATTGCAAGATGAAAACCAATCGCAAGATTAACAACTATTTTTCCGTCAACATAAACAATAGGCGCAAGCGGATCTCCCGGCACTACTACATCAACAAGTTTAAGTACAGGCATTAAAAGCGGAATCGCCCAGCATGCCAGTATTATATTAAAAAGCACATGACTCCATGCGGATCGTTTCGCGTTTGCGCTTCCGCCGATAGAAGCAAGTATGCCGTCTGTTGTTGTGCCGACATTCGCTCCCAG
>Ga0209755_10000885_pt1 | contig 51169 bp, 53 predicted proteins | sample TergutCo191P1_FD_187301 | JGI IMG/M metagenome (GOLD analysis project Ga0209755, IMG submission 187301) | Cornitermes sp. P1 segment gut microbial communities from Petit-Saut dam, French Guiana - Co191P1 (SPAdes) (version 2) | ecosystem: Host-associated > Arthropoda: Insects > Digestive system...
GTGCTAGAATGTTCATATAGAGAAACCCTCTCCCTCTGTTGGTTAAATGATTTTGTGGTGAAACCATTATACCATGTTAGAGATTGGGTTTCTCTTTTTGTTGGGTCAGTTCATTGTAGCATATACATTTTTTTAATTTTTTTGGATTTTTTTCATAAAGTTTTTAAGTGACTCGATAAATGGCTTGAATACGGAGTTGAATGAGATTTGGTGTTTTTGGTTTGATATAACAAAAGCGACCCTATCAAAGAGCCGCTCTTGCTTAAATGATGAATCATTTATCTTCCTTATCCATTTTTTTGTTAAATACCTTGTTCAGACCTATTATAAGGGAAAGAACGTTAAATGATATGATAAGCGCGTAAAAGTCCCTATCTCCAACCGTTAGAAAAGAAAGCGAATATGACACCATAGAAATAGAGTTAATAGCTCTTAGTATTATCCATGGTAACAGACTTAATAAAAAGCATGGCAGGAATTTTAAAAAAGTTTTCATTGGTTCACACCTTTCATGGGGCTACCATACAACTTGGGCTGTGTGGTTGTTGTAGAGTTCTGCATAAGAATTGATTTTACGCAATACCGCCAACACGCTCTGTGCTAACAATTACCATACCATGAACGCGTGCACAAATTACACATTGAGCAGTTCGGGTAAGCATACGATATCTCCCAGTCGCTCGTTCGAAATAAAACGCGTCATAAAACACGAATATCCAACTCAAACAACAAGTGCCTGTTGACATGGACTCTATACAGTCTATATAGTCTAATTCGAGTGAATACTGCTTACCGAAGTTGCCAAGCTCTCCTCTAGCCTCGAATACAAATTGATGCTCACAAGCAAACCAATAAGGTAAAAAGGCTTCAAAAAAAGCTTTATAAAAATACATAAGACCTTCGTCATCTAAATAATACAAGCGACTTCCTTCCAAGAATTCGAACGTAAAATGTGCCAGTGCATCAAGGGGCATATTTCGTTCCACGTTGTATACATGACAGCATAACTTGCTCGTATCGCTTTCTTCAAAATCCTCATGTGAATCCGCCAAAGCACTTAAGCTAAATAAAATTATGAATAGCAATCCACTCAATGATGAAAAAGTCATTTTTTTAACCATTTCAATCCTCCTCATAATTAATTATCATCACAATCCAATACACTTCAATACATCGCCGTTCGGAATTTTATCTTCCTGCTGGCCAGACCCACCCAGAATATCGCACAGCAAAATTTGTGACTCCAGGCAAAGTTGTAGATGCCGAGCGCGATTCTGTGCGCTCGTAATCAAGCAATCCAGAGTGAGGCACACCGCTTATATGACCATTAAACATCCATGATTCTGGAGGTCTAGCTCCTGAAGGCAGGCTCAATCCGACCACCATATGATGCCATACGCCACCATTACTCGTAGATTCTGTGTATAGCTTGTAAATTTCAAAGCTTGCAACGCCTTGTAAGCTTGCCATAAAGATTTCTAATTCAGCAAGAAGCATAGCTTGGATTTCGATTTCTGGCACGACTTCAATCTCTAGCTCGTTAACAGTTATGATGCTTGTCGGCAAGAAGCCAGCTTCATTTGCGTACATCGGAACCGCAAGCGACAAAATCATCGCAAACACCATCAGGAACATTGTCAAAATTCTCTTTTTATTCATAATATCCATCCCTTTCTCCCTGTAAATGTCAGGGGGTCATGTTTTTTGGTTTTTGGTTCAAATATTCAATTGCAATCTGCCCTCCTGTCTTGTTTTGTCATTAATGATATGGTAGCATATTTTGGGAGATTCGTAAAGCTACTTTTCGCGCACAAGTTGTGCGCGAAAAGGCTATTGACAAATTGGTTGATTTGTGTATATACCGACTTGTTGAGGCTTGTGTAAAGTATAGCATATTTCAAATTAGAATGAAAGTGTCAGATTAGTTGCATTTTTGGGTGGAAAATGTGACTGATTTGATAATCCGTCTCCTGAAATATATAAATAAAATCCTCATAAAAATCCTCATAAATTTTTGGGGGTTGATTTTCTTCCTAAGATTGTTTATAATGTATAGGAAGCTGTTATTAAATTTTAGGAGGAGAAAGATATGATAAACTTGTTTGCAGGACCAAAAGGCGGCGGAAAGACGCGGAATTTGATTAATTTGGCAAATGACCATTTGAATGTGACTGATGGCTACATTGTGTATATTGACGACAACAAGCGCAATATGCACGAAATTAATCGCAAGATTCGGCTGGTTGACACCTCGGAATATCCGCTTTCCAATTATAGGGAATTTGTTGCATTTGTTTATGGCATGATTTCCCAAAACAGGGATATTCAGGAGATTTTTATTGATGGTTTGTGCGGTATTATTGAAGATTTGCCGAATGACGACCTTGAGGCTGTCATGAGCTCCCTCACCAAGCTAAGTGACGAAAATGATGTTGAGTTTTTTGTGACCTTAAACTGCGACCCCAGCGCGCTGCCTGCGGCTGTTAAAGGTTTGATGGTGAAGTTTTAGCATAAAAACCCTTGCGAAATTGATTGCAAGGGTTTTTTATTTTTGGGGATAATGTTAGAAAAGGCGGTGTGAAGATGAAATTTAGAGGGAAGCGATTTTTGGTTACGGGGGCCACATCGGGGCTGGGCTTGGCGATTGTCGCGCGGCTTTTGCGGGCTGGGGGTGTGAAGGTGGTTGCTGTTGGGCGGGACACTTCGCATTTGGAGAAGGTGCTTGGTGATGCTCCCAATGTAAAAGTGCTGTCCCTTGACATTTCCAAGCCTGAAAATATTGAATTTATGCTGGATGAGGCAATCAGGCTTATGGGTGGGGTGGACTGTGTGTTCGCCTGCGCTGGGTTTGGGTATCACGAGAGCTTTGGACGCGGCAAACGCCCAGATTATAGGCATGTCGAGCGCATCTTCCAAACAAATGTGCTCTCCCCAATTTACACCCTGGAATATTTGCTTGCAAAAACCAGCCACAAAGTTACATTCGTCTCTGTTTCATCCATGCTTGGCAAATTTGGCTTGCCTTATATGTCACTATACTCCGCCACAAAGCATGCTCTGGCGGGATTTCACAGCGGCTACCGCTTCGAGAAGCCAAAACGCCTGCATCTAGTCACGGCATATCCAATCACCATGAAAACGCCCTTTTGGGCGCGGATTGCCCCAAATATCCTCCTGCCAAAACCCATTCAAAGTGCTGACGCGGCAGCAGCGGCGATTCTCAAGGGGCTTAAGCAGGGCAAAGCCGAAATTTACACCCACCCTGCATCAAAAATAATCTTGATGTTTCCCGTGATAATCCCGATTTATCAGCTAATTTATAGATTATCTGTATTGTGTGTACCATATCATAAATCAGTTAAGGTCTTTGCAAACTTAATTAACCCAGCAGAATACTCAGTATTGCCTTGATTTCGCTCAACATATTCGCCAAACAAACGTATACTCTCCTCACGAAACAGCCCCGCATTAACTTTCGGGAAGCACCATATTTCGGATGGTCGTTTTTCAAATGCCATTTTAACAACGTCTGTAGCTCCATCCTCAGGAGCTTCCAAAGAGTAATATATCTTGCCGACAAAACTTGATATAGCCATCCCAAGGCACATGAGACAAGGTTCAAGGTTTGTATACAATTCCAATTTGGTTCGGACCAAATACGGCAATTTTTGCATATCTGCATCATAGAGTGCTTTTTGTTCGGCGTGCACCAGAAACCTTCCATCCTCGCGCTCGGTTGTATATGCAGACGAGACAAGTTCATCACCGTGATAAACAGCTGCAGCAATGGGGAGCTCCCCTTTGCTCAGAGCTTCCTTCGCCAAACCGATTACAAAAGCCATTTTTTCGTTCGGTGTCATTATTGCCTCCTACTGCAATGCCCCTGTCGGGCAAGATTTGACGCATTTTTTGCATGATTCGCAGTCGAGGTCTTCGGGGAGGGGGAGGGCGGCTAGGGACATGGTGGTGGCAAAGCCGCGCCCCACGAGCCCAAGGGCAGTTGCGCCCACGATTTCTTCGCAGGTGCGCACGCACAGCCCGCATAGTATGCACTTATTTGGGTCGTGGATTATGCGTTTTTGCGGGTTCGTTACTTCGCGGGTGCCGTGGTCTGCGGTGTATTTTTTTGGGTTGACCTCGCAGTCATTGGAATATTTGATTAATTTGCAGTCGTTATAGGCGTGGCAGCCGCATTTTAGGCAGCGGGCGGCCTCGGCTTTGACCGCTTCTAGGGTCAGGGGCAGGTTTACGGGTGCGAAGTCGTTTTTGCGCTCGCTGCCTGCGCGGTGGGGGATTTTCAGGCGTTCGGCTTTTTCTACTTCTGCGAAAGTTTCTGCGTTTATGGTCTTGTCCTCAATCACAAAGGAGCGGGGCTGTGGGGCAGGGTTGCCTTCAAGGTAGGCGTGAACCGCGCCAAATGCCGTTTTTGCGGCGGCAATGGCTTCGATGGCGATGCCGGCACCTTTGTCAACAGCGTCACCGATTGCGAACACGCCAGGGATGTTGGTGGAAAAATCTTCCTTAACAGACACATTGCCACGGCGGTTTGGGCACAGGGATTCGATGCCTGTCAAATCCGCCCATTGTCCAATTGCCACGATTACATAGTCCACGCTCAAAAATTCGGCATCTCCCGAAACAGGCTTGGGAGTGCGGCGACCCTGCTCGTCAGGCTCACCGAGTTCCATAATTTGCAAGTCCATTCCAATTACTTTTCCGTTTTCCCCTTTAATCTCAAGAGGATTTACCAAAAACTTGAAGATTACGCCCTCCTCGTCAGCCTCACTCACCTCAATGTCCTCAGCGGGCATCTCGTCACGGGTGCGGCGGTAAATATTGTAAACTGCCTTTGCACCAAGTCGCAGGGCGGTTCTGCAGGCGTCCATGGCAGTATTCCCGCCGCCCACAACGGCAATTTTTTTGCCGCAAAAATCAGGCGCGTTTTCAAGAGCAACATCGCGCAAAAACCTGATGCCGTCAATAACGCCATCTAGGGACTCGCCAGCGCAATTAAGCCCCGCAGCCTTCCACGCGCCAACCGCCACAACCAGCGCGTCAGCCCCAAGCTTAATCTCCTCAAAAGACATATCCTTGCCGATTTTAACATTATTTTCCATGCGAACGCCCATATTGGCAATAACCTGAATTTCCTTGTCCAAAACCGCCTTGGGCAAACGATATTCAGGTATGCCATAGCGGAGCATCCCGCCCATTTTGGGCATGCCGTCATAAATTGTAACCTCGTGCCCAGCCTGACGCAGAAAATACGCCGCCGACAGCCCGCCCGGACCGCCGCCGATTATAGCAACGCGGCGTCCGCTAGGGCTTGCCACCATAGGCTTAAAATTTTCAGCAGAATCAGCTACAAACTCCTTAATTGAGCCAATTGCCACAGGTTCATCAACCAGCCCGCGGCGGCACTGGGCTTCACAAGGGCGGGGGCAAACACGCCCAATGGAGGCAGGAAGGGGAATTTTGTCCATTATAGCGTCCATTGCCGCCTGAGCGTTACCTTCTGCAATCATAGAAACATAGCTTTGACAGTCTGATGCTGCAGGGCAGGCAAGCTTGCAAGGGGCGACACAATCGCCTTTGTGCTCGCTTAAAAGCAGGTCAAGAGTAGCTTTACGATTGTCTTGCACACGGGCACTTGTGGTCACAACCTCCATCCCACTAACAGCAAGTGTAGAGCAAGCCCGCGCCAGCCGCGGACGCCCAGCCACCTCCACAGCGCAAATCCCGCAAGAGGCATACACTTTAAGCTCATCACTATGGCAAAGATTGGGAATTTCCACACCTGCCCTGTTTGCAAGTGTCAAAACAGTTTCGCCAATCTGCCCTTTTACCTCAATTCCGTCTATACTAACAATAATCACATTATCCACTTATTTCCATCCTCCCTAATCAACGGTAATCGCCCTAAATTCGCATGATGTGACACATTTACCGCATTTCACGCATTTGCGCTGATTGATTGTGTAGGTCTCCCTAATTTTGCCCTCAATAGCCGTGCCGCGCCCCACAGGGCAGTCCGCCACGCAAATTCCGCAACCTACGCATTTATGAGCTTCGATATAATATGTCAGCATGGGCTTACAGCTTTTGGCAGTGCATTTTTTATGGACAATATGGTCGATATATTCATTCCGAAAATACTTGATTGTGGTTAAAACGGGGTTTGGGGCGGTCTGACCCAAAGCACACAGCGAACCTTCGCCAATTGAGTGGGCAAGCTCCTCCAAAAGCTCAATATCCCCCTCGCGTCCTTCGCCCTCGCAAATTCTGTTTAGAATCTCAAGCATACGCCGAGTGCCAATTCTACAATGCGTACATTTTCCGCAGCTTTCTTTGCAGGTAAAATCAAGGAAAAACCGCGCCAAATCAACCATGCAGGTGTCCTCGTCCAGCACAACCATCCCGCCAGAGCCCATAATGGCACCAGTAGCCGCCAGCGACTTATAGTCAATCACAGTTTCGCCCATGCTTGCGGGAATACAGCCACCTGAAGGCCCGCCCATCTGCACGGCTTTGAACGCCTTGCCGCCTTTAATTCCGCCACCAAGCTCAAATATAACGTGATTGAGAGTAACGCCCATAGGCACTTCCACAAGCCCGCCCTTATTCACCTTGCCGGTCAGGGCAAAAACCTTGGTACCACGGGCATTTTCCACGCCCATAGCCGCAAAAGCAGCCCCGCCATTTCGCAAAATCCATGGCACATTTGCAATGGTTTCTACGTTATTAATGTTGCTGGGCTTGCCCATATAGCCTTTTTGAGCGGGAAAAGGCGGCTTTAGCCGAGGCATGCCGCGCTCGCCCTCTAATGAGGCAATAAGCGCGGTTTCTTCGCCGCACACAAAAGCACCTGCGCCTGCCTTAATCTTTATGTCAAAATTAAAATCCGTACCAAAAATATTTTTGCCCAGATAGCCCGCCTGACGCGCCTGATTAAGGGCAATTTCAAGGCGGGAAATGGCAAGGGGATATTCGGCACGGACATAAACCACACCAGTGGAGCAACCCATGGCAAATGCCCCAATCATCATGCCTTCGATAATCACATGAGGGTCGCCTTCAATAATTGCCCTGTCCATAAATGCGCCAGGGTCGCCCTCGTCAGCATTGCAAATGAAGAATTTTTCATCTCCCGGACTGTCATGACAGGCTTGCCACTTAAACCAGGTGGGAAAGCCCGCCCCGCCCCTTCCTGCAAGCCCTGACGCCTTAATTTCAGCAATAACATCGGCAGGAGTGCGGCTTGTGAGAACATCCCGCGAAGCCTTATAGCCATCCCGCGCCACATATTCCTGAATGTCTTCAGGATTTATAATCCCGCAGTTAAAAAGTGCGACACTCTCACGCTTTTGCAAAATTTCCGCATCAACCTCGTCAATCAGGTAACTATTCGTAAAATTCTCATCACCCCCAAGATGCTTGGCAATCTCGCGAGCACCCGCCTCATCAACCTTTACATATGTAGCAATTTTTTGAACCCCATCATAAATATCCACAATAGGCTCTAAATAACATGCCCCAATACAGCCTGCAATCACGGCATTTTCAAAGACAGCAGCCACATCAGCCGCCCCTGCCGCAAACCCGCAGCTGCCCCTGCCAACAACAATCCTCACCTATACCCAGCCCCCTCATTTGCGCGAATTTCTTCAAATATAGCCTTAATCTTATCCGAATCCAAATGCCCATAAACTTTTTCATCAATCATCATAGCGGGAGCAAGGCTGCAACAGCCCAAACACGCCACATTTGTATAAGAAAACAGCCCATCACTGGAAATTTCATTCTCACAAATGCCCAAATATTCAGAAATAATCTCCTCAACACGCCCAGAGCCGTTAACATGACATGCTGTGCCCTGACAAAGCATGATTAAATGCTTGCCCACAGGAGCTGTGCGAAATTGCGCATAAAAGGTGGCAACCCCAAGGACTTTGGCAACAGCAAGCCCCATCTGGCTTGCAATATACTCAAGAACCTCCATAGGCAAATACCCAAAAACCTCCTGAGCCTCCTGTAAGACGCCAATCAAAGCTCCCGCGTCACCACCTGCCCGAGCAAGGGCTGGCTGTAAAAGTTTGTAATCCATCAAAACACCTCAATTCTTAATCCTTCAAATTATAACTTAAAGTTTGGGAAATTTCAAGTATAAAATTATGTTAGAGGTTGATGCTAGATGCTAGAGAGCCGCTGGAGCATGCCACACCGTCATTGTGGGCTCACGTCAGTCTAATTTGGGCGAGAGCCTCAAAGTGCCGTCACCCCGCGTCAAGCGCGGGGTGACGGCGTGGGACACGGTTTAACGGCTCTCTAACATCTAGCCTCTAGTATCTAGCATCTAAATTCTAGAAAAAAATTTCCAAATTTTACGAATAATACCAATCACCTTGGGGCAATACTATTTTCGGAGGTGTTACAACAAATGGCAGAAAAACCAAAAAATTCAAGAGGAAAGAAAAGGAGTAAAGGGTTTTACACAGCGGTTTACGCCTCAATTGCCGGGCTTTTTGTCCTTGCAATTGCAATTGGCTACGCAACCCTGATTAGCCCTAATGACTCAGGCTTTGAGATTAGCGAGGCGGCATTACCTGTAGGCGGCACAATGGATGTGCCCATTGCAAATATTACCCCGCCCACAACCCCCCCTCGCGACCTAAGCGATGTGCGCCATCACGAGCTTGACGGCGGACTGCACGCCACACAGCCTACCACCGAACCCGAGGTGCAGCCCATCACACAGCCCCAGGTGTATATCCCGCCTTATTACCCGCTGGTATACGAGCCTGACATGGTGGAGGTGCTAGGTCCAGCCTTTGTCTATTTCACAGAAGCCGATGACATGCACTGGCCCATTTTAGGCAACATTGTGTTGGATTTTTCCACAGGAGCGGACAGCTTTAGGTGGAACCCCACCCTTGAGCAGTGGAGCCTAAACGAATCTATCTCAATCGAGGCAAGCCGGGGGGACGCGGTGCGCTCGGCAGCGGCTGGCATAATTGAGAGTGTAGAATTTGACCTTCAAGACGGTCTGGTTGTGGTAATCGACCATGGAAATGGTTGGAATACTACATACAGGCAGCTAGACCCGCAAAGCGCGGTGGCTGTCGGTGATGTAGTAAGCCGCGGGCAAATTATAGGCACAGTGGGCACGCCTACAATCTTCACAGCCGAAAAGGGCTACCACGTGAACTTTCATGTCCAAAACGGGGAAGGCATTGTAAATCCCCATGAAATCCTAACAGCAAGAGCGAATTAAGCCAATCCCCTGTTTGTCATCCCATGACAGCAGGGGATTTTTGCTCCCTTTTCAAAAAACACTTGAAAACAAATCAGCTTTAATGTATAATAATACGCAAATCAACAAGTGTCAATGGAGGACCTGATGAAAGACGACCCATATTTGCGGTGGATGATTTCGCTTGAGCTTGATATTGCCCATGCGGGCAGGCTTTTGAAGCGGTTTGGCTCAGGCAGGGCAGTTTTTGCCCACGGGGCGCGCGGGGATGCGCGGCTAGACGCCAAGGTGGCAGCCGCTGCAAACCGCGGGCAGCTTGAAGCCGCAAATAGGTCAGGGGACTTTGAATTTATCTCTCGTGACAATCCCAAATTTCCCTTGCGGCTAAAAAATATCAAAGACTCTCCTCTTGGACTTTTTGTTAAAGGTAATATTCCTGAGAATTTTGAGCATACTCCTGTTGTGGCTATTATAGGTTCTAGGGACAACAGCATTTATGGGCGGCAGGTGACAACTAAGATTGCTGCGGATTTGGCAAAGCTTGGCATCATTATTGCAAGCGGCATGGCGCGTGGGCTGGACGCTTATGCCCACAGTGCGGCACTTTCTGCAGGGGGACCCACCATTGCAGTTTTGCCTTCGGGCATTGATGTTTGCTATCCTCCTAGCAATTCCGGGCTTTACAGGAAAATTCCAAGCCATGGCGCGGTTTTAACGGAATTTCCCATGGGATTTCGCCCGCAAAAGTGGTCGTTTCCCGCTAGAAACCGTATAATTTCAGCACTTGCTGACGTGTTAATCGTCACCGAAGCTAGGGCAAAAAGCGGAACATTCACAACTGTAAATCATGCCCTTAACCAAGGAAAAGAAGTGCTGGCAGTCCCCGGCAACATCCTTGTGCCCCACTCAGTTGGCACAAACCTCCTAATAAAAGAGGGTGCAGGCGTCATCACATCATATCTTGACGCGCTGGTTGCCTTAAAAAACCAAAAACATTTACATAAATTTTTTGAAGCCGCAAAGCCTGAGTTTTCGCGGTCCCAGGGCTCATTCGACAACAAAACTAAAAATTTACCCCTTGCAACTGATGAAGCTTTGGTGTATTCTTGTATAAATTATGAACCCCAGTCCATAGAATATATTGTGAAAAAAACAAATCTGGATGTGGCTGCTGTAAATAAATGCCTGTTTGACCTTGAGCTTTCGGGCATGGCAAAAAAACTTGCAGGAAACAATTATATTAAAGTTTAGAGGTGTGTACAATTGTCGAAAGTTGCTGAAAAAAAGCCAGCGAAAAAGACCGCTGTTGCTAAAAATTTGGTTATTGTGGAATCCCCGGCTAAGGCGAAAACTCTCAAAAAGTTTTTGGGTTCGGGGTATAAGATTGAGGCGTCCATGGGGCATGTGCGGGACTTGCCAAAAAGCGAGCTTGGCATTTTTGTTGAGCAAGACTTTGAACCTAAATACATCACCATCCGCGGCAAGGGTGACTTGCTTGCAAAGCTTCGTAAAGAAGCCAAGGCTGCCAAAATGGTATATCTTGCCACTGACCCGGATAGGGAGGGGGAGGCTATTTCGTGGCATTTAATTCACGCCTTAAAGGTTGAGCCTGAAAAGACTGCCAGAATCAGCTTTAATGAGATTACTGAATCAGCTGTTAAAGATTCCATTAAAAATGCCCGCCCGCTGGACATGGACCTTGTGGACGCCCAGCAGGCAAGAAGAACCCTTGACCGTGTTGTGGGCTACAAAATAAGCCCTCTTTTGTGGAAAAAGGTGAAAAAAGGGCTGTCCGCCGGGCGTGTCCAGTCGGTTGCCCTAAAGATTATTTGTGACCGTGAGGAAGAAATTGAGAATTTTACACCTGAGGAATATTGGAGCATTGAGGCGACCGTGACGTCTGCAAAAAGCCGCAAGCAGTTTGAGGCGAAATACCACGGCACAGGGGACAAAAAGGTTAAGCTGACAGACAAAGCAAGCACGGATAAAGTGCTTAAAGACATTGAAAAAGCCGAGTTTGTGGTCAAGGATGTAAAAAAATCCCAAAGAAGCCGCAAGCCCCAAATGTCCTTCACCACATCCACCCTCCAGCAGGAAGCGGGCAAGGAGCTTAATTTTGCCGCGAGAAAGACCATGATGGTCGCCCAGCAGCTTTATGAGGGCGTGGAAGTGGCAGGATTTGGCACGGTGGGTCTTGTGACCTATATCCGCACGGATTCCACAAGGATTTCTGATGAAGCCTTTACAGCTGGCAAGGAATATGTGGTTCAAAATTTTGGCGCGGATTATGCTGTAAAAAATAAGCCTGAGCCAAAATCCACTAGGCGCACCCAAGACGCCCATGAAGCCATTCGCCCCTCATATATCCACATCACCCCTGAGATGGCTCAGGATTCTCTGTCCAAAGACCAATTTAGGCTCTATCGCCTGATTTGGCGGCGTTTTATGGCAAGCATCATGACCCCTGCTGTTTTTGACACAGTGGCTGTCAAAATTGCGGCGGGCAAACATATTTTTAATGCAAATGGCTCAATACTCAAGTTTGAAGGGTATAAAAAAGTTTATATGACCAGCGAGGACAAAGAAGAAGACATTAAGGCACTGCCTGAGCTTGAGGAAGGGGAGGCTGTAAAGCCTGTAAAAATCGCGCCAAATCAGCATTTTACCCAGCCGCCGCCCCGATATTCTGAGGCGACCTTAGTCAAGGCACTGGAAGAAAATGGGGTTGGGCGTCCCTCCACTTACGCCCCGACCATTGCCACCCTCACCGCTCGCGGCTATGTCTCCAAAGAGCAGAAAAACCTGTATCCCACCGAGCTGGGCGACGTTGTAAACAACATTATGGCTGAGAATTTTGAGCAGATTGTGGATACTGAGTTTACTGCTAAAATGGAGGAGACCCTGGACGCCGTGGAACTTGGGGAGCTGGCGTGGAAGGACATTTTGCGCGATTTTTACTATCCTTTTGAGGAGAAGGTGAACCTTGCTGCCGAAAATATTGGCGAGGTTGAGATTCGTGATGAAGAAACCGATGTGCTGTGTGAACACTGCGGGCGCAATATGGTGATTAAATTCGGCAGATATGGGCGTTTCTTGGCGTGTCCCGGCTTTCCTGAATGTAGAAACGCCAAGCCATTATTTGAGGACGCTGGTGTTGACTGCCCGGCTTGCAAGGAAAAAGGCATTGAGCCTGCACCCCGCATTATGGTCAAAAAGTCCAAAAAAGGACGGGTGTACTACGGATGTGAAAAACATCCTGAATGTGAGTTTGTGTCGTGGAACAAGCCCACGGGCAGCCCCTGCCCCCAGTGCGGGCAGCCGCTGGTGGAAAAAGGCACGAAAACTAAGAAAATTAGCTGTGTGGATGAAAAAGGCTGTGGATATTTTACAGCTGCTAAGGAGGAGTAATGCCTAAAAAACACAGGAAAATGCTGACGGACTGGCAGGCACCGTATATATTGCCGATTCTAAGGCTAATTGAAACTCAAAGCAAAACTACAATTGCAAATTGGTGTATTGATTATGCCCAAAGTCATATTTTGCCAATATATCAGGACGCGCATCCGACAGATTCGCGTCCTGCGCTTGCTATAGACGCCGCCCTAAGGTGGCTGGCAGGCGAGATTAAACTGCCCGAAGCAAAGCGGTTTATATTGGATTGCCATCAAGCTGCCCGCGAAGTCGAAGATAACCCTGCCGCCCTTGCTGCCGCCCGCACCATAGGGCAGTGCGCCGCCACCATCCACACCCCGACCCATTCAGCGGGGCTGATGTTTTATGGGGCACTTGCCATAGCCTATCACAAACTGGGCACAGATGCTGATTGGGAAGAATTGCTAAAAATCGCTGAAATTGAATGTAACAAAATGGAGCAGGCGTTACGGGATGTGGCTGTGGAGGACGAGCCTAATCCTGCAAAAATCAACTGGAATTGCTGAACTTTCAAAAATCGGTTGACTGCGCACAAAAATTGTGATATAATGTAATTTGAGGTGATTTGATGTTTAGCATAATCCCGAACGGCACATATGCAAATAATAATTTAGGGCAAATGCAAATGCCGGCTCAAAACCAATTGATTCCGGGCACGGCACCTATGGAGGTTGAAGGTGCTGTGGTTGGGCGTGGAAATGGTCCGCACGGCGAATGTATAACATGCGATTCAAGGCGGTATGTGGACGATTCCACAGACAGCGGCGTGTCTTTTCAGGTGCCCACGCATATTTCCCCCGAGCAGTCCTTTTCCAAAGTAAGAGCGCATGAATATGAGCATTTGCGCCGCGACCGCGCTTCGGCTGAGGCTGACGGCCGCCGAGTGATTTACCAAAGCGTGACCTTCCATATGGCAACTTGCCCTGAATGCGGGCAAAGGTTTAAAGCCGGTGGCGAAGCCCGCACCGTAAGCCGCACCACCCCGGAGCATAATCACAACGCCCCCTATGAAGAAACACGGAGTTTTGATACATATATGTAAAAGCCAAAAGCGCGTTGACTTAATTCGCAACGCGCTTTTTTTATTGGTTTAATGCCCTTCCTCAGCTTGGGCGTCGGCTTTGGTGTGATGGACTGCCCCATGGGCATGGTCAGGCGGCGCGTAGATGGAGTAGAGCTTTAAGGGCACACAGCCTGTGTTTGTGATATTGTGCCATGTGCCCGCAGGAACAAATATTGCCGAGTTTTCGTACACCGGCTGAGCAAAGCTTAGGTCGCAGGGGGTTTTGCCCATTTGGCACAGCCCCTGACCCTCCTCAATCCGCAGAAATTGGTCGTGGTCTGGGTGGATTTCAAGACCAATGTCATCCCCTGCAAGGATGGACATTACCGTCATTTGTAGGTATTTTCCTGTCCACATTACCGTGCGGAAATTGTCATTGTGGATGGTCGCTTTTTCAACGTCCACCACAAATGGCATCGGTCCAAAGTCCGTTGGCAGCCGCTTTAAGTTTGGCTGCGCCCACGTTTCATTGGTTTGGGTAAAATTTCTAAACATAATATCTCTCCCAAAATTTTTCACAAAGATATTATATGCAGCTTTGGCACGTCACGATATAAGAACCTATTCATCTTTGATGTTAAAGCTGTCTGCAAGCCTGATTTTTATGTCAGCACCTTTTTCATAGCCGCGAAGTGTCCCTACCACGCCCATCACAGCATTGGTTAAAATTTCCTGCACAAAGGGCACCATTTGGATTCTTACGCCATTGATTAAAAGCTCAATTCCTTTGTCCGCAACACAATCAGCGCGGCGTTTTGTGCCAGCCACAATGGCGCGGGCAAGCTTTGCACAGTTCATCCCGCATGCACCGCAACATTCATCAGGAAAATTGGGCAGGCGTTCGTAAACTTTCAGCTCCAAAAGGTCCACAAGCTTTGCAATGTCCGTGGTGGCGTCAATTGCAGGCTTTTTGTCATGCTCAGAAATTTCAGCTGCAATGCGCCCAGACACGCCAATTGCCATATCACTCCATTTTTGCTCCAAATCGTCACTGCCGTGGGCGGTCACAATTGTGGGAATCGGGATGCAGTCCACCCCCTCCAAAACCACCCATTCATAGCCTTCGCGGCTATACACATCCAGCACATCATCCATATGCAGTTGAGATGGATACAAAATATCCGTCTCAAAAAGCCCGCGCGCCGTCACAAGGGTCGCGCCCGCCCGCTTGTGGCGGTTGGTATTGGTGGTTTCCACAGGGTCAATGGCAAAGTTTTCACTGTGAATGTCCTTTACCGAGCCCACCTTATATCCGCGGCGCACAAGCTCGCTGATAATAGCCTCAACCGTAGTAGTCTTGCCGCTGTCCTTTATTCCACAAACACTAAATACCTTCATTGGATTCCCTCCATCAAAACGTTATAAAAGTTAAAATTAAACACCACAAAGCCAACAAGAGTCGCCATCACAGCCACTCCAAACAGCATTGCCACATCCCGCCCTGCAAGCTTGAGGGTGAAATAGCTTGTCCGCTCCCGCATGGCGCGAAAAGCCCGCATTTCCATACTCATTGCAAGCTCTTTTGCCTGTTGCAAACTTGAAACTAAAGCCGGCAACAGCAAATAAGAGTATATTGACAGCCTTTTGCGCAGTTTAAGTTCCTCAATCACCACGCCCCGCAGTTGCAGCGCGGTCAGGGCGTCTTTAAGCTCCTCGGCAAATTGGGGCACAAAGCGCAGCCCAATCGACACCATATATGCAATTTCATAAGGCATGCGCATCTGCACCATTGCCTGAATTAGGGCGCGTGCAGGGTAAACCGTAAGCGTTGCCGCCCCGATAATGAAAATGATAAAACGCAGTGCCACCAAAACACCCATGGCAATGCCGCCCGAGGTGAGAATTGGCACATCCCCAATGGCAAAAAACACCATCCCCGAAGGGGCAAAAAAACTGCGCATTACAGTAACAAGAAGCATGATTTGCATAAGCCGCTTTAACCGCGAAAAGATTTGCAAAAGCCGCACCCCAAGTATGCCTGCAAAAATAACAGACACCACCAAAAGGGCAAACATTGCAAAAACATCCGTGCGAATGATAATGCCAAATGTGGAAAAGAAAAACACCAGCGCGAAAACCACACGGGGGTCAGGTAGGTTTTTTTGTTTGTCAGTCAACAAATCGCCCGCCTTTCATGTGCCTAACCTCTGCACCCATCATCTCCACAAACTCCGCATCATGGCTGATTAGGAGGATTCCCATGCCATCACGTTGCAGCTTGCCCAAAGTGTCTGCCAGAATTTTTCTTCGCGCCTTATCAAGCCCTGTGGTGGGCTCGTCCAGCACAAAATACCTTGGTTTCATAATCATGGCGGCAGCTATGGCAAGCCTTTGTTTTTCGCCGCGGCTTAGGGTAAATGTTGTATTATTCACAATATGCGAGAGCTCAAACTGCTCCAAAAGCTCAAGAGCCTGCTCTCTAGACTTTTCAGGGCACTCCCCGCGAAGCTCCAGTGGCATAGCAATTTCTTCCAGCGGCTTGGGCGCGAAAATCTGGCGGGAAGGCTCTTGGAACAAATACCCCACCTGCCGCCCAATCTCGCCAAGCTTAAGCCCTGCAATGTCCACTCCATTATAAAAAACGCACCCAAAAGCCGGCCGCAAGATGCCTGCGACCAGCTTTCCAAGTGTCGTCTTCCCGCTCCCGTTTTCACCCATCACCGCTGTGCACCCAACTGGTGCAAACTCGTCTACAACCAGCTCAAATGTGCTCCTGCGGTATCTGTCGGCATAACGAAAGCGCAAATCTTTAATTTCTAACTTAAATTCACTCATGCTAGTTAATGGTAATACTTGCCAAATTCCTTGGGTTGAAATTGCCGCCTCTGTGCTGTCCAATTCCGAAAAATGGACCGTTATGCGGGCTTAGCACCTCGCCGTTTTCTGCCACAGCAATCCAAATGTAGTCAAGGTCAGCAGCAATATTCCAACCTGCACTAAATGTTGAGCCGTGAGATGTTGTGATAAATGCCGCAGCACCTTCAATGCTAATTTCGTGACTGACAAGGATGCTGGTCAGGCGAACCCCTGTGAAATAGCGGGTTGAGCCGCCACCAGTGGGGATGTTAGTAACAAAATCCTCAAGACCAATTGCTATAAGGTCATCCATAGTCACTGTCCAGCTATCTGCACCGCGAATAATCACAAATTCGTCATCAGAAAGTCCGTCTACCGCAACAGCCGCGTCATCTTCCCCGTCAAGCAGGCGGATGGTGCTTACACCCCGCACACCGCGGGTTGGGCGGTCGTCAAGGGCAAACACAGTCATAATGTTATCAAGGGTTTCACCTTCTTCTGCAAAGCCAAAGTGAAAATGGGTTGGGTCCAAAAGTTCGTCAATCGTAAAAGGTTGGGTAAAGCCAGTAGCCGCCCCTGTGACCACACCGCGGGTAAAGCCGTCAAGATTAATTCCTAAAGACTCAAACACAGTAATTGCGGAAACCCCAGTAAAATTGCGGGATATACCACGAAATACCACATCAATATTTTGCGGCTCAAACGCCCTAATGGCTTCATATGTCACAAAATATGTGCGCTCGCCAGCTATAATCTCAATGCCGTCCACTCCGTTTTCGCCGCCTTCTGTAGCCAACTCCACAGTAGCAAGTCCGCGCATGCGGCGTTGGTTGTTAGTATCTGTAGTAAATACAGTAATAAAGTGGTTATCAGTTGCGGGGGTGTGCCCCTCTTGATAAAACGCAATGTACATAACAGAAATATCAGCAGCGGACAGTTCGTGAGTTGTGTCATTATCTGCCACAATGCGCCCGCTTGTGAAATTCCCGCTGATAATGCGCGAAACAGGCACGGCTATGAAGTTTTGATTGTTCCACTCAAGATTGGTGGCACCTAGCGCGTAAATGTCATTTGCTGTAAAGGTTTGACCGTTGATGGTCAGCGGATGGTTATTGAAAGTGCGAGCATCTCCGATTTCAAGCTCCACAATTGCAAGACCACCTAGTCGACGCTGGTTGTTAGTGTCAATTGTAACTACAGCTGTAAAGTGATTGTCGGTCTGAGGCTCGTGCCCTGCACGGTAAATCGCAATGTACAATGACGCTGCTGCTGCCGCGTCTAGGTCACGATAGCTCTCATTATCAGCCACAATGCGCCCGCCTGTGATATTTCCAAGGTTTAGAGCAGTTACAGGAAGGGCTATAAAGTTTTGATTGTTCCACTCAAGGTCAGTTGCTCCTAGCGCGTACAAATCGTTTGCAGTAAAGGTTTGACCGTTGATGATGATTGGATGGTCGTTAAATGCGCGCACAGCTGGTGCTGGCATATCAATGTTAATTACTGTCAAATAGCGCATAAAGCGTTGTGCAAACTGGTCTTGGGCAAAAACAAGCATAAATGGCCCGCGGCCGCCTGCTTCCCAGTGTCCAAGGGGCACGCCGCCCTCAGCAATAGCAATAAAGCCATTTGTCGGGTCAAACACCTCTAAGACGGTGCCTTGTGTGCCTGCGCCATCGCGGGTGTCAAATGTAACCATTCCTGTTGCACTAGAGGCGTCAAGGTTCAAAAAGTCCATGATACGGGCAATTGACACACCTGAGTAATCTCTGCGCTCGCCGCGAATTACTGCATAAAAATCTTCAAGACCGATTTCTAAAACATCGTCCATAGTAACAATAAGCTGCACACCACCAGCATTTATAGCCAGCTCACCGCCGCCTACCACTTGAGATGCAATGTCAGTAGTGCCGATAGTAATGGCATTTTCCGCGCCATTCCAGCCAACGGGGAATCCAAGTGCCTCAGCCACAGCACGAAGGGGCATATAAATCTTGCCGCGGTGCATAAATGGCATGCCACCGTTCGTTTTATCCACAGTTACACCATCAGCTACTATGTTAATTTCGCGGTTCCACATTTCGTAAATGTCGCCTTCAACTACAATAATTTCTTTAATGTCGCGCACCCAGCGGCCGGGAGCACCGTCCGCCGCAAGCACAACACGGGTGCGGGTGCCAAGGCGGGTGCCGTTTTCATATAATGCAAGCCAGCCATTTTCAGCATTTAGCACATCCTCGGCAGTTGCCCAGTTGTAAAAGCTGTCAAGCCCCACAAAGATGAAATTTTGGGCATTTGATACATTGATATTCATAGCTTCAAATAAAGATGCAAAGCTGACTGCGCCAAAGTTAATAGGATTATTATTGCTTATGGCATCAACATTTGTCATGCCCAAAGCATGGATTTGGTCAATTGAAATGGTTTGCTGTCCCCCAGGCGTGGTCACCGTCACAAGATAGCTATGTGCGGGAACTTGCCCAAAATACAGGGTGTTTGAGTGGGGCTGCCACATAATGTCGCGGGAAAATGCAACGCCCATGGCGCGCGCCGCCAAAAAGGTTCTGCCTTCTACAGTAAATGCAGGCTTGCGCCCGATTCCGCCGCCAAGTGATGTGGAAGTGGACACCTCGGCACCATCCACAAATACCCGTGCGGTGCTCTCTGTCAGCTCATTTGCCCCAAGCACCACCATGGGCACAGCCATGATAAACGCAAGGATTAAAGCTACTAAACTTCTGAATTTCTTTTTCATTAATTTTTTCCTCCTTTTGGGTTTGCCCTGGTCGTCATGTGTCAGCGTGCTTTGTAGCAAGCTGGGCGAGTCACATTTGGCGCGCAGGGACTATAATTTTATGATTTCACTGGCAATTTCTGCCAAAATATCATCATGGTCAACCATTAACATGGTTTTGCCTTGCTCTCTAAGCTTTCGCAGATGTGTGAGCAGTATTTTCCGGCTTTCTTTGTCCATTTGGGACAATGCCTCATCTAACAGCAGTATTTGCGGGTCCAAAGCCAAAACCGCTGCCAGCACCACCCGCTGCTTTTGCCCTCCTGACAATTCCCGCGGGGACGCGAAGCGAAAGTCCGTCATCTGCACCAAATCCAGCATTTCAGTGATTTTTTCGCCAATTTCATCCCGCGAAACACAGAGGTTTTCAAGCCCAAAGGCAATCTCATCCTCCACGCTGTCGCAAAACAGCTGCGTTTCAGGATTTTGGAACACGATGCCAATTTTGCGAGCACGTGCCGCCGCGTCAAGCTCATGCACATTTTCGCCAAAAATCAAGGCTTCACCATTCACATTCGCCTTGATAATCTCAGGAATAAGCCCGCAGACCACATGAAGCAAAGTGGACTTGCCGCATCCTGAAAGCCCCTTGAGCAGCACAGCCTCCCCAGGCTTGACCGTGAGGGAAAAGTCCTGCACAACAGGGTATTTGCCGTAATCAACAAAAATATTCCTAAGCTCCACAGCGTTCATCATTGCACCACAATCTCCGTAATATATCTCACAAAAAAGTTCGCAAAAATATGTCGAGCCATCACAAGCTGAAAGGGTGCTGTAGCCCATATATCCCCGCGCTCTATAAAGTAATGCCCATCTTGCCAAATGGCAATGTAAGCTTCCCCTTCCAAAAGGGCATCTGCCATTGAGATTGACGCGCCAAAACCGTCATATGCGTGAACAGCTACGGATGTACCGGAAGCAGCATCAATGCCAAAATAGCCAAGAACATCACCCATGGCAACGCCGCGGTAATAGCGCATCTCCTCCCTGTCTGTGCCCGGGCGAATGTGGGCGTAAAACTCCCTAATTCCAAGGCTTCTAAGGGTGCTCATGCTCATAAATTGGTCGTTTACATAAAAACCCAGTTCTGGGGCAGCGGGTGGCGGTGCGGTTGTCGCTGGGGCTGTGGTTTGGGGCACTGGCGTTGTCTCAGGCTCTGGCTCTGGCTCGCCTGCTGACTCAGGGTCGTATTCGGCATAAAGCTCAGGGGCTTCGGTGACGTTTTCGGTGGCGGCTGGTGTGTAGCGTTCTAAAGGCGGCGAAGGTTCGGGCGGGGCTTCAGCCACGTTTTCCTGATGAACAGGAGGCGTTGTGGGCGGGGTCGCTTCTGCCCTATTCCCGCCGCACCCTGCAAGGGCTAAAAGTGCTAATATGCACAAAATAAGTGTTTTTAATATCTTCACAGCAATCCTCCTATTGCAAAACAATTTCAATCAAATACCGCGCCCACCGCTGTGGGAACATATCATCCAAAAGCACCAGCTGAAAAGGCGCGTAGCCCCACAAACGGCGGTTTCCGTGGACATTGGGGTTTTCAGCAAGTGAGAGCCCGTCTTGCTCAAAGATGATAAAGCTGCCCTCGCTCATAGCATCTGCAAGAGAAATGCCTGTAGAAAACCCATCATACGAGAAAAAGGCAATACTAGCAACTCCAGAATAGTCAAATCCTGTAAATGCCAGGATTTCAGAAACCCTAACCCCTGTAAAATTGCCCTCAGCGCGGCGGTGGTCGCTCTCAAAGGTCACAAGCCCCATGTTTACCATATCGTCAAGGGTCACGCGCACCGTTTCATCACCCATAATCACGCGAAAGCTGCCGTAAATGTGGTATGTCAGCCGCCGCTCGGCCTCTCTGAAATTCAAAATCCCCAAAATAATCACAACAGGCACAAGTGCCAAAACTACACCAATTACAATTTTTGTATTTTTTGTCATCTTTTACCTACCTCCAATTACCACATAAGGAATAAAAATATCCTCATGGCTGACCCACAAATGGTCGCCAAGCCGCCCGGGCTCGCCCAAAAAGTGCTGCCCATGGTCGCCCAAAATAATAGTCACGCCGCCCCGCGCCGCCACAAGCTCCTGCACAAATTCGTCCGTAAGTGCCATAGCCTCGCCAACCTGCGGCGCGTAAGGTCCGTAAGTATGGGCAATATCGTCAATTGAGTTAAAGTGAATAAACATAAAATCGGCATCGTCAATCCGCGTCATTGCCGCGTCAAACACGCCACGGTCAGTGTAAAAAACATGCCCCAAATTGGGGATGAGCACAGGACGCTCGCTGGTGGCAACAATATTGACCCCGCCCTGCACACGTGTGGATGTAAAGCCCAGTTGAGCCGCCGCCTCAAACACGTCAGGAGCAGACATAGTGCGGGTTGCGCGGTCGTGCACCCCATGAACGTTCGGCAATTCTCCAGTGAATATGGATGACATCGCCACAGGCGTAAAAGGAGGGAATACTGTGTGAGCTTTGCGGTGGTATTGGCTTGCCAAAAATGGCTGCAAATGGGCGAAATAAGCGTGCATATGCCAGCCCCAGCCATCCAGCACAATGACCATCACCCGCTCGCCTGTTTGCAAATAGTGCAGCGCGTCATGAAAAGCCTGTGTAACCGCAATATCAGGCGGGTCAGCAATAATTCCTGCAATGTTACGGAAGAAATTGCCGCTATCGTCTAAAAAAGCAAATCCGCCGCCGTGATATGAGGGAATGAGAGCATTTGGAAAATAGTCCAGCCGATGTATCATACCGCAAGCCTGAAAAACCGCGATTTCGCGCTGGGGCTGGATGTGCCAGTCAAGCTCCCCGCCAGCCATACTCCAACCATAGCCTTGCTCCAAAAAAACCGTGGTTTCGCCCTGCACAAGCCCAACCTGGGCAGGCGGAGCAAAGTCCTGTGCACGGCAATCTTCATCAATGGCATGAATAACTGTAGCTTCAGGCACATAAATCTGCGTGGCTTCATCCGAACTTTCATAAGCCCCGTCTTCAGCCCCGGTCCCGTTCCCGCAAGCCGCCAAAATCAATATAATCAAAGGCAGTAAAAATTTTCCAAACTTATTCATTAAACACCACCCCCAAATCCTTCACTTTTTTAGCCAGCTGATAGGTCAAAAGCCCGCCAAGCCCGCCACTTAAAGCCCCTACGGTCAACCCAAGCATCATGGGCACAAAAGGCAAATTCATCACAACGCCACTGACCAGTGCCACCCCGGTCAAATTAGCAACCATACACGCAAAAAAGCAGCACAGACGGCAGCAGCCCTTATGCTTGCGCAAAATTACAGTCAACAGGATAAATATGGCAACACCGGGCATGGTATATGTAATCAATGTGGCAACCCCGTGGCTGCCTGCCCAAGGCATGACAATCACCACAATTGCCTGCACCACCGCCGCCAGCACCGCCGCCGACTTTTTCCCGGTAAGTGCCACAGGCATCACCAAAAACAGCATGTAAATGCCCCCAGCCACAGCCCCGCCGGGAATAAACAAAGGACCAGTAAAAATCCGAACAAAATTGCCAATAACCCCGCTTATAGCCACGCCAAGAGAGGCTATAAGAGTGATTACAATCAAATCCAATATGCTAAAACTTCCAAGCAAATTGACCTTTTTACGCAAAGCAGATACACGAAACCTCCTAGACATCAGAAAATCTCCTTAATTGTTAAATTTTAACTAAATATTCAATATAATTTGACTACTTTCAACAAAGTCAGTATATCACACAAATTTTTCTGTGTCAAGAATTTTTCGAGTATAAAATTTAGATATATTTAACTGGTATTAATAAATTTAATAATCATTATAAACAAAATTGATATAAACATTTGAATAATAGCTTGACACATGAAAATTGGTGTGATATATTGAAATTGCTCAGGGTTTTTTGTAATATCCTGAGCTTGGGCAAACCTAAGACTTTGGCGAGTATTTAACAAACTGGCTGCCCAAATGGAGTAAACGATAACTTATACAAATGAGATTTTTAAGGAGAGAATAATTTATGAGAAAACTTTTTGCAGGAATTTTAACTTTAACTTTGTTTTTTGTGCTTGCAGCTTGCGGCTCAAGAGACGAAACAGGCACCATTATTTTAGCTACAACCACCAGTACATATGATGCAGGTCTTTTGGGCTTTCTTTTGCCGGAATTTACTGCTGAAACTGGCTGGGAAGTGCAGATTATTTCTGTCGGGACAGGTGCTGCCATGCAGATTGGGCGCGATGGCGAGGCGGACGTGCTTTTAGTTCACGCCCGCGCGCTTGAAGACCAATTTGTGGCAGATGGCTATGCCGAGCGTCGTTATAACATTATGTACAATGATTTTATAGTTGTAGGTCCAGCGAATGGTCCGATTAGCCACAATACCCCTATTGACGCCACATTTGCCCAAATTTTGAATGACAATTTGGACTTTGTTTCTCGTGGTGACAATTCAGGTACTCATGTGCGTGAGCTTGACATTTGGGCGGCTCTAAACCTTGACCCTGCGGGCAATTCAAACTATATTGAGGCAGGAGCCGGCATGGGGGCAACCCTTACCATGACCATGGAAATGGACGCCTTTACCCTGTCTGACAGAGCAACTTGGCTTAATCGCCCTGACCATGGCAATTTGGTGATTGTAAGCGAAGGCAGCCCTAATCTACTTAATCCTTACGGTATCATGATTGTAAACACTACGCTTGAGCCCGCTGGTTCGCGCATTTTTGTGGACTGGATGATTGGTGCGCGCGGTCAGGAGTTGATTAGCCAGTTTGGCGTGGCAGAATTTGGAAGCCCTCTTTTCTTCCCTGAAGCTGATTAATATGTGACATGCGAAATAAAATATGGGCGGGCACTAGCTCGCCCGTTTTCGCATGTCCCGGAAAGAAGGAAAGTTATGTTTGAGATATTAGACCAAGAAACATTAGGCATTATAGCTACCACCATGCGCATGACCATTACATCCACGGCAATCTCGGCAATTCTCGGCATTCCCTTTGGGCTATTTCTAGAGAGCGTGCGCCCCACCCACTGGCTGCCCCGCTTCCTAAAATGGCTTACTGTCTCCATAAACCGCACTTTAATGGGCACGCCTCCTGTGGTGGCGGGTCTTGTTGTGTTTCTATTATTCATGCGAAACGGTCCTTTTGGGGCTTTGCGCCTGCTTTACACCTTTGAAATAATGGTTATAGCTCAAGTTCTTCTTGTAACCCCCATAATTTCAGGCATTGTGTACACCGCGGCTACCCGCCACGGCGACCGCATTCGCGCATTTGCCCGCACCATGGGGGCAAGCAGGCTGCAAACCCGTCTTTTGCTCCTTAAAGAGCTTGGCAATGAGATTTTTTTTGCAACTATAACAGGCTTTGGGCGCGCCATGAGCGAGGTTGGCGCGATTGTCATGGTTGGCGGCAACATTCGCCACCACACCAGGGTCATGACAGGCACCATCATGCTGGATGTTAACCGAGGCTTTCGCGACCAAGCCATCCAGCTTGGAATCATACTGATGCTAATTGCCTTTACAGTGCAGATTATAGCGGATATTTTGCGCAGAAGGGAGCGGCGGCTGGATGAAAATTTCTAACATAACAAAAAAATTTGACAGGTTTAGCCTAAATTGGCAAAAAAGTGATTGCTTTGAGAATAAGGTTTATGGTATAATAGGTGCAAACGGTTGTGGTAAAACTACCATGATGAAAATTATCGCTGGGCTCATTGCCCCGGATGGCGGCGAAATTGACTACGGCGGCCTGACCCCTAGAGACATTACTATGGTCTTTAGAAAGCCTTATTTAATCCATGACAGCGTTTACAAAAACTTGATTTATCCGCTATCTCTCAGAAAAACTAAGCCTTTGCGAAGGCTTAAACCCGACGAGAAGCAGGTGGAGTTTTATTTGAAAATGGCAGGGCTTGAGAATATGCGTGACCAATACGCTTTGTCGCTGTCAAGCGGTGAGCAGCAAAAGCTCTCTTTTGTCCGCGCCATGATATTTTCGCCAAAGCTGATTTTGATTGATGAAGCTTTCTCAAATATGGATATTGAAAGCGTTGCCCGATTTGAGGAGCATATTTTGGAAATTCAACGCAAAGAGCCTGTCACATGGATTGTGATTAGCCATCAGCTGTCCAATATCAAGCGTTTGTGCGATTATGTGTATTTTATGCACGATGGCGCGCCTGAAGCTTGGGGCACTGCTGACGAGATTTTGCTTAGCCCCAAAGAACCTAACTTAAAGAGGTATTTGCACAATGAAATTCTTACAAGTTGATACAATAGAAGAAGCTAGAGAAAAGCTGTTAAAATCGGCTTTGGGCTGGTTGCCAAAAGTGGAGACTGTGCCTTTGGAAGATGCCAGCGGACGGGTGCTGGCAAAAGAGGTCGCAGCAACCGAGGATTTGCCCCATTTTCGCCGCTCCACGGTGGATGGCTTTGCTGTGCAGGCAAAGGACACGGCGGCGGCTGGGGAGAGCATCCCCACTTTTTTGGATATTGTTGGGGCTGTGGAAATGGGTAAAACTGCCAATTTTGAGATTAAGTCCGGGCAATGTGCCGAGATTCCCACAGGGGGCATGGTTCCTCTAGGGGCGGATGCTGTTGTTATGGTCGAATATTGCGAGCTTTTTGGGGATGACGGGGTCGCCATTTACAAAAGCTGCGCACACGGCAGTCATGTTGTACAAATTGGTGATGATATGAAGGCGGGCACTCTCCTGATGCCTGTGGGCAGGTGCTTGACACCGCAGGATATAGGCACTTTGGCTGTGGCGGGGGTGGGAGAAGTGGCTGTTTTTGCGCGTCCATCCATCTGTTTTATTTCTACAGGTGACGAGCTTTTGAGCCCCCACACCAGCCCTCTTGAAAATGGCAAAATTAGGGAGACCAATTCCCTCTCCCTCTCCGCTTTGGCGCGAAAACTTGGTTTTAATGTGGAAAAAACCATGACTTTGCCTGATGATGAAAATACTATTAAACAGGCTATAATACAGAGCATGGAAAAATATGACATTGTAGCGATTACTGGCGGCAGCTCCCAAGGGAAAAAGGATATGACCGCCGAGATTCTTGACGCTGTGTCAGGGGGCGGGGTGTTTACCCACGGCATTGCCATAAAGCCCGGCAAACCCACTATTTTGGGGGTGGACAAGCCAAGCCAAACTCTGCTGGTTGGGCTGCCGGGGCATCCGGTTTCTTCCATGACCGTGTTTGAGCTGATTTTTGGCTGGCTTTGGCGCAGGCTGATGGGTGTGCCTGAGGGTTTTCCAATTGTGGCAAAGCTGACCGACAATGTGCCGGGCTCCGCTGGCAAACTCACCTTTTATGCCTGCAAATTAAGCCTAGATGCTGACGGCTACAAAGCTTGTCCAATTTTTTCCAAATCTGGGCTTATATCCAGCCTAAGTGCCGCAGATGGCTACTTTTTGATTGCTCAAGATACAGAAGGTCTACGAAAAAATGATACTGTGCATGTACACTTATACTAGAAAGAGTGAGCATATGGCAAAACGCAATCTATATCTTACAAATATTCCCATTGAAGAAGGTTTGGGTCGTTTTCGCGCCCATTTTGACCTAGAAACTGGCTTTACTGAACTTATTGACACTGAAAATTCGTTGGGTCGGGTGACTGCTCAGGCAATTTTTGCCAAAAACAATTCACCTTTGTACAATTCTTCAGCCATGGACGGAATTGCCGTTATAACGGCAAAAACCCAAGGTGCCAGTGAAAATTCCCCTGTTGTCCTTAGGCTTAATGAGGACTATATCCCAATCGACACAGGCGAACCCATAAAACCGCCATTTGACGCGGTTATTATGGCTGAGGAGGTTCAGGATGGAGAAAATAGCACGGCAATCATCCGTCAGGCAGCCGCTCCATGGCAGCACATCCGCCCCATTGGCGAGGACATTGTGCAAGGCGAGATGATTTTGCCCAGTTTCCACAAAATACGCCCTTTTGACATTGGCGTATTACTTTCAGGCGGTATTACCCAAATTTTGGTAAAAAAGCCCAAGGCCGTGGCGGTTATCCCCACAGGCAGCGAGCTTGTGACCGCTGGCACGCCCCTAAAAGAGGGCGACATAATCGAATCAAACTCCCATATGCTGGCAGCTTTGGTCACTGGGGACGAGGGCTCTGCCACTCGCTTTCCTATTGTGAAAGATGATTATAATGCCATTAAAGCCACTTTGCTTGACGCCGTAAAAAATCACGACATAATTTTACTGTGCTCAGGGACGAGTGCCGGGGTCGAGGATTATAGCATCCACGTCCTGCGCGAAATTGGCGAGGTCATTGTTCACGGTGTTGCCATGAAGCCTGGCAAGCCCGTAATTCTAGCACTTGTGGAGGGCAAGCCCGTCATCGGCATCCCTGGCTACCCAGTTTCTGCCTATATTGCATATGAAAATTTTGTAAAACCGATTCTTAAAGGCACCGCACCTAAGGAAAATACTGTAAAAGCAACCCTCACCCGCCGCCTTGTTTCCTCTTTTAAGCACAGGGAATATGTGCGGGTGAAAATTGGGCGCATTGGCGAAAAGCTTGTGGCGACGCCTCTAGCGCGAGGTGCGGGAGCTGCTATGAGCCTGACCCGCGCCGATGGATTCTGCATTATCGAGCAAAATTGTGAGGGCATTGAGGCGGGAACTCAGGTTAATGTGGTTTTGATTCGCGAGCCCCAAGACTTGGAGCAGAGCATAGTCAGCATTGGCAGCCATGACATGATGCTTGATATTATCGCGGATATGCTCCCCACCCTCGCAGGCGGCACAACGCTCTCAAGTAGCCATGTGGGCTCAATGGGCGGGCTGATAGCATTGAAAAATGGCGAAGCGCACCTTGCCCCCATCCACCAGCTAGACGAGGGCACGGGGGAATATAATTCTCCGATTGTGAAAAAGCTGTTCAAAGATAGACAAATGGCGTTGATTAAAGGGGCCAAGCGCGCTCAGGGCTTGATTGTGAAAAAAGGCAATCCCTTGAATATCCAAAATTTACAAGATTTGACAAACTCCGATTGCCGTTATATCAACCGCCAGCGGGGTGCTGGGACTCGGATGCTTTTGGACTATAAGCTAAAACTCGCAGGAATCGACCCAGACGCCATAAACGGCTACGAGCGCGAAGCGGCGACCCATATGGCGGTGGCAGCATCTGTTGCAGGCGGGGGCGCGGATTGCGGCATGGGCATTGAAGCCGCCGCAAAGGCGATGAAACTAGACTTTATCCCCATCGACAAAGAAGAATACGACTTTGCCCTGCCCAAAGAATTTTTGGAGCTTGCGCACATCCGCGCCTTTATTGACATTTTGAAAAACCCCGCCCTGCATGAAAAACTGGCGGCCCTTGGTGGCTATGACACCGCAAGGATTGGCGAAGTAGACTTTTTGGAGGACTAAATTATGAACGAATCCAAACGGCTTGAGGAGCTGGAAATAGCGTTTAAGAGGCAAAGTGCTGAACTTGACGAACTAAGAACCAAACATAAAAAATTCTACCTGCGCCACCACCAGCTGGAGGAGAGGGTGAAAATTCTTGAGAATGTGGTGGGTAAGATGCTGCCGACAGCTGATGATGCCCCGCAGCCCACGCCTGATGTGAAGCTTGCCATGCCTGATGCTGACAATATTTTGGAGTTTGGCGGCATTTACTGGCAAATTCTTATGCAGACGCAAAATGGCGTGCTGGTGCTGGCAAATGACATTTTGGAAAAAATTCCCTATCATGACGCTTTAGATGATGGAATGCGACTTCAAAACGGCTTGTCATGGGAAAAATCCACCCTGCGCGACTACCTAAACAACGAATTTATCAAACGCTTTGACCTGATTGAGCGCAGCAAAATAATCCTCACCAGAAATTCCACAAAGGACAGCGAGGACACTGATGACAATATTTTCCTGCTAAGCATTGAGGAAGCCCGAACCCTGTTCAAACACAACAAAAACCGCATTGCAAAGTTTGACGACGCCGCCAGCTGGTGGTGGCTCAGGACCCCGGGCCGCGACACCAACCGCGCCGCAATCGTCTTTGGCGACGGTCACATTTTCAACCGCGGCTCACCCACAGGCTCAAAAGACGGCGGCCTGCGCCCCGCCATGTGGCTAAAATCTTTCAATCAATAGGAGGTTAAATATGGAAAAAATTGTATTTGATGCTGTAGGCCTGACCACCGCCCGCGACGAGCAAATTATAATCGAAGCCCTAAAAGAAATCGGCGTGCATGAAGTCACGTGCAAATCCCGCACAGGCAAAGTAATGATTTTCTTCGAGCCCTCCGTAGTCCGCTTCGCCGAAATCCGCAAAAAAGTGGACTCTCTAGGCTACAAATCCATAGAGCCAAAAACCACCGACGGCTGAGGCCCCGGCGGGATTAACTGCTAGATGACATTCCGTGAGAATGTACAAAAATCGACAAAAGCCGACCGCGCTTTTAATGAATGCGTTCGGCTTTTGTCGTGCTGATATTATCGACGTAGCTTTAGAGAATATGGAGGAGCTATATAAGATATTATTGATGTTTGCGTTCGGACTTCTTCTGCTTCAGAAGAAAACTCTCTACTTCATTAAATCGAAGATGTTTTCCGCCGTAAACATAATTCATGTATTCAACAAATTTACTCTTGTAGGGGAAAGCGGCTGCCTCAAATATCTTTTCGTGGTCTTGTTTCCAAACTATTGGTATTGTCAACTCTCCAAATTTATAATGATTCTCTGGGTGTGAATTAAATGTTGCCCACTCAATAAATGTTTTTTCTGGTAATGAATCAAGTTCCCATAGCCTATATTGATGCGCAAATAGTTCTATTAATTTTTTGCAACTCGCTAAGTAATCAGGCAATTCGTCTTCAGTAATAGCTGTACTAATTTCGTCTACATGACTCACATATCGTTCGCTACAGTTGCATAATTTGTCTGCCTGCAAATTTTTCTTATACGCTTTTAATACTCTATTATTAGACAAAATAGCAACACCAATCCCAATAAAAGCTGCCACAGGTGTAGCTATAGATGCTATATATGCTGCTATAGTATACCACTCCATTATTGCTGCCCCCTCAAGTTCTTAGTTTTGCTAAAACTCGCTAGTTTCCTCAATCTGCAAAAGAAATAACTCCCACATAAGGCAAGTTACGATATTTCTGCGCATAATCTATACCATACCCTACCACAAAATGGTCATCAATATCAAAGCCGACATAATCTACAACAATCCCCTTGTGTTCTACCAGTCTGCAAATCTCTTTATTGAGCAGAGTGCATATTTTCAATGTTCTCGGCTCTTTCAAATTCAAATGCCTAATAAGGCTGTCAAGTGTTCTCCCGGAATCAATTATATCTTCTACAATGATTACATTCTTATCTTTCAAATCTTCGCGCACATCTAAATTGATACAAACATTTCCAGATGATTTAATATCATTTCCATAGCTTGATGCGGAAATCACATCTATTCTAACGGACACTTTATCTCCGATTGCTCTGGCTAAATCAGAAACAAACATTATACTTCCTGTCAACACACAAATAAGCACAACTTCTTTTCCTTCAAAATCATTTTCAATTTTGGCTGCAATATCATTTACTATGCCGCTTATTTGCTCTGCTGTATAAAGTACGCTTACAATTTCATTTTTCACAATCCTCACTCCTGAATGTTCAGATTTATATTATTACCATAATTTACATATTTCTTCGCATTATAACATAAAATTCCAACAAAATCAACTAGGCTTACGCGTTAGGTAATTTTATTTTTTTAAGGTGTTATCTCGCATTTGTTCTGGGGTCTCCTTGGTTTAGTGGGGCGGGTGAGCTGCGAGGGGACCCCGCAACAAGTGCGGGGTGACGGGTAGTGGTGGAGCAATGACCAACAAAAATCCCGCCCTGTAAGAAAGGGCGGGATTTCTATTTATGAAAGGATTGTATTAACAATTATTGCTATTACTTACTGATAGCAGCCAGCTTTCCACCTACGTATTTGCCTAGGCGGTTTTTGTCGGCGGCTGTTGCTTTTTCGACTCTAACTGTGGCAACCTTAAGTTCTGGCTCGGCACCGATTGGGTCGAGTTTCGGGTTTGTAAGGTTGTTGATGTAGACATCGTGGAAGTGGAATGGCGCGAAGATTACGTTTTCTTTGATGTCATCAGTTACGACGATTTTGGCAATAGCGACGTCGCGGCGGCCAGTGATTTTGAGGTACTCGCCATCTTTAACGCCCCACTTGGCGGCATCTTTGGAGTTGATTTCAACAAAGCCTTCATGCTCATGAGTGAGGATGCGCTCGGTCTTATCAGTCATTTGCATAGCATGCCAGTGGTATAGGGTACGACCAGTAGTTAGGATTACTGGATAATCGTCACATACTTGCTCGTCAGCCGGGGTGTAGCCAAAGCCTCTGAGTACGCCCTTACCGCGTGGGAAGCCAGCAGCGTGGAGGAATCTAGTTCCACCTGGATTTTTGGCAAGTCCTTCAGCACCGCCGGTTGGCCAGTGGATACCGGATTGCTCAGTGATGTTTTGGTGAGTAAGACCAGCGTATTGACCCATAGCAAGACCAATTTCTGCAAGAATCTCGTTAGAGGTCTTCTTTTGGTTGGTGTGGTCAGTTACTTTTTGGTCGTAACCAAGACGCTTCATTAGCTCAATTACGATTTCCATGTCAGACTTAGCACAGCCTGGAGCCTTAAGAGCTGGGCGGGCTAGGTGCACTCTGCGCTCGGTGTTGGAGTAGGTGCCCCACTTCTCTGCCTTAGCAAAGGATGGAAGAACTACGTCAGCAAGCTCAGCAGTTTCAGTCATGAAAATGTCTTGCACTACAAGGAACTCAAGTCCTTGAAGATGCTTTTTAACAGCCAAAGTGTCCGCTGCAGCGTGGGCTGGGTTAGAGCCTACACAATACATTACTTTAAGAGCCTTATTAGCAAGCGGAGTGGTCAAATATCTACCAGGTCCAGAGCCTAAAGCACAGTTTTGCGCGTCAAGTTCTTCTTGCTTCATGCACATCATGGTCAGTGGCAAGCCTTGACCGTATGGCGGACGCACACCCCAAATCTTCTCGAAATGGTCAGCATCGCCATCGGTTTCTGGGCTGTAGCCTTCGCCTTGCTTTAGAGGATAGTCAGCTACAAAACGATAGCCTGGGTAGAATAGTGCAAGACATGCGGTATCACAAGCACCTTGTACGTTGTTTTGACCGCGAAGCGGGTTAGCACCTGTGCTTTCTTTACCAATCATGCCAGTGATGGCAACAAGGTTAGCAATAGCTTGTACAACCTCAACTGCGTTTGCATGCTGAGCAGTTCCCATACCCCAAACGATAGAGGACTTAGGACCTTTTGCCCACATTTCAGCAGCTTTTTTGATGTCGTCAGCACACACGCCTGCAAGAGGTGCCATTTTTTCTGGGCTCCACTCGCCTGTGGCAGCTTGCTCTTTAAGAGTTGGCCAGCCAGCAGATAAAAACTCAGAACCTTCAAGGTCACATCTTTCCTTGATAAATTCTTCGTTGTAAAGCCCTTCGTTGATAATATGGCTAATCATGCCTTGAATCAAAGCACCATTGGTGCCGGCATAGTTAGCAAAATGAACATCAGCAATTTCAGCAAGGTCAATTGTTCTTGGGTCAGAAACAATGAGCTTTGCACCATTTAACTTAGCTTGCTTAATGTAGTTACCAGCGATTGGCTGGGCTACAGATGGGTTAGAGCCAATAACGAAGATTACATCTGCGTTAGGAAGCTCTAACATAGAGTTTGACATTGCACCAGAACCATAGGACAACACGAGTCCAAATACGCTCGTGGCGTGTCAGAGGCGAGCACATATGTCCACGTTGTTATTTTTGAAAATAACACGGGCAAACTTTTGCACAAGGTAGTTGTCCTCGTTTGAAATTTTAGCAGAGGACAAAACTCCGATATTTTCAGTTTGACCTTTATAAACGCCTTTTTCTTTGCAAGTTTCTTTAACAGTGTACTTGTCAATAGCTTCTTTGAACTTCTTGGCAACTAGCTCATAAGCCTCGTCCCAGCTGGCTTCGCGCCACTGTGGAGCTTCAGTTTTAGCGTTAGTTCTAATCAAAGGAGTTTGAAGTCTGTCTGGATGGCTTGGATAAGTGTAAGCAAACTTACCCTTTACGCACAGCATACCTTTGTTGGTAGCGTCCATAACAGGCTCAACAGCAACAATTTTGTTGTCAACTGTGTGATACTCTAACTGGCAACCAACACCGCAAAACGGGCAGGTTGAGCGAGTTTTTGTAACTTGAGAAGCGCGGTGAGGAATGTCCTTTTTGGAAACCAAAGCTTCGTTTGGACATACAGATGCACAGTTACCGCAAGATACGCACTTGTCGATGTCATAATCAAATCCAGCAAAGTCAGCAGCAACAACGGACTTGCCCTTAACTTTAAGAGCTCCACAAACTTGAAGATTGTCAGCAACTTTAACGCACAATCCGCAGCGGATACACTTGTTAAGGTCCATTTGAATGAAAGGCGTGTCGATTACGATGTTTTCGCCTTTTTTGGAGCAAGCAGCAGTAACGCCATACTTCTTAGCATAGTCAAGAAGTTTGCTGTTGCCTGTAGCGTGTTGAGATGAGCAGTCAGTGCTGTACTCAGCAAGCATTTTGCCAAGAATTGCCTTTCTCTCGTCAACAACCTTGGTGCTTTCAGTCTGAACGGACATGCCGTCAGCAACTTTAACAGCACAAGAAACCTTGAGTTTGTCATCTCCTGCAATCTCTACAACGCAGATACGGCAAGTTCCTCCAGGTTTAAGACGCGGGTCAAAGCAGAACGTTGGTACTGCAATGCCATTTTTTTGGCATGCCTGCAATATGGTCATGTCTGAGCATACTTCATACCCTTGACCATTAATGGTAATTTTTGCCATTGATAAATCCTCCTTATTTATTAGTCCTCCCGAGTGGCAACTGCCACTTCTTAAAAACGTCAGGTACCGCAAAATGCTTTGGCGAGTATTCTGGCCACCTGCACACTTTTATTATGTAGGGAAGTTGTAAACGATATTCACATACAGCCATAAAGACCTACAGACTAACTTTAACACAGTTCCCAAAGGTTGTCAAGCAAAAAACCAACTCTTTCAAATACGTTTTGCAAATAAAGCATATTACAAATCACTATACTATAAAGATACAAAAAATATATAGACAAAAATTTAACAATCAAACATTAGTCTTGATTTTCTTTACCAATCCCTTTTACACTTGACCTTGAAAGCCGCTCAGGCAATAAAGCAACTAGGGCGTGCTTTGAAGGTGCCCTCACAGATATTGCTATATATCATCATTTCACCACCCTTCGGCATAAAGCCGTCTTTGCAGCTCTTTAAGGCGCGCTCTGCGCTTTTTGTGGTCAGGCATATACTCAGCAACCACACCCCAAAACAGATTCGAGTGGTCAAGATATTTCAAGTGAGCGGCTTCATGGGCGGCTATATAATCAATCAAATCATCAGGAAGTTGAATCAAACGCCAAGAAAGGTTGATGCTGCCGCGATTATTACAACTGCCCAATCTCTTGTGGGCACTGGTGATTTTGATTGAAGATGGGGTTAGACCCATGTCCTTTGCAATCTCCATAGCTCGCTTTGGTATGTAATCTTTTGCCAGCATTTTGTAGATTTGGATGCAGGTGGATTTGATTTCTTCGGGGGCAAGGTTTGGTGGGATGAAAAAGCAGCCAACCTCATGGTCGAAGCCGGCACGACCGCCATACCTTGCTATGATGGGATAATCAGTACCGCGATACAAAATAAGGCTGCCATATGTCATCTCATGGGCATTACGCCGGGCGGTTCGTTCTTTTGAGATTGTCAGCTTGTCCTCAATCCAACCCCGCTTGCTTTCGATGAATCGGTCAATCTCACGCTTTGCAAGCTTCATAGGTGCGCGGGCGATTAGTTCGCCATCTTTGATTTGGATTGACAAGGTTTTGCGCTTAGAGCGGATTAGGGTGTATTCGATGGGTGGCGTGGCTGCTTGTTTTATAGATTGACCCATCATACATCAAGCCTCCACCCATTGTCCCCCGAATATATCATCTGCTTGGTCATGCCGCCATCAATCACAAAATCCTGCCCTGTGATAAAGCCAGCCTTGTCCGAGCATAGGTATAGCACCATATTTGCAATGTCAATGGGGTTGCCAACGCGCCCCGCAGGGTGCTGGGCGGCATCTGCACCCTCGTATTCCATGAAGTCATTGTCAATCCAGCCAGGGGAGATTGAGTTGACCCTCACCCGCCCTGCAAGGCTTGTGGCAAGAGAATGTGTAAGGGCTGATATACCGCCTTTTGCAGCGGTGTAGCTCTCGGACTGGGGCTGGCTCATGGTGGCGCGGGTGGAGGAGATGTTGATGATGGCTGCACCCTCGGCAAAATGGGGCATGAGTAGCTTTGCGAGGTAGAAGGGCGCGGTAACGCCCACCCGCAGTGCATAGTTGAACTCATCATAACTACACTCGTCAATGCCTTTGAACATTGGCATAGCATTGTTGATGAGATAGTCAACCTTGCCATGGTCGGCAATGACCTTGGCAACGAAAGCAGTCAGTACACCCACATCACCAATATCCCCTTGAAAATAATCGTTGGGGAGCTTGTCAATGATGCACACAGCCGCCCCCTCTTTGCGAAACTCCTCAGCGATGGCACGCCCAATGCCCCGCGCACCGCCCGTTATTACGGCAACTTTGTCTTTGAAAATCATAATTCTACTCTCCAATTATCTTAATTAAAACTCGTTTATCCCTCTTGCCGTCAAACTCACCATAAAAAATCTGCTCCCAGGTGCCAAAATCCAACTTGCCGCCTGTGATGGCGACCACCACCTCACGCCCCATGATGCTGCGCTTTAAGTGGGCATCGGCATTGTCCTCGTAGCCATTGTGGGCGTATTGACCGTGAGGATGTTCAGGGGCAAGCTTTTCAAGCCACACCTCAAAGTCGCTATGCAAACCCCTTTCGTCATCATTGATAAACACGCTGGCGGTAATGTGCATGGCATTGACAAGGCACAGCCCCTCGCGTATGCCGCTCTCCCGCAGGGCAGCCTCCACCTGCGGGGTGATGTTCACATAGGCTCTGCGGGTTTTGGTGTTGATGGTTAGTTCTTTTCTAAAACTTTTCATAATCAGCTTCCTTTCTCATACGGACACCTCATCTCTTTACTTTTAATTTTACAACATTTAGCAACAAAATGCAATAAAAAAGTGCCGAATGCAAAAACTCGGCACTATGTTCATTGTTAATCAATTACAGCCGCCCACGCCCTATCAAACGCCCCTTGTACCCCATGCTGATTAAGATTGGCAAAGAAAGCGTTAGCGAAGGTGCCAGCCTGCACTCGCGATTCCTCTATTGCCTGCTGGATTTGTTCGCGCCACCTTGAAAGCTCGGCTTCGCTAGGGCTTGAGCCTTCAGGCAGCATATTGGCTTGCCTTGCGGATTCGTCAAAAAAGTTGTTTAGCAGGAATCTAAAGGCATCTTCGAGAGATTGTCTGTGTCCTTGCGGGGTGTTATCACGAATCGCCTCAAAGCTGTCGACCAGCGCGCGCAGGCTCTCCTGATTTCCTGTTATGCCCTCTGGGCTGTAAAGATTATTATCCTCTGGCGGCAGGGCTTCTCTTAGGCTCATCACCATTTGCTGTATAAAATCAAGCATGCGCACAGTAGGCTGGTCTATACCCGGCACACCGCTTGACGGGTCAATCTGCACAAACGCGCTCCGCGTCCAGCCCTCGGTGGAAATCCAGATGCCGTCTGTGCCTATCCGCGCCACAAAATCTTGCCCATTGCCCGCTGTAAATTCAAATGCGCCAAGCAGGTTATGAGTACCCCCAGTTGCAAGCATTTCTCTTTCGGACATAGGCTGTCTGTCGCCAAAAATCCTTGCCCATTGCTCTCTTGAAAACTCATCCCGCTCTGCTTGGGTCATTTCCCCTGCATTCCACCGCTGTCTTGCTTGCGCTGCAAGTTCTCTAGCCTCGTCGCTGATAACCACCCAGCCGTCCATATGAATTGTGTTAGTGCCAGAACTATTGCCCTGCTGATTCGGCTGTGTTTGAGCTTGTGCTTGGGCTGGCTGATACCCCGCCACCTGTTGCTGATACGTCACCTGATTCACCATCGTTAGAACCTCCATACTGTAAGTTTTGTTCATTATCCCTATCATTTGAAAGCACACTTTCATAGTCCCTTGGATTATCATTTTGCATCCGCGTGGTGTTTGCAATCATATACATCCCAGGCGAATTTTCCATGAGGAACTGCCTGTCCGCAAGGGGCACATTGTCACCGCGGGCAATGCGGGCGGCAATAAGCATTACCTTACGCCATCTCTCGGCTTCCTCTGCTTCCATTTCTGCCCACTGGCGCATCACCTCTGCATTTTCACGGGCAACCCACAAAAGATGCTCCATCATCAGGCGGTTTTGTTCGGCTTCTCTTTGGCGCATGTCGGCCGCAATCTCGTCAGCCCCGCCATCGCCAAAGTACATGATGTTCCAAGCCTCATGGAAGGCAAGCTCTGCCCGCGCCATGCCCGTGTCGCGTAAATTTTGCCCTGTGATGTTCCTCATTCTTTCAAAAAAGTTGTTTAAGAATGTGTCAGCCGAGCTGCGCTCCATGTCAGCGTCCTCAAACAGTGAAATAGCAAGGCTTCTAAAGGCAAGCTCGAGAGAAACGGCGTTTGTGCCAGGCACTTGCGCCATCTCGCCAAAGGCTATGGACATGTTGAAAAGTTTGGCGTTTAGCACCTGTATGGGGCTACCTGTGACTGACGGGTTGCCGTTGCCTGTACCTGTCCACATGGCTCGCGTCAGCATTTGCGTGTAGCTAAGCCGCTCTGGGATGTAGCTATCGCCTTCTGCGGGGGCGGTCGCGCTTGGGATGCCCGCGCTTTGCCTATCATGCGCAGGCGTATATCCCGCAGGCGTGCCGGGCGCGCCCGTTGTAATTTTATTAATCATGCCAAATTTCCTCCTGTAATAAATAGTGTATAATCGCGCCGTTTTCTAAGGTTATATTAAAGTCAGCGGCGAGAAATTCTTCAAAATATGGACCATGCACCCTAATATTGCCGTTTACAAGGTGTATGCTAACATGGTCAAACACCCAACCCCCATCAGCGGGGATAATGAGCATAATCGCAGGCACAACGCCCTCATGGGTCTGCTCAATGGGGTTTGCGGATTTAGTGATGTAGGCGGTGCGGGTGGCGGGGTCAAGGCGCAGAGCGTGGGCAAAAGCAGGGGCTGAGCCAAAATGAACCTGTGTGGCAGGAATGTCCCAAAAATCAATTACATTCGCGCTGTCAATAATTAACACATCGCAATCTTCTAAGGTTATAACGAGGTTATTAATGCGCGGGCGGTCAAAGGCTATGTTGATGAAATGATAGACCTCGCCTGTGGCTGCCACAGGCCGGGCAGAGCCGCCATGCCCCACAACAGGAATGGAAAACCCGCTCATTATAACCATAGCCACAACTGCAAGCCCAAGCCATGCCGCACCCCCGCGCCCCTTGCCCTTATCCATTATGTTGCTAAACCTCGCCTTAATATTTCTTGTACCCGAATAAAAAAGCGTAGTCAAAGCCACACCGCCCGCATTTTTACTGGCGGTTATGGAGCTTAGGATAACCTCGCTATACGCCCTGCGCTCGTCGCTGTCACTGTTTGCTGTGACGGCATCGTCGCATACCCGCTCAAGGTCGGCATGGGCTTCGCGCAGCATTATGTATATTGCAGGGTTGAACCAATGTGCGGCATTAACCACAAGAAGCAGGATTTTGTATAGTATGTCTTTGTTTTTGTGGTGGGTTAGTTCGTGGCGGAGGATTAGGTTAAGGTCAGCGGGGTTGTAGTCCTCGCGGGGTAGCACCAGTATAGGACGGAAAATGCCCATAATCATGGGACTTTGGATGTTGTTGTATATCAGGGTAGGGATGTTGGTTTTGCCCTCGATAACTTCAATGAGGTGGGGATTTTGAGGTACCACACCCCAGCGTATGATGCTCCGCCTGATTTTGCGATAACGCAGGGCTTGCATGGTTATGAAGGTGATAAAACCAACCAGCCACAGGACAAACAAGGCTTGGTAAATCGTTATTTGAGACAGGGCAGCCTGAAAGGGGACTGTCCCACGCACTTGGGGACTGTCCCCGGGCGCAAACACAGGCACATCCCGCACCACCATAACCTCAAAATTGCCCACCTCTCCGACAAACTGCGGCAACACAAAGTTCACAGGCAACAAAAGCCGCACAGCAATAATCAGCCACAGCCAATATTTCCATCTAGCCTTAAAATGCCTGTTAAGCAAAGGCGACAACCCCCAAAGCCCAAGCACCAGCACTCCACAAGCCACAGAAATCAAAATGAGATTCACAATGAATTGGCTCATTCAGCACCCCCATCCATCTCATCCAAAAACTTGCGAAGCCCCGCAATCTCCTCATCACCAATAACCTGTTTACTATAAAGGGCAGTTACAAAATTTTGCAATGAATTATCATAAATGCTGCTTAACATCTTCTTACCCTCAGCAGCCTTATAATCCACCTCACTAATAAGTGCCGAATACTGATTAAGCCGCTGAGTGCGGTCGCAAGCCACAAAACCTTTTTCGCAGAGCTTAGCCAAAGAGGACATTAGAGATGACATAGCCCATGTGCGTCGTTTGGGCAAATGCTCCAGCACATATTTGGCGTCCACATCCCCCTCAGCCCGCCACAAAACCATCATAATCTCAAACTCGGCATCGCCAAGTCGTAAGTTTTTCTTCATATCCCTTACCTCGCAAATATTATTTTTTATTTTATCTCCTAACAATTATTTCGGCAGATAATTATATTTTCATTAGATAATTTTTTTGATAAGTTTTCAGAGCAAACGACATTCAGGGCAAACAAAAAAGAGCGAGAGATTTGGGTCTCCCGCTCTTTGGTGGTCATTATTGCGGCTACTTTCGCTGAACTTCTAAGGTTTTTTCCTGCACCCAAAGGTACGCCCATCATATTCAATTAATCACAATTCCGCCATCTTGAGCGCGCTGAATTGTGTAGTTGCCGCTGGTTATTTCCAGCGTCCATGTGGGGGCTGTGGCGCGGCGGCCGTCCTCGCTTATTTCGATGTTATCGCAAAGTTCTATGTGGATGCCTTGGACTGGGAAGTGCTGCATTCTAACAAGTCCGCCGTTAATTTCCAGATACCAATTCGCACTAAGCATTGAAAATTCGCCGTACATGATTAGATGCCACAAACCGACAATATATTCGGAAGGGTCGTCCACTCTGAAATTTTCCGTGCGGGTAAAGGATGCAAAGTCGGAAATGCCTTCAAGAAATACCGTGGGGGCGTTGAAAAAATCTTCGGCAGCTTGGCTTAGTCTTGTAAATTCTTCCATCCACGCCCGCTCTGTGGCGGCCACTTCTACATATCCATAGCGGTTAAGGTCAACCTGGCCAATTGGGGCTATGGTGGTGATGCCTAGGTGCTCTTGCAGCAACGCCGCCAAATCTGTCTCAAATGTGATGCCCTGTCGCCAGTTGGCACCCATTTCTTTTAACAGCAGGGCATATATAGCACCTGTAAAATAAGGAAAACCGCCTAGTTGTGTGCCCATGCCAGGTGTTACCCAATGGGCATAACGGCTCAACAGTTCTTGCCCAGTGCCAAAGACCAAAATTTCGGTAAACACCGCCAGACCTTCAAGGATTTCTTGAAAATTTTCGCTCATGACACCATGAGGGGTCAGGTATCTGCGCCATGCGCGGATTGCGAGGGCGTCGTGGATGGCTTGCAGGCGTTCGTCACCCTGTGAGTTAAGTGCAGCCATCAGGGCATTAAACTCAAGTATTACAGCAATGCGCGCATCAGCCGAACTGTTTATATGACCCTGGCTTTGGTCAAATACATGCTCCCCGCTAGGGTCAAAAAATGCTTCGGGTATGCCTCCGTGGACAATCTTCTCCTCTTGCAGGGCGTGAAATGCCTCGTGAACCATCAGCGTCAAAATGCTTATTTCATCCATTAAGCCCGCCTCAAGATTCATTCCCAAATACATCCAAGACCCCATGCCCCAGGTAAGTCCATTCCAATCTACTATTGTATTGCCGGCAAAAATGTCATCCGGCAATAGACCAACATACACATCACCATGCCTTGTTAAGGCCCCCAAGGGGTCGGGCATGTTCGCCACAACATGGCGGGTTATGGCACAGGCAAACATGGCGGGCGCATGTAACGAAAAGCCCCACAAATCGCCGTTGTCTGCGTCCCAAAGGGCTTGCATTTGGGCAAAAATATCTTCTGCAAAGTCGAGAGGGATTGAGGATTCAAACTGCTGTTCCACCAAGGCGGGCAAGCTGCCGTTGCCCTCATAATCGTAAACACAAGCCGCTGCAACTGCAAGCACGGCTGCAAGTAAAACCAAAAGTCTTAATTTCTTCATAAACTTCTTTCCTCCTGAAAATTTTTCATAATTCAAACTACTTATGTAGACTACTATATTACACTAGTAAACAAAGTCCGTCAAGTGAAATTTTTGTACCTTTTTTATTTTTGGGATAGTTTTTGAAAAGTGCGGGATAATAAAGTTGATAGGTAGATTGCAATGATAAATTTTGACTTAGGAGGTTAGAATCATGGATGACAGGCAGATTGTTAAAAAATGTAATCAGGAGGCTGAGCGGATTACCAAGGCAACGCTTAATAAATTCAGGTATGAGGCGGCGCACGAGATGGCACCATCACTACTTACAGGCTACCGTGAGGGCGGATTTTTTGGCGGGTTTAAGGGTCTGTGCGGGGGCGTCTCTATGTCTAATGAATATTTGATGAAGCGTGTTATTGAAGCGCAGGAGAAGCAAATGGCAAATCAAGGTAAATAATTAAAACGATGAGATTGCGGGTCAAGCCCGCAATGACGGGAGCAGTTTTGTCCGTTCCGATTTGGGGCGGGCATTTTTTTATTTTTTGTTAAGTTATCCTAAATGTGATGTTTTGGGGATTTTCTTAGGTCGGTGTAACCAAATTGTAATAAAAAATTACGAAAATTCAATATTTACTGTTGATTTTTGTCCTGACTTCGTATATAATACTAATAACCAGTTAAATTATTAAATTTTTTTGTAATATTTGTAATAAGTTTATAACATATAGAAGCTTCGAGTGAGAGGTGGTGTGGATTTTAAGTGATAAGAATTGAAAATGCTACCAAAATATATGAAAACGGAGCACGGGGGATTCAGGATGTGACGCTTACCATTGAGCGAGGCGAGTTTGCCTTTGTTGTGGGCACATCCGGCAGCGGCAAGTCCACGCTTATAAAGATTTTACTTAGAGAGATGGACCTGACTGAGGGCGAAGTTTTCATAAATAACGAAAATATAACATTTTATGGTAAAAAAGAAATTCCTTTTTTAAGGAGAAAAATTGGAGTTGTGTTTCAGGATTTTAGACTTTTGCCCACCAAGACGGTCTATGAAAACGTCTCTTTTGCAATGCAAATCACCGATGCGTCAAGCCGTGAGATTAGGCGCAATGTACCTATGGTGCTCTCCATGGTGGGGCTGCAAAAAAAGTCAAAGGCTTATCCAAACCAACTCTCCGGCGGCGAGCAGCAGCGGTGCGCTTTAGCCCGCGCCATTGTCAACAACCCACCCATACTTCTGTGTGACGAGCCTACAGGAAACCTTGACCCTGACACCGCTTGGGACATTATGAACCTTTTAGAGGACATAAATTCCAGAGGTACTACGGTGGTCATGGCAACCCACGCATGGGATATTGTTGACGACATGAAAAAGCGCGTAATAAACATGAAAAACGGATTTGTTGTGCGCGACGAGGAAAGGGGTAGTTACAGCAATGACAACTATGCCGAAAGACTCTAAAACAAATACAGCAAGGATTACAAAAGCAAGCTCTGCAAAAAAGGTACAATCGCCTAAGCTTCGCAATATAAAATATTACTTGTCCCAAACCTTGAAAAGCCTTTGGCGCAACAAACTAATGTCGCTTACTTCCGTCATAACTGTTGCAGCTTGTATGATTATGGTTATTGGCTCTTTTGCAGCCACCAGCAATGTCAGCTTGTTTCTTGACTATCTTGAGAATCAGGTGGGCATAACCGTTCATATACACGATGATTTGAATGATTATGAAGTTGCTAGGCTTTACAGCCAGATTATGGCAACCGACAATGTGGCAAGCGTGCGGCTTGTCAGCCCTGACGAAGCTTTGGTGACGCTTGCCTATGTTCTTGGGGACGAGCGGGGCATCATGGCTGAGGCCCTTGAAGGGCGGGACAACCCACTGCGCCGCACCTTTGTGACGGAGCTTGACAATGTTAGGCAACAGCGGCTCACAATTGAAGCATTTGAAAGGCTCTCAGGCATTGCCTTTATTGACGCATCTGCCGAAGCTGCCGAAATGCTCATTTCTGCCAACAATTTCCTTGCGATTTTTGGATTTGTGGTGGTTGCCGTGCTTGGCATACTTTCTGTGGTGATTATCACAAACACCATAAAACTCACGGTTAACAGCCGCCGTAATGAAATTGTTATTATGAAATATGTTGGTGCAACGGATTCATTTATACGCTGGCCCTTTATCCTTGAAGGCGTGATGATTGGGATTATTGGCGGGCTCATCCCTCTTACCATTGCTTGGTTTGGGTACGAGTCTTTGATTGAATCCATGACCACCTCAGGCTCAGGCATCCTATATTTTATGGTGCGGGAGTTTCCCTTTAGAAGTGCTATGGAAATTTTTCCCATTCTTTTGCCTGTGATTATTATTATGGGCGGAGGAATTGGAGTTTTGGGCTCTATATCGTCCATGCGTAAGCATTTGAATGTATAATATAACATGAAACGAAAGGAGAGTTTGAAATGAAAAACAAAAAAATAAAAAATTTGGTAATAGGGGCAGTGGCTTTGCTTGCATTTGCATTTGTAGGTGGTGATGCTTTGGCGCGCTCACTGGCGGAGCTTAACCGTGAGCGGCAGGAGGTGCGCGACCAGCAGGCGGAGCTTAGGGCGTATTTACGCATAGCTCAGGAGGAGCAAGACACAATTCTTGCTGAACTTATTATGCTTGACCTTGAGATGATGGAGGCTACTGAGGCCTATATTAACGCCCAATACGCCCTTGAAGCCACAGAACAAAACCTTTATGAAACTGAAAACAGGCTTGCCGAAGCTGAAGCCGAGCGGGAAGCCCGCTTTGACATTCTTAGAAACAGACTGCGTTTTATGCACGAAAACAATAACCTTTCGTACATAGAGCTACTTTTGGGCAGCCATTCTATCACTGAGTTTTTGAATAACCGTGAGCATTTTCGCCGTATAATTGAACATGACCATAATATGATTTCAGAAATTGCAGCACTCGAGGAGCAGATTGCCGCCGACCGTGACACTATTGAGCTACAAAGACTAGCTTTGGTTGAGCAAGCTGCACATCTTGAATATACCATGGCAAATCTTGACGCCCATATGGATTATAGAATCGAAAGGCTTGTGTATATTGCTTTTGCCGAAGAACAAGCTCTATACAACCTTGCCCAGCTTGATACCGCAGAGCAGCGGCTTAGCATGGACATTGCAGCCACCCAAGCCAGAGAGGCAGCCGCTGCAGCTGCACGCAGGACAGGCAGCGTCAACCTTAACGCAGACGCCCCAATGACTTGGCCTGTTGCCCTTGCCCCCCACGTAAACTCGCCCTTTGGCAACCGCCCAAACCCATTTAACCCAAGGCGTACCGAGTGGCACACAGGAGTTGACCTTCGCGCCCCTAGAGGTACACCTATTTTGGCGGCTGAAGATGGTGTTGTTGTGTTTAGCGGCTGGATGCGCGGCTATGGCAACACAATCCGCATTGACCACAGCGGCGGCATTGTGACCCTGTACGCCCACAACACCACAAACCAAGTGCGCGTAGGACAAGAGGTGACCCGCGGTCAGCAAATAGCGACAGCAGGCTCAACAGGCAACACCACAGGTCCCCACCTGCACTTTGAGGTTATCCGCAGAGGTGAGCAAATTAACCCCGGACCTTTTATTGGACTGCAATAATTTGGAAGAAGGAGTGTTCATGCAATTGACTGAAAAAATAGCAATCAGCGAATCTGGGGTAAATATCGAAATTCTTCCCTCGGCAACAAGGCATGGACAAAGCAGGGATGATATTATTTGCGCACTTGAACAAAGTATATACGATGAAACACTTGAAAATGAACCGAACAAAACACTCGCTATAGGTTATGACAGCAATGCGAGGTTGCTAGAGATAATATTTCACGTTGTAACTGACGAGCATATAGTGGTTTTTCACGCAATGCCTTGCCGTAAATATTATATCGAAAGGATGACAAGATAAGATGAAAGAAAACCCTAGATTATCCGATAAGGAATATGAGAATTTAAGCCTTGAATATGAGCAAAATCCCCCAAAACTTTCCGGCAAGCCTGGATTTTTGTCGCATATGCGTGAAGCAAAGCTTGTAAGCGAATTACTGTCGCCAGATTATGCTCGGATTATCAATATGAAATCCAAAGCCATGTTGCTGTCACCTGCAGAAGTTATTCGGCATGCTATAAAAAAACAATTATTGGAAAAGGTTTAATTTCTCTGCGCTTCTAAAAGCTTGTATAGAATAATAAGATTGTACAAAGGAGGTTGATATATTTGAGTGGGAAAACTAATTATTTTTTGGGGTTGATTTCGGGGCTGGCACTTGCCGTCATTGCTTGGGTGGCACTGGCACCCCTGTCGGGGGCTATTCAAAACCACACCCCCCTAGCACCTGTCAGCCAGATTGATTCTGATTTTGTTTTAACAAAGCTTAGTCACATACATCAAATCATTGAAAGTCAGTATATTGGAGATTTTGATTTGGAGCTTGCCATCGAAATGATGTTTTCAGGCTTTGTGTATGCGGCGGGCGACCCTTATACTGTGTATATGACCACAGAGCGGTTTACCAGCTTTAGTGAGAGCACAGCAGGAGAATTTGTGGGAATTGGCGTGAATTTTACTACAGATGTCAACGATGGGCGAATCACCGTCATAGCACCTTTTGAAGGCTCACCTGCCTTTAATGCTGGGATTTTGCCTGGAGATAAGATTATTCGGGTTGACGGCATAGAGGTTTTTGGCGGCGAGGGCTCAAATGAAGCGGTGCGCATGATACGCGGGACCCAGGGCACTGAGGTTGTCATCACAATCTTTAGACCAACAGACGGCACCACATTTGATGTGCCCATCATCCGCCAGCTAATTCAGGTGGAGACCGTCCGCGCCAGAATGGTCGAGGAAGCAAGCGGCAATATAGGCTATATCCGCATTTCACAGTTTGATGCCAATACCTATGTGCAATTTGTAAATGCCGTAAATAATCTGCAAGCCCAAAATATGGAAGGGCTTGTGATTGACCTAAGAAACAATCCCGGAGGGCTTTTGCATATTGTCAACAACATCACAAATATGCTTATTCCCGAGGGAATAATAACCTATACAGAATTTGCCGACGGCAGGCGGGAGTATTCCCGCTCAGATGCCAATTACCTTGGGCTTCCCCTTGTGGTGCTGGTAAACGGCAACTCGGCGTCAGCATCAGAAGTGCTCTCAGGTGCGGTGCTTGACACAGGCATGGGCGAAATTGTAGGCACAACCACCTTCGGCAAAGGACTTGTGCAAAATGTGTTCGCTCTTGGAGATGGCTCGGCTGTAAAAGTGACCGTCGCCAGATACTTCACCCCAAATGGCATCTGTATCCACGGCGAGGGCGTCACCCCTAACCACTATGTAGAAATGGCAGACGAACTTACAAATAACCTTATCACCCTTTCTCTAGAAGAAGATATACAGCTTTTGGAAGCACTTCGGATTCTTGAAAGTATTATGGAATAAATCTTCTACCGCCCCGCATTTATTGCTGGGTGGTATTTTTGTTTTGGCGACCATCGGTACGATTTAGGTAATTATCAAATTATTTAATTTATTGGTTAAAAATATAAAAAAATATTGACAATTAGTAAATAATGTGGTATAATGTTCCAAGGTTAGCCTGCAAATTCAAAAGAAATGAGGAAAACTTTATGAAAAGAAAATTTTTAATCAGTCTATTGGCTGTAGTTATGGTTATTACTGCCGGCATTGCTATTCATTCAGAAGTTAATGCCTTTGATGCAGAGCCGAGCTATATAGTGGCTGAGTTGCCGTCATGCTGCGCTGTTATTGCCGCTGATGATTTCATAGGTCCTGTGCCATTTATGAATTGTGGTCATTGTAGGCACACTACAGTAAATTTATGTAATCAAGCTCATAATGGCATTAGGTGTGGAGTTCCAGGTTGGCTTGGTTGCTGTTAAACAACATATTTTATACGATTACTACTAAACACAAAAGCCGACCGCCCCACAAGGTGGTCGGCTTTTGTGGAACTTTGGGAGGTGCATTGAGTTATGAAAAAAATAATCCACTTAATATGTGCATTAATACTGACAATTGTACTTGTGGCTTGCGGCGGCAATAGTAATGATTTGGAAGATTGCTGTTCGCCTGATTATGAGGAAATTGCCACCACACCTGTTTTTGAGTTTCCCAGTCCTGCCGAGTTACCTGCCCAAACCATTTTAGAAGGACATGGGCTGTTTTCGGGAGAAGCTTTGAATTTGCCTGTACTTGGCACACAGATTTTTGCCGGGCTTGGGCGTTCTTTTGCTGTTGACGCGGATAATGTTGCATGGGCATGGGGCGGCGTACATGGGCGGGAGCCTGTGATTTTTATGGAGGGTGTGGCAGCTGTGAGCAGCATAGCACGTGGCGACCAATTCATTATGAATGATGGTGCGCTTATGATGGTTGGTGAATATTCATGGACAAATCAACCTCCCTTTGCATATAGCCAAATTCCCGTTACTTGGATGCAGGATGTCGTTTTGTCTGTCGGCAGTTTTGGTGCCTTAACCAGAGAAGGAGTTTTTTATAGGTGGGGCTTTGGTTTTGGGTTTCGTGATTTCACCAACCCACTTACCATATACATACAAGAAGAATTAGTCAGGGAAAGTTATAGACCTTTTAGGACTTTTAGCGGCGTGCGCTACGCATCAATCGACTCCTTTGCCTTGACTGCAGTCATCTCTTATGCAGGTAATTTACATTTTTGGGGTGATGACACTGCCAATGTGCAGTTTTGGAATCGCGCCTTTTTGCCCTATGACGAGCCTATTATGGCGAACGTGAGTAGAGTGAGTATGGGCGACAGACATTCTCTAATCCTCACCGAAAGCGGACGTTTGTACACCTTTGGTCTAAACAACCATGGACAAATCGGCAATGGCACAACCGCAAACGTCACTAATGAGCCAATTTTTATCATGGATAACGTAGTATATATATCAGCAGGTTCAGATAATTCCTTTGCAATCACCCGCGATGGGCGGCTGTACGGCTGGGGCAGAAACAACGGCGGCAAGCTTGGCGATGGCACAACCACCCTGCGGCAAGAGCCAGTTCTCATCATGAATAATGTAAACACCGTAAGTGCTGGCGATTCCCACACCATGGCAGTCACCACTGACGGGCGGCTCTACACATGGGGCACAAACATGGCAGGGCAACTGGGAGATGGCACAACCCAAGCAAGCCATGAGCCCCAATTTGTTATGGATAATATACTGGCGAGATAATTAAAAAATAGTACATTACAGCAAAAATAAATGCGGGCAGCAGGTTTGCTACTCGTATTTTTGCGTCTGTTACTAGGTTAAATCCAAGTCCCAAAATCATTATGCCGCCAGCGGCGGAGATTTGGGCGATTAACCCATCAGTTAAAAACGGCTGTAAATAACTTGCAAAAAATTCTATTGTGCCTTGATATAAAAAGACTGTGAAGGCGGAGAATAAGACGCCAAAACCTAGGGTAGAAGCCAGTGCCATTGCAGCCACCGCATCTATTATGGATTTTGTTAGGATTATGGAATAATCATTCATTAGCCCAGCATTTAGAGAGCCCACCACAGCCATGGCACCCACGCAAAAAAGAAGGGTTGCCGTCACAAAGCCTGTGGCAAATGTGGGCTTGCCCTCCCCCTCATTTTTGGAAAGCTTGCCCTCAAGCCACAAGCCTACACGGTTTAGGGCAGCGTCAATGTTTGCAAGCTCCCCTAAAATGGCACCAAGGGCAAGGGCAACCACCATAGCCAATATGTCACCGCCCAAAGCCCCAGAAACGCCAACAATACAAACGCATAACCCCATAGCCTTCATTGTGGTTTGGGATACGCGCTCATTTATGCGCCCTTTAAGCAAAAGCCCCAAGCCCCCACCCGCAAGGATTGCCGCGCCATTTATCGCTGCCGCTGTCACGCCCATGAGGTAAACCCGCTGTGATGCCCTAAAAGTCCCTTTATCGGGTAAGTTTTGATTTTTTCGAGAGAGACGCGGCTTAATTCCAAATCTTGTATGTACATATGGTTAAAATCTTTAAGGCTGCCGTCAGTGTCAACTCCTGCGGCGTCGCCAATAACCATTATGCCAAACTTTTTGAGAAATAGGCATATATGCCCCGGAGTGTGCCCAGGTACATGGACAATCTCAATGCCGCCAGCTATAGAAAGAACCTGCCCGTCTGTAACCGTCTGCCCCACAGGAAAATGAACCTCGGCAAAACGCTGGGCGTATTTGTCAATATGGGCTTGCTCCTCAGGGCTCTCGCTTTCGCGCCTTGCAAGGGCGGCGGCAAGCTTTACAGGAGTCAAAGTGCCGTCCATATATGGTGCTTCCACCTCATTTGCCACGGTCACAGCACCGCCCGCCATCTCCATGAGAGCCAAAACTGCCCCAACATGGTCAATGTCTTGATGGGTCAAGATTATATGAGTTAAATCCTTAACGTCAAAGCCCGCTTGGCTTATCTGCTCGGCAATCTGCGTGGCATGGCGGGGATAGCCTGTGTCAATCAGCACAAGATTGCTCCCGTCATGGACAAGTACAGGGTGCATGCTCCCCTCCCCTTCAAAGCCTATGGTTAGCATTGCAACATTTTCGTTAATTTTCATCTAATCAACCTCCTAACTGCATTGTATCAAAGAAGTTAAGTCTTGTCAATACTCGTTCACGGCATTTTAAGTGGCAAAGGCGAGCACATATGTCAACAGAGTTAGATTTATAATTCTCTCAATTCCTGATAAGTAAAGAAAATCTATAGAATTTTTAAGTAAATGCTTGTGCGTTTGGGTGGAGTTTGGTATAATTAGTAATTATTAGCTAGGGGGTTTTGTTATGGAAAATTTGGCACAAAAAATCAAAGACCGCGCCCTTGAGATGGGCTATGAAAAATGCGGCATTGTGAAAATTGAAGATACGCTTGATTTTGCGGATAAGCTCAAAAAACGTATGTTTGGGACAAAGCTTGGGTTTGTTGCTTATGCGGATTTTAAGGGCTTTAAAGACCCGCGCAAGCAGCACCCCTGGGCTAAGTCCATCATTGTGACGGTTGCGAACTACGGAAAATACAACCAGCCTGAAGGCTTTGACGGGATGTATGGCAAGTCATATACATTTGACGGCAGGATGAATAAGGACAGCCCCGAATGGCAGATGCGGCAGGATTTTCGGGCTTTTTTGGAGGGCGAAGGAGTCAGATGCCAGGACGAGCCTAAGTTTGGGATTGTAGGGCTTAGGTGGGCGGCTCAAAAGGCTGGTCTTGGCGTAATACGGCATAACACCTTCTTTTACACAGATGATTCAGGCTCTTATTGTTTGCTTGAAGCATGGTTGATTGACAAAGAG
>Ga0209755_10000886_pt1 | contig 51167 bp, 38 predicted proteins | sample TergutCo191P1_FD_187301 | JGI IMG/M metagenome (GOLD analysis project Ga0209755, IMG submission 187301) | Cornitermes sp. P1 segment gut microbial communities from Petit-Saut dam, French Guiana - Co191P1 (SPAdes) (version 2) | ecosystem: Host-associated > Arthropoda: Insects > Digestive system...
CCCCCCTGTCCCTGCGGGACATCCCCCCTCGCAGAGCGAAGGGGGCTTTGCCGAAACATTTCCTTATGCCCCAATCGGGTGCGAGGGGGGTGGCGGTGGGCGGTCTTTCCACTGACGGGGGGAGTGGCGACACAAAAGATTTCGTGTTGCGGTGGCGAGGACGGATAGCGGGTGCGGGGAGGTACGTTTCTTGCCAAAACCGTACCCGCCCTTCCCCTCCCTCGTGGAGGGAGGGGGACCGCTTGCGGTGGAGGGAGTTAGGAAAAACACTCCCTCAGTCAGCTACGCTGACAGCTCCCTCTCGGAGGGAGTCTTGGTGTACCCGTAGGGGAGGTTGCCCCCGGCGTCCCGCCTTTGGAGATAGCCGTTTATTTTTCTTTCAATACAACTTTCGATACAAGTTTAACAACAATGTTTTGGTCGTTCCATGAGCTAACCGAATAGTTGCAATTACTTATAAAGGAGAGTACACATGAACATAACAAAATACGCCGCTATGGCAAAAATCGCCCTAACTTCCGAGGAAATAACATTACTTGAGCAACGGGGGGCGGCACTAATGTCCGCTTTTGCAGGGGTAGACGCCGCGGACACCTCTGGTGTACAGCCTATGGTCACGCCTATCGCCGAAGAAAACGTTATGCGCAGAGATGAGCAAAGCAAGACCATTTCGCGGGAAGAGCTTTTGTCCGGTGCGCCGGAGCAATACAACGGATATTTCCAAGTACCGAAAACTGTCGGGAATTAAGGGAGGAGTGAATATGAAACTAATCAAAGATTTTGCCCATCGGGGCAACGGAAGCGTGCTGTTAGAGGACAATATTATGCTTGCGGGTGTTCCAGCCCACGCAGGGTCGGAGATTTTGAAGGGATTTACCTCCCCTATCACCGCCACAGTTGCCACACGCCTACAGGCGGCAGGCTTTGCGATTGCCGGCACGGTTGCCACCGACGAGCTTGGTATTCCGTCATTTTTCGATAATCCCGCACCCCCTGACAGCGTTACCGCAGTAGCAAGCGGGGAGGTGGAGTTTGCCCTTGCTAACGATATTTTCGGCAGGGTGCGCGCCGCCGCTGCTTTGGCAGGGGTGTGCTACATTCGCCCCACTTACGGCACAGTCAGCCGTTTCGGGCTGATTCCCACGGCGACTTCTATGGATGCAATCGGGGTTGTTTGCCGTGACCCTGCTCGTGGATATGAACTGCTTGAAGCCATCGCTGGATGGGACGAAAAAGACGGCGCAATGTACCAACCTCCCGAGTTTGAGGGAGAGTTTGACGAAACTCCACCATCTCATGAGGATAAGGCTCGTGTTGCAACTCTCGTCCATGCTCCTGTGGACTTGGAGGGTGCGGTGAAAATCGACCTGCCATATGCGGAACTTTATGGCGAAGTGCTGTATATCCTTGCCGCTGCCGAGTTTTCCAATAATGTGAACCGCTATGACGGCATTGCTTTTGGGCATCGTGCCGCCGACTTCCGCGGATTGGACGAGCTTTATACCAACACTCGTGCCGCCTTTGGCATTGATGTGAAACTTGCCGCTATTATGGGTGCAGGTCTGCTGTCAAGCGAAAATTACGCCACCTTGTACGAGCAGGCAATGAAGCTACGCCGTTTGATTTGCGACAGCGTGACATTTGACGGATATGATGCCATTGCCCTGCCCTGCCCCGACAGCCTTACTTATGAAAATCTTGGGATGTTTGCACTGCCTGCACTTACCGGATTGCCCTGCCGCACATTAGGCGGAGTGCAATATGTGACAAAGGGGAAACTCTAAAAACAAAGGTCAAGGGCATTTTACCACGAAATTCACGAAAACACACGAACAAATTTGCACCGCACGATTCCGAAATTCCCCTTCCTTGGGAAGGGGTGGACCCATCACAAAGCGCCTTTTGCTATGTGATGGGGACGGGGTAGGTGTGAAACGAAAGATTTTGAGTTTTGCTGTCGTGTTTGTGTCCTGTCCTACCCCGTCACTCGCTATGCTCGTGCCACCCCTTCCCGAGGAAGGGGATTAAGGTCAAGGGCAAGACCACCACCGCCACCCTGTAGGGACGACCGTCCTCGGTCGTCCGCCGAACGATACAGAAAAAATCAAAATTAAAAATTCAAAACGGAAAAAAATATGCCAAAAACAATAGAAAAAATCAGACGAGAATCCTTCCCCCTTTTCCTGTTAAAGGGGCTTGTTGCCTTCCCCGGAATGTCGGTGAGCATGGACCTTACCGACCCGGCGTGGATAGCCCCCATAGAAGATGCCTATGATAGGGGGCTGAACCTACTTCTTGTGGCACAGCGTGACCCGTCACAAGAAGAGATAAAGCTGAAAAAAGAAATCTTTCGCACAGGCACAATTGTTGCCATCAAGAGCTTTATGAAAATTGATGATGACTATGCACGGGTGCAAATCGAGGGCGTTTGCCGCGGAAAAATTCACTCGGTTGACTTTGAGGCAAAGCGGTGTGAGGTGATGATTAAGACCATCGCCACCGATATATCCGCCAGTCCACGAAGCAGAAAAGCCATTCGGGAGGCAATGGCAGGCTTTCGCCGCTTTGTGCAGGAATTCCCTCGCTTCAGCCATGAATATATCGCCGCTGTTGGGCGAATTTCCGCCCCAGGAACCCTTGCGGACAGTCTTGCCCATTCTATCCTGTCTGACTACGAGGAAAAGCAGTCGGTGTTAGACGAGCTTGACCCGATTAAGCGGTTAGAGCTTGTCACCCGCCTTGTGGAAGAAGAAACCGAACTGCAACTTCAAGATGCAGAAATTCACCGCCAAACACGGGAGCGAATCGACCAAAATCAGCGAGACTATTATATGCGCGAGCAAATAAAGGTGCTGAAAGAGGAACTTGGGGACGACACCGAAGAGGAACTGGGGGAGTACACCGCCAAAATCCTTTTTCTTGATGCGGCTGACCATGTGAAAGAAAAGCTGATGAAAGAGGTGAACAAGCTGTCCCGCATGGCACCTCATTCTGCAGACGCAAGCGTGTCGCGGGGCTATCTTGACACCGCCCTTGAAGTGCCGTGGAACAAGTTTACCACAGACAACACAAGTATTTCAGATGTGCGAAAAATCCTTGACCGCGACCATGACGGCATGACCAAGGTGAAAGAGCGTGTGCTGGAATATGTTGCTACCAAACAGCTTTCCGCAGGGCTGGGCAACCAAATTCTCTGCCTTGTCGGCCCTCCCGGGGCAGGAAAAACCTCTATTGCCTCCAGCCTTGCAGAGGCACTTGGGCGGAAGTATGTTCGTGTCTGCCTTGGTGGGGTGCGGGACGAGAGCGACATTCGTGGACACCGCCGTACATATGTTGCCTCTATGCCCGGGCGGATTATTACTGCTCTGATAAACTCCGAGGTGAGCAACCCCCTTATTCTCCTTGACGAGGTGGACAAGATGGGGAACGACCACCGCGGCGACCCAACCTCTGCCCTGTTGGAGGTGCTTGACGGGGAGCAAAACAAGGCGTTCCGTGACCACTTTCTTGAGATTCCCGTGGACTTGTCCGACTGTATTTTCGTTGCTACCGCAAACGCAGTTGACCAAATCCCCCGCCCCCTTCTTGACCGCATGGAAATCATCAAATTAGAGGGGTACGCCCGCCACGAGAAGTTCTCCATCGGTAAGAAATACCTGCTACCAAAGCAAATTAAGCGGCACGGGCTAACCAAAACAAAGCTGAAGGTGACAGATTCCGCCCTGTACGAAGTGGTTGACCACTACACCCATGAGTCGGGGGTGCGAAACCTTGAGCGACAGCTGTCCGCCCTCTGCCGTAAGGCGGCGGTGCGTATCGCCGAACATGGACAGACTGCTGTCCGTGTCACCCCGTCAGAGGTGGAGGATATGCTGGGGGCAAGATTGGTGCTGCCCACCCCGCCGCCACACGACCAAGTGGGAGTGGCGAACGGACTTGCGTACACCGAAGTAGGCGGCGAAATGCTGCCGGTAGAGGCGGTGGCAATGTCGGGCAGCGGCAAAGTGGAGCTAACAGGCTCGCTTGGTGCGGTAATGAAAGAGTCGGCGCACATTGCCCTGTCAATTATACGGAAAAATCATGCCGCCTTTGGTGCAGAGGGGGATTTTCACAAGAAGCGTGACATTCACATCCATTTCCCCGAGGGTGCTGTGCCGAAAGACGGCCCATCTGCGGGGGTGGCGTTAGTGTGCGCCATTGCAAGCGAGCTTTCCGCCCGTCCTGTGCGGGGGGACATTGCCATGACAGGGGAAGTGACCCTGTCTGGTAAAGTGCTTGCCATTGGCGGGTTGAAAGAAAAAATCGGTGCGGCTCACCGTGCGGGAGTGATGACTGTTATCCTCCCGGAAGAGAACCGTGCGGCGGTGTCCGAGCTGGACGCGGCTATTACCCAAGGCATGGAGTTTATCTTCTGCACCAACGTGACCCAGGTTGTGCAAGCCGCCCTGTTCCCATTAGGTAAACAGCCAAAAGGGGAGCAACCTGTACCAAAAGGAGCGTTTCCTCCTGTCCACCAAGTACCAACCGAGGTAACGACAAGGCTGTAGAGCGTGTCGACACGCTCTAATACACAATTACCACAAAAGCCACCCTTTGGGTGGCTTTTAGCTTGAAGGTCAAGACCGCGGGCTATGCGCCCGCACCGCACAAGTTTGCCCGCTCACGCATTACGGCGACCTACCGGACGGGTGAACCGTCCATACTATCGCCTTCAGCGCTCACAAGGGCTTTGTAAAAAACTTGACTAAAAACTTTTTTCCCAAAAGCATTCATGCTTTTGTACCGAAGTTTTTGTTCCACCTTTTTACAAAGCCCTTGTGAGCGCTGAAGGCAACGGCATTGGCGGCTTGCGTTTTTGTGCTCCCTGAGCGGTGTCGGTGGCTTTGCCGCCGAGCAGGCTCAGGATAATTCCACACCCGTCAAACAGGTTGCCGTAATGCGTGAGCGGGCAAGGTGGTCGGGTGTGGGGTGAAACCCCACGACCTTGACCTTTATCGACAGTCTGAAGTCGCCCAATAACTGGATAGTCGTATAATAAAATTAAAAGAAATGTGCCTTATATCTCGGCAAAACAGCAAAAATCTGCTTTGCACCAAGATAAAAGGCACATTTTTATGCTACAATCCCATCTCGACTGTCACTTCCGTTCCATCGCCAACCTTGCTTTCAACTCTTAACTTCCACCCATACAACGCACATATATGTTTCACAATTGCCAATCCCAAGCCTGTGCCGCCACTTTGCTGGGAGCGACTTTTTTCCACGCGGTAAAACCGCTCGAAAATCCGCTCCTGCTCTTCGGCTGGAATGCCTATTCCGGTGTCAGCAACAGATAGATGTATAAACTTTCGTTCGGATTTGATACTGACCAAGATTTTGCCGCCATCTACATTATACCGCACTGCATTTTCAATAAGGTTTTTCACAAGCTCGTAAATATGTCCCTGCTCCGCCATGATTACGCCGTCCCCTGTAGTGGAAAAAGCAATATTCTTTTCGCTAATGCCAGTCGACACGGTGTCACGCACCTCGCCGACAACCGCCGCAAGAGAAATTTTTGCAGGATTGATTTTAGGTGTGCTCTCCAGTTCTGAAAGTGCAAGCATATCACCAATAAGGCTCATCATTCGCTCTGTTTCACGGGTGATGCTGTTGATATATTTGCGAATATTTTCATCTTTATTGTTGATTGCAGTTAATTCGGTAAAGCCTTTGATAGCAGTAAGCGGTGTTTTCAGTTCATGAGAAGCGTTGGCGAAAAATTCTTCACGACGCTTAGCGTTGATACGGTTTTCGTTGATAATGCTGTCAAATGGGCATGTAATGCGATTTATCAGAGTGCGATTCACCACAAAACATAACAAGGCAACAACCAAAATAATCCCCAAAAACAGGGGGAGCGACTGCATTAAGTATGCGTTCACATTAGCAACAGGAATGGCAGTACGAACGAAAATATATCCATCAGATGTGTCCACTCGCAGGGCATAATATATAAAGTTTGTCCGCAAACTGTCCGAAAAACGGAGATGCACCTCGGATACTCCGGCGGCGGCGGTCATGATTTCGGGGCGGGTCAGATGATTTGCTCCGGTGCCATAGTCAAGCTGGCTGGTTTCCGCAAGAACCCTTCCATCAGCAGCAATTATGGTGATTCTGGTGCTGTTTGCAGAAAGGGCAAGCAAGTCTATATCGCTATCTTCATTGTACAAGTTAGCCACAATTCGAGTGGTTTCTATAACATTGTTTCGTGCGATGCTGTGATTGTTTGCGTGGTTGAAGTATACCGACACCGCAAAAAGACTGACAAGACCAAGAAAAATAATCAGCGTAGTAAACCAAAAAAGTTGTTTTTTTACTTTCATCGTGCCACGCACAAGGGGAAATCGCGTACAAAAAAATTATAAACCTGTGCTTTTCCTCACGCGTCCTTTCAGTTGTTGTTTTCAAACTTGCTTCCCGCCTCACACCAGCATATACCCTATCCCACGAATGGTTTGTATTGCCGCCACACTTTGATTTTCTGCAAGTTTTTTTCGCAGTTCCTTTATGTGAATATCAAGGGTGCGTGTTTCTCCCATAAAACCCTCGCCCCACACTTTGGTGAAAATATCCTCTCGCTCCTGCACTCTCTCGGCATTTTTGCACAGCAGATACAGCAGATTATACTCTTTCGGCGAAGTTTGAACAGGAGCGCCATTCACGAAGATTTGGTGTTTGTTTATGTCAAAAAGAATGTCCTTGAATGTCACGTTGCTCTGTGTTTCTTTCGCCGTTGTGCGACGCAAATTTGCTTTAATGCGTGCCACCAACTCCAGCACCCCAAACGGTTTGGCGATATAGTCATCCGCCCCCATATTCAGCCCCTTGACTTTATTGACTTCTGTGCCTTTGGCGGACACCATAATCACCGGAATGTTTGCTGTTTTGCGGTTTTCTTTCAGCTTTGCCAGTATGGTAAGCCCATCATCGCCGGGCAGCATGATGTCAAGCAAAAACAGTGCCGGTTTTTCTTTCTCAAGCATAGCAAACAACGAGTTCCCGTCGCCAAAACAGCGACAATCGAACTCGTTTTCAAGTGAATATGTGTACAATTCTTGCAGTGATGTATCATCTTCAACGATGAAAATTGTTTGTTTCATTATGGCTTTATTCCTGTAATCGAATATTCCACCCATTCGCCGATGTTTACTGCATGGTCCCCAATACGTTCAAGATATTTGGTGATAATCATAAACATAATCGCCTGCTCGGCATATTCGGGGGTTTGTTTAATCAAGGCGATTAAATCCGCCATGATAGTATCAAAAAGTTCATCTACTCGGTCGTCAGTTTTATCAAGGGCGCGGACAAGAGTCAGGTCTTTGTTGATGTACGCCTGCACACCGTCTTTGACCATTTGGGTAACAATTTCCGCCATTTGCGGAATATGCTCCAGCTTTTTGACATACTCGTCGCACTTGAACTGAATGGTTATCTCGGCAATGTCCCTTGCTTGGTCGCCGATGCGCTCAAGGTCGGTTATCATCTTCAGGGCAGCAGACACCTCACGAAAGTCACTTGCAACCGGGTGCTCCATTAGCATAACCCGCAGACACGATTGCTCGATTATTCGCTCCAGTTCGTCTATGCGCTTTTCTTCCTCAAACACTTCGTGAGCAAGGTCATAATCTCGCAGGACAAGAGCTTTAACGCTTTTTTCTATAGCGGTTTCGATATGACGGCACATTAAAACAAGCTGTTGGAATATGCCGCTTAATTCTTTTTCGTAGTTTGCACGGATTGACATAATTATACTCCTTTTTTGTGTGAAAGTCAATACTTTACCCGAATCTTCCTGTAATGTAATTTTCGGTTCTCTCGTCTTCCGGGTTAGAGAATATTTTCGCTGTTTTATTGTACTCCACAATTTCGCCAAGCAGGAAAAATGCCGTGTTGTCAGACACTCGGGTTGCCTGTTGCATATTGTGTGTCACGATGACAATGGTGTATTCCGCTTTAAGCTGGCTAATCAACTCTTCGATTTTTCCTGTGGAAATTGGGTCAAGAGCAGAAGTTGGCTCATCCATCAGCAAAATTTCAGGTTGCATGGCGAGAGCGCGCGCAATGCACAGCCGCTGTTGCTGCCCCCCTGAAAGGGAGAGGGCTGACTTTTTCAGCCTATCCTTGGTTTCCTCCCATATGGCAGCACCTCGCAGACTTTTTTCCACGATTTCGTCTAACTCCGCACGCTTTTTCGTGCCATGAATCCGCGGGCCGTACGCCACATTGTCATAAACGCTCATGGGAAATGGGTTAGGTGACTGAAACACCATGCCCACACGCTTGCGGAGCAAGGTAGCGTCCACATCGCGGTCATAAATGTTTTTTCCGTGAAGTCTAATTTCGCCTTTAATGCGAACTCCGTCAATAAGGTCATTCATGCGGTTTATTGTACGCAAAAATGTACTTTTTCCGCAACCTGACGGCCCGATAAAGGCGGTGACTTCTTTGGCGGGAATGTCGATACACACGTCTTTAAGTGCCTGAAATTCACCATAGTGAAGATTAAGATTATTTGTTGTAATTATATTCATGTCTATCCCTTTTTCAAAAATTTCTTTAATAATTTCGTAAGCAAGTTCAGCGTAAGAACGATTATAACCAGCAAAGCGGCAATAGCAAAGGCAACATCTTGCCCGGACACACCGCCCCAATTCCCCGGCTCGTAGGCATAAGAATATAGTGCTACTGTTAAAGTTGCCCCGGACACTTGCAACGCATCAAAATAGTTAGTCACCAGACGACTGCCCACACCTGCGGTTACAAGCAGAGCGGCAGATTCACCCACGATGCGTCCGATAGCAAGGATAATCCCGGTAACAACACCATCCAAAGCTCCCGGCAGGATAATTGTGCGAACGGTGTGCCACTTTGTTGCTCCTAACGCCGCCGAGCCGAAGCGATATGAATCCGGCACGGTACGCAACGCCTCTTGGGTAGTGCGAACAATCATTGGCAAAATTAGTATAGATAAAGTCAGCGAGCCTGCAAGCACAGTCATTCCCCCGGTAATCTGCACAAACACCATGAAGCCAAGCAAACCATAAACAATCGAAGGAATACCTGCCAAAAGTTCGATGCCAAATTCGATAATTCGCACAACAACAAAAGTTCGACGCCGAATTCGATTAGGCTTACTATAAGCCCGCTTTTTGCTTATTCGTTCAGACCCACTTTTTGCGTACTCGTTCAGGTAAATTGCCGCGCCAATGCCGACAGGCAAAGCGATTATCAAGGTGGTGAACACAGTATAAAATGTGTAAATTATGTTTGGTAAAACTCCGACGGTTTGGTGCAGGGCACTTCTTGTGGAAGTAAGCATACTCCAGTTTAAGTTGCCAAGCCCACGATAAAAAATAAAGCCAATAAGAAAAGTGATAAGAGATATTGCCACGGCTATGCTAAACCACATTCCAGCTTTGAAGAAATTGCCGTACATTCTGCGACGCATGGGCAATTTGCCGGTTAGTTCGGCGGTAATAGTCAGCGGCGAAAGAATTGCGGAACTGTTCATTTTTCGCGCCACGCGCGAGGGGTAAATACGCACAAAAACATAAAACTCTGAAAAAAGTCTTTTTATTGGGCTTTGAAAAAAGTTTTATGAGTATCCTAGTTAGCTCATGAAACAGCCAAAGTATTGTCATTGCGGGCTTGACCCGCAATCTCATGATGCTTCAATATTTGATGAGATTGCGGGTCAAGCCCGCAATGACAATGAGAAGCTGAAACTTTGCATTATGTTCTATTATGATAGTCACAAAAGTTTTTGTTCCACCTTTTTTCAAAAAGGTGGTGCGGTGTGGGCGCATAGCCCACGACCTTGACCTTTTTCTTCAGATTAGACCTTGACCTTCAGACTGATAAAATTTGTGCTTTGCCTCACGCGTTCCTTTCCGTTGTTATTTGAGTGTGTTGAATAACGAGATTGAAACATGATTGACCACAATGCGGGATTATTCAACACTCCTTATTTTCAAACTTTAGTCCCCCGCTTTAATGCGAAATTTAGGGTTAAGTTAATTATTAAGATGAATACGAAAAGCACAAGTCCGATACTGAACAAGGCATTTCTGTGTAACGAGCCACCTGCGGCGTATCGTAGCTCGCTGGCAATTGCGGTAGTGAGAAAAGTGACCGGGGAGAAGAGGTTCGGCATATTTGCCACATTGCCGGCAACCATCATAACCGCCATAGCCTCGCCGATTGCCCGCCCAATTCCAAGTACAACTCCTGCGGCTATGCCGCTTTTGGCGGTGGGAATACAGACCTTGAAGATTGTTTCCATCTTGGTGGCTCCAAGGGCGTAGCTTGCTTCTTCGTATTTCTTTGGCACAGCGTCAAGTGCCATGCGACTAACGTTAATTACAATAGGCAAAATCATTATAGCAAGCACGACAATAGCGGACAAAAGAGTTGCCCCGTGGTTTAGGTTAAATGTTGTACGCACAAACGGTACTAACACAATCAATCCAATAAACCCATACACCATGGATGGTATTCCTGCCAGCAGTTCCACCACCGTGTTCACAACGCCCCCTGTTCGACGACCTGCGACCTTTGATAGAAAAATAGCGGTGAACAATGCAATTGGCACGCCGACTAAAATAGCGGCAAACGTACCGAATATAGAGGAAAGAAGCAGAGGCAGAATGCCGAACTGAGGGTTGTCCCCTGTGCTTCGCCATGTATTTCCGAAAATAAAATTAAAAAAGCCGACTTCTCGTATGCCGGGAAGTCCATTAACAAGCAAAAAGCCTGTAATTATCAGTACCACCGCAATAGTAAAAAAGCCGCAGGTGATAAAAATCCATTTCATCGTTTTGTCAAGAATGTTTTTCATTGCAAACTCCAAAAATTTATGCAATCCAACACCCTCTTCAGTGAAGAGGGTGTTGGACATACGGATAAGTTAAACTAACGTGCCGCTTGCAACACACCTGCACGAGAGATAATCTCGGTTGCTTGTGGTCCACGGATAAAGTCGATAAAGGCTTGCACATGAGGAGCAGGGGTTTCAGTGCTGTTCATGATAATATTAAAGTTACGAGCAACAGGGAAAGTACCGTTTTGCAGGGTAGCTTCGCTGATTGCCACTCCGTTTACTTGCAAAGCACGAACAGAGTCAGCCACACCAGCAAGAGAGGCATAACCAATGGCATTTGGATTGCCGCTTACAGCAGTAATCATAGCACCGCCGCTACCTGTTTCGTCATGAAATTCCGCATCATCATCAACACCAACAATGTCTTCAAAAGCGTCACGGCTACCTGAACCTGCGTTACGAGCGATAAGCGCAATAGGTGCATCATTTCCGCCAACTTCACTCCAGTTAGTAATTTCGCCGTTGAAAATATCAGCGATTTGCTCAAGAGTCAAGTCTGTAACAGGGTTGCTTGGGTGAACGATAACCGCAAGTCCGTCAATTGCGAATGTTGTTGATGTCACACCTGTTTCAGTGGCACGCAACTCGCGGCTTGCCATACCAATGTCGGTAGTGTTGTTTTGAGCAGCAGTAATACCTGCTCCCGTGCCTGTTGGATTAAATGTAATGGTCACGCCGCTATGAATTTCTTCAAAGGCTTCCATAAGAGCTTCGATAACATTTTGAACTGATGTAGAACCACTTATGTCGATGTTGCCGGATAGGGTAGCAGTACCACCATTGCCGCCATTGTTTGCGCCGTTACCATTGTTTGTGCCGTTACCGTTGTCGGTACCGTTACCGGTACCACCGTTGCCTCCGCAACCGATAAGTAGGACGAGTGAAAGTGCTGCAATGCAGACAAGAGCTAAGATTTTTTTCATTGTTTTTTTCCTTTGCTGGGAGTGTTGAATATCTTGGCGAATAAGCGGCGAACAGTCACTTGAAGCCCTTTTATTCGACATCTCCTTTTTGTATTTTGTATTTTACGCTCTTATTCTAACAAAAAAATTATGCGGGAAATAGCATGGTTTGGTATGGGAAATGTAAGTTTTATGTAAGGTTGTTCAGAAATCTGCTTTTTGTTAAAAACTGAATAACTCCCCGAAAAAATGATGATAATAGGGTATCTTTCATATTTCGGAGGAATCCATGTCGGACAAATTACGTAACAGGCGATTATTCGCAAAAATGCAGGGATACGAGGGGCTGTATGTGTTGGAACAGCACGCCTCTGTTGCCGAAGGCAACAAGTTTTTGCGTCACAGGAAAAGTATGCACTTGCGGGCGTTGCTAAAGGAGTATTTAGAAGAAAACAACTATCGCTTAAAGCACGAAAGCCTTGTGGAATACTTGGATTTGGCGCAGTCACAGCATAAATTTGACGACAGCGAGCTTTTCGCTGTAAATGATATGATTTCTGATTTGATTTTGCGTCGTCTTTCCGAGTCGGACAACCCCCTTGGAGATACGGTGCTGGTCGAGAATTGCGTTCGTACCATGCAACAAATGGACGTATGCCAGTTCGAGAAAATGTATACACAACTATCCGAAGTCAATGCTATTTTGTCCGAGCATAACTTGGATTTTTACGTGGATTGTGATGAGCAGACAAAGCGTGCCATGCGGTCGGAGGTGTATCGCTATGCCCGCCGCCACCGCATTTCGGAGGTGGAGTCCGCCCATTTGTACTGTAAACGCTTCAGCCGTGACAACGGCAAAATGGGGCGGATATATTTCATCGCTTACGTCGCCCTGACTGTGGCGTTTTTCGTTGTGGCGGTAGGGTTTTCCGGGATAATCGCCGCCCTGCTGTTGCTGATTCCAATCAGCGAAGTGTGCCGCATTGTGGTACATGGGGTGGTGGCAAGGTTCGTGCATCCTCGTCCTATACCAAAATTGCGTCCAACCGCAATTCCTGACCAGGCGAAAACCCTTGTTGTCATCACATCAATGCTGTTCTCCAACGAAGACACAACCGCATTGATGCGGCGACTTGAAACCATATATCATCAAAATTCCGACCCAAACGCCCGCTTTGGTATTCTTGCCGACCTACCGGAGTCGGACAGCTACCACACACGAGAAGATGACGCCCTTATCGCCCATGCCGAGGGTGCGATTGGTGAGCTTAATTCCCGCCTTGGGGAGCATTTTTGCTTGTTTGTTCGCTCACGACAGCAAAGTGCCACCCATCCAAAGCCAAGATTTAGCGGCTGGGAGCGAAAGCGAGGCGCGGTTATTGAGCTGACTCGCCTTACCCGTGGTATTCAAGGAAACTTTGCCGCCAAAATTGCCCCGGAAAGTTTCTTGTTGGACACAAAATATATCATAACCCTTGATGCGGACACTAATATGTACATTGGCGCTGTCCGCGATTTTGTGTTCACCATGCTTCACCCAAGCAACAAGCCTGTGGTGCGAAACGGGATTGTGGTGGAGGGGTACGGGGTTCTGCAACCTCGTATGGCGACTTCCCTGTCCGCCGCATCTGCCACCCCATTTTCGGTGATGATTTCGGGGGCGGGAGGCATGGACAGCTATCAAACTGCCTCTTTTGACTGTTATCAATCCTTGTTTGGCGAAGGGATTTTCTGCGGCAAGGGGATTTTTGACGTTGATGTATTCCTTGAGGTAGTTGACGGAGCTTTTCCTGAACAACGTGTGTTAAGCCATGACCTGTTAGAGGGTACACGCCTGCGTTGCGGACTGCTGACCGAGCTTTCTCTCACCGATTCTTGCCCGAAAACCCCTGCATCTTTCTTCACACGTCAGCACCGCTGGATTCGCGGAGATGTCCAAGCCGCCGCCTTTGCAGGGCGAAAAGTTCGCAACGACAGGGGGCGAAAGGTGACAAACCCTATCTCTGCCCTCTCCCGCTATATGCTAATAGACAACATTCGCCGCACCCTGCTGCCGATTTTGACCATTGCGGCAATACTAAAGGCGTTTTTCACTAACTATTCTGTGTTTTTCGTCACCCTTGTTGCCCTTGCATGGCTGATTATGCCCTTTATATTCTCGTCTGTGCGAACTGCACGAAATGTGAACCGCAGATTTTATTCTACAGTAATGCAGGGCATTTGGCGTGGATTTATGGAGTTTTTGTACGCAGTTATGTCAATGCCGCACACCGCAATTCTTGCGGCAGATGCAATGGTTCGCTCACTTTGGCGAATGGTGTTTTCTCGCCGCAGACTGCTTGAGTGGACAACCGCCGCCCAAAGTGACCGCTCGTCAAATAACGGCTTTTTCTTCTACTACCGCAAGATGTTCCCCTCTTTTGTTGCGGGGGCGATAATGCTTTTCGCCGCTCCCCATGGTATGTTTCGCTTGTTCGGGGTGATGTTCGCTTTGCTTCCCTTAGTTTCATATTTCATTTCCCGACCTTTGCAAAACACCCCAAAAGCAGATGGAGAGGTGAAGCAAATTCTGTCCGGCTATGCCCGTGACACATGGGCATTTTACGAGGCCTTTGTCACCGCCGAGGACAACTGGCTGCCCCCGGACAACTATCAGGAGTTGCCTGTAGAGGTGGTTGCTCACCGCACCAGCCCCACCAACATTGCCATGTATATGCTGTCCACTCTTGCGGCGGCGGACTTTGGATTTATTGGTTCATCAGAATTGTATCAACGATTATATGACACCTGTAGCACCATTGAGGGTATGGTGAAATATCGCGGACAGCTGTACAACTGGTACGACACCCGCACCCTTGATGTAATCGGTGTGCCATATGTGTCAACTGTGGACAACGGAAACTTTGTCACTTCCCTGCTGGCTTTGGCACAAGGGTTAGAGGAATATGCCCTGCAAGAACCCCGCCTTGATGATGTGATTGATAAGCTGAACAAATTCATCGACGAAAGCGATTTTTCCTTCCTGTACAACCCTGACCGCCATCTGTTTTGCATTGGATATGACACTTTGCGGGAAGAGCAAAGCGAGAATTGCTATGACCTGCTAATGAGCGAAGCTCGTTCTACCAGTTATTTCGCCATTGCCCGCGGCATTGTGCCGAAAGAGCATTGGCACAGGCTTGGTCGCCCTACTATTTCAGGGGGTGGGCATATTGGCATGGCGTCTTGGAGCGGCACCGCATTTGAATATTTCATGCCGCCCCTATTGTTGCCTATATCGAAAAATTCGTTGATGTACGAGTGCCTTGGTTTTGCCCTTGTGGAGCAAAAACTTCACGCCCACACCGCCCCAAGCCACAGCGACGGCAAGCCTCTGTCCTTGTGGGGTAAAAGCGAAAGCGGATATTTCGCTTTTGACGGAGATATGAACTATCAATATCGGGCTATTGGCACACGAACTCTTGCACTGGAAATGGCGGCAGGGCGAGATAATGTTATCTCTCCATACTCCTCTTTCCTTTCTCTTTGCATTGCACCTAATACCTCCATTGAAAACTTGCAGAAGCTGAAAGAGTTTGGTATGTACGGCAAATACGGCTTTTTCGAGGCAGTGGACTTTACTCCAAGCCGTGTGGGAGGTGGCAACGCCATTATCCGCAGTTATATGGCACACCACGTTGGCATGAGTATGCTTGCCGCCGCTAATGTTTGCTTTGACAATGTTTTTCAAAATCGCTTTATGTCCGACCCGCAAATGCGCGCGGCGGCGGAGCTACTGGAAGAGCGCGTACCCACAGACGCCCGTGTGTCGCGGGACAATCGCCGTCGTCGCCTTGCCAAACGAGAGCTACCCGGCGTCAAGCAAAGACGAATTGTCTTGCCGGAGGATTTGGGTCATACCAATGAGGGGGAACTGCCCCAGACTGCCCTTATCTCTAACGGCAGCACCATGTTATACGCAAGCTCTGCGGGGGATGTGACCCTGATGGCACGACAAAGCCGCTCCCACAAGGCGGCGGCAATCACCTATCCCTTTTTCGATGGAGTACCCGGACTTCGCACCTTGCGACTTCTTGGCGGCTTTGACGGGAAAGTGGTGGACTTGCTTCGAGAAGATGCCACCCGATTTTCCTACAGCGGCAGTAAGGCACGATACACCTATAGCGACAAAACCCTGTCCACCAAGGCAGAGTTTTCCGTTCTTGGTGATGGTGCGGCGGTGAACATTAACATTACCGCCGAGGGAAAGTTCACCTCGTTTACCCCTATGTTGGCACTTGAGCCTATTCTCTTTGGAGTGGACGAGTTCCAGTCACACCCTGCATTCTGCGGGCTGTCGGTGACGGCAGAGTACGACAAAAAGGCGGGAGTTCTCCTCTTCTGTCGTCGCTCCCGCCGTAGCAAAGAGAAAGAGGCGTGGTTCGCCATTTCTCTTGAAGGTAAGGGTGCCTTGGAGTTTATCACCCGCCGTGATGGTGCGTATATGCCCATGTACACCGACGCAGATGTGCGGTGGCTGGTTAATCAGCCCTTTCAAAATGCAGAGGGAGCGTGCATTATGCCCTTTTGTGCAATCAAACGGAAACAACCTGCAACTGAAGGGCGGGCAAGCTGTGACTTTATCCTTGCCCATGGGGAAAGCCGTGAAAAGGTGATGGGGATAATTTCCGGTTTACGTGAGCAAAAACGGAACACCCGTGGCAAAAAAGGTGGCTATAGCAATATTTTCGCCGCCAGCATGGACAGCGTAGCACAAAATCAGCTAATTGCCTCTGACATTAAGTCGGAGCATTTGCGGTACGCCTCGCTTATCCTTTCCCGTGCTATGTACTGTCGTAATTCTGCCGTCGCTCCAGAGAGCCTGAACGCCCACCGCAATGACCTGTGGTCACATGGTATCAGCGGTGATTTGCCCATTGTTTGCCTTGAAGTGCAGAAAAGCGACACCCTTACCGAAACTCAAAAAAAGCTGATTTCCACTTTTGCGCGGGTGAACAAATTCCTGTCGCAAAAAGGGTTTTCTTTCGACCTTGTTTTCGTCTATTCAGAGATTGAGAGCTATGGCAACCCGGAGCGAAAAGAGCTTGAGAGCTTGATATACTCTGCTTGCGGCACTCTGCCCCTTGGTCGCCCTGGTGGCATTCATCTAATCAGCGGTCAGGATGCGTCAACCTTGCTGTCTGCTGTGGGGATTATTCATGCTATAGTAAACGAAGAAACCCTTTTCGAGAGTTTACACTACGAATTCACCCAAAACTGGGAAAGGGAGAGCGACAATGCCCACAGACAGTTAGACACTCCTGCTGTGTCAGTAGCAACAGATGATGTTATCTCCTATGGGGGAGGGGCGTTTCACAAAGATGGCTTCCGTGTGACCAAAGACGGCACACACCGCCAGCCATGGAGCTTTGTGTATTCAAGCAGTCAGTTTGGCACAATGGTGACGCAAAACTCCCTTGGCTACACATGGTTTAGAAACGCACGAGAATTTCGCCTTACTCCATGGAGCAACGACCCACTCCTTGATTGTCGCGGGGAAAGGCTTTTGCTGTCCTGTGATGGGGAAAGCTATGACCTGTGCGCCATGTCAGGGGAGGTGGACTACAGCCACGGCTGTGCGAAATATTCGGGAGAACTTCCCTCCCTCTCCTACAAAGTTAGTGCAGGAGTTGACCCTGCTCTTCCTGTAAAATTAGTGCTGGTGGAGTTTGAGAACACGGGAGAAGCCGACCTTGAGCTTGACTTGGACTATGCTGTCACCCCTGTGCTGTCCGACCGCAGACGGGGAGGCATTACCGAGAAAACCCATGGAGATACTGTGTTTTACCGCAACGCCGTGGGTAGTGCAATGAACAATTTCGAGATGTATGTGCATCGTGGCGGGTCACGGGCGTTTGTGCTTCCTGCAGGGAAAAAGCAGGAGGTGTATTTCCTCCTTGGCACATTCAAGCGGGACTATGACCGCTGTTATTACCATGTTCTTGAAAAATTCCGCTGTCCCGACGACCTGCGTTCAGCTTTCGGGGCATATGCAGACAAGCTGACTGCTCCCCTGTCTCAGTTTGTGCTGTCAAGCGGGAATAAAGCCTTGGACACCATGTTCAACCACTATCTGCTGTACCAAGCCATAACCATTCGCATGATGGCACGGACAGGGTTTTACCAGTCCAGCGGTGCATATGGCTATCGTGACCAGCTTCAGGACTCTCTTGCGGCGCTGTATGTTGACCCTAACATCACCCGCCGCATGATTTACCGCTGTGCCGCCCACCAGTACACCACCGGGGACGTGCAGCATTGGTGGCATAAGGTGGAAAATTACGATGGCATGGGGGATAGGGGCATCAAATCCCTGTGCAGCGACGACTATGTGTGGCTACCTTACGCCACCGCAAAGTATATCCGCTTCACCGGGGATTACAGCATACTGGATACCGTCCTGCCATATATCGACTCCTCCCCCCTGAAAGACGGGGAGCATGAGCGGTACGAACTACCTCACACCGCCACCCACAAAGAAACCCTGTATATGCACTGTGTGCGGGCGTTGGAGCTTGCTATTTCTCGGGTGGGCAGTCACGGCTTGCCCCTGATGGGTACTTGCGACTGGAACGATGGCTTTTCCGAAGTTGGCACAGGGGGCAAAGGGGAAAGCGTGTGGCTTGCGCGGTTTATGCAGCTTGCCCTTGCGGAATTCGCCACCCTTGCCGAAACCCGTGGCGAGGTTGAAGATGCGGCAAACTTTAGGACTGCCCACACCGCCTTTGGCACGGCAATTGAGGAGCATTGCTATGCTGACGGGCAGTATCTGCGGGCGTTCTACGACGACGGCACCCCCATGGGGCTTGACGAGAAGGAGGGCTGTGCCATTGACCTGCTGCCCCAGTCATTTTCGGTCATGGTAGAGGGGGACACCCCTCGCACCCGTGGGGCAATGGAAAAGGCAATCCACCGCCTGTGGGACGAACAGCACAAGATTCTAAAGCTGTTTGACCCGCCCTTTGTGGACGGCAAACTACACCCCGGGTATATCCGTGGATATTCCGCAGGCGTGCGGGAAAACGGCGGACAATACACCCATGGAGCATTGTGGGGGGTGTGGGCACTCTTCGAGCTTGGAGAGGCTAACCGCGCCATGGAAATGCTGAACTTCATCAATCCTGCCTATCGCTGTATGGACGAGGGTATTGCCGCCGCCTATCGTTGCGAGCCGTATGCCCTGTGCGGTGATGTGTACTCTAATCCTGCCCACCCCGGGCGGGGCGGCTGGAGTTTGTATACAGGTGGGGCGGCGTGGTATTACCGCGCGGTGCTTGAAAAACTATTAGGCTATACCGAAAGCGCAGGTAGCTTCACCATGACCCCATGTCTGCCCTCGGATATGGACAATGTGACCCTGACCATTAACCGCCATGACACAGTGTACGAGATAGTTGTCCGTCACGGCAATAATGTCAAACACATCAAGAACACCGATAAAACCAAAGGTGGATATGCGCCCGTGTATACCCTTAATGGCAAAGCCCATGGCGGCACATTCCCCTTTGACGGAGGACGGCACAAGGTGGAAGTTGTGCTTGCAAAACCTGTTGTGGTGCGAGAAGAAGCCTTGGTGTAAAACAATCCCCCCGCCCCTTGTGCGTGCAAGGGGCGGGGGTGTTTCTTTGTTCCTTTCGCCTCGTGTCGTCACGCTTACTAAGCGTCTATCCGCACAAGTCGCATTATCCGTTTTGGTAGAACGCTACCCCAACCGACACTTTCAATTGTCATAACATCGTCATATATTTCAAAAATGTGCTGTTGCCCGAAATATGTTATTATCAAATTATCAGACACTCTCCAAAAATGTCGACTGTACTCATCGTGGTAATATTCGTCCACCGCTTCAGCTGTGCCGTTTGCCAAAAAGCGAATGCGACCGTATCCACCTTCCCAAACGCCCACAAGACTGTCCTCCGAACCGCTAATACGTGTGTAATGAATCTCTCCGCTCCATTCATCATATATTACAAATCTATTTCCGTCCTCGGACATTTCAAAGGGCGTTCCGGGATTTCCCTCAAGCAAATACAGTTCGCCCCTAAAGATACGCCAATAATGGCGCGCGTCAATGTTAAAGCCATGACCATATATTGCTCCGTGTCGGCTATGTCCCGTGATATAAAGCGCTCCGTTCCGCCGAAAGTCTATGTTGTAATATTCCTCTCCACAGCAATCGCACTCCCATCGCCACTCCCCAACAAAGGGGCGGCGCGAGCAACCTGATAGGGCGAAGAGCATGATTACGGCAAGGGCAAATGGAATTAGTTTTTTCATGATGTTTCTCCTGTTTTTTTACTAATTATAGAAAAATGCGTTACAGGGGCAGGTGAATTCCCGCCCCTGTACTCAAATAACCTTGACTTTACCCCTCGGCTTTTTGTGCCTCGGCGATAATCTTTTGCGAAATGTTCGCCGGCACTTCCTCGTAGCGGGAAACGGCATAGGTGTAACTGCCCTTGCCCTGTGTTGTGGCACGAAGAGAAATTGTGTAGTCTGCCATTTCTGCCTTGGGAATTTCCGCTTCAATGGTAGTATATCCCCGTTTGCCTGTGACAGGATTCATACCAAGAACCGCGCCGCGCCGCTTGCCGTTAATATCTCCGATAACGTCGCCCACAACAGCCTCCGGAATGGTCACATTCAGCAGGCCAACAGGCTCGAGTAGCGCAGGGCCGGCTTGCGGCAGTCCATTTCTGTACGCAAGCCCCGCCGCCAACTTAAACGAAAGCTCGTTACTGTCGTTGTCGTGATAACTACCATCGTACAAGTCAGCCGCAAGATTCACCATAGGATACCCTGCAAGCACACCCTTAATCATGGACTCCTGCAACCCTTTTTCCACTGCAGGGAAATAGTTTTTCGGCACACTTCCTCCAACAACGCTGGTGGTGAAGGTCAGTCCCTCATCACTGCCGGGAGAAAAAGTAATCTTCACATGGCCGTACTGCCCGCTACCGCCCGTCTGCTTTTTATGCTTGCCATCAACCTGCACTTTCTTCTTAATGGTTTCACGATAAGCGATTTTGGGCGCAACAAGGGAAATTTCTGCGCCATTACGTGACTTTAGGCGAGAGGCAAGCACGTCAAGGTGCATATCTCCCATGCCTGACACCAACAGCTGGCGAGTTTCGGTATTATTCTCGAATTTAATTGTGCGGTCTTCTTCCGCCAGTTTGTACATGCCCTGGGCAACTTTGTCCTCGTCCCCTTTACCCTTAGAGATAACCGCCATTGTGTAGTTAGGGGGCGGGTAGTTGGTTCTTTCATATGTAACAGGCGCACCGCTGGTCAAAGTGTCCCCTGTTTTCGTGTCCACAAGTTTGCTGACAACCCCAATGTCACCACAAGCAAGGGCATCGGCAGGGTTCAGCTTTTTTCCGCAAGGTGAAGCGAAATTAGCGAACTTTTCGTTTGATTCACGCACAACATTTTTTAGTGTTGCACCGTTTTTCACCTCTCCGCTCATCACTTTGAAGTATGCCTGGCGTCCGTATTGGTCAACACTGGTTTTGAATACGAAAACGCTGGTGTCGCCATCAGGTTTAATCTCAATTTCAGCCACCTCATTCCCTTTCAGCACCCGCTCTGTCTTTTTCGACAATGGACATGGGAAAGATTCTGCGACAGCGGTAAGCAAAGTATCGATTCCCCACAGCTTTGTGGACGAACCGCTATATATAGGGGTGATTGCACCCTCCGCAATACCCTTGGCAAGACCTGCGTCTGCCTCGCTTCGGCTGATTTCCTCTCCGCCAAAGAATTTTTCCATCAACACATCATCAGTAGAGGCAATGGCTTCAAACAGTCGCTCCCGATACGCTTCCGCAGTAGGCTGGAACGCAGAGTCAAGCTCCCTCTCGGTGACACTGCCACCGTCACCGTATGTGTATTTTTTCATTGCAAGAATATCCGCAAACTCCCCCCGCACGCCTGTTGGAACAAACACAGGACAAACAGATGAACCATATGTATCGCACAAAGCGGTGACTAACTTCTCGAAATTTGCCTCTTTGTCGTCGCATTTGTTAATAAAAAATGCTTTTGGAAGAGCCGTTTCGCTAACTTTTTCCCACGCAAGGTCAGTCCCCACGTGTATCCCGCTTTTAGCATCCACTAATATAAGGGCGCTGTCTGCCACACGCAAAGCGGTGTAGACCTCTCCCACAAAATCTAATGCCCCCGGAGTGTCGATGAGATTAACTTTTGTGTTTTTGTGCATCATTGCAGCTACCGCCGAGCCAATAGAAAAGCCACGCTTAATGGCTTCGCTACCAAAGTCACATACTGTGTTTCCCGCCGTGGGCGTACCCAATCGGTCGATGGTTTTGGTTAAGTAAAGCATTGCCTCCGCAAGGCTGGTTTTCCCACTTCCTCCATTACCAATAAGGCAAAGATTACGAATCATGTCGGTTTTAATCATTTTGTACAAACTCCTTTCTGCAAAAGCAGGTTTATATGTATAGTATAACACAAAAAAAATATAAAGTAAAGTCTTGACAAATTTTTTTTTTTGTGATATAATACACATTGTGTGCAAATGAAACCGTTCATTTTTGCAACTATAAAAGGGGTATTAGCTCAGTTGGTTAGAGCTACCGGCTCATAACCGGTCGGTCCTTGGTTCGAGTCCAAGATACCCCACCAGTCGCAACGCGACGCGAATAAATCAGGGTTTGCTTTGTGCGAACCCTTTTTACTTTCAATCACCAATGCTACAAAGTGCCGAAGGACAGCGTAATTTCTGAAAAGAAAGCGTTGTCCTTTACGCTTTTTTCGGAAATGGAGCAGTCCGTAGTGCGTGAGCAAGTATCAGCGCATTCGGGGCAGTTATTCTCTGTCGTGGCAATTCACTTGCCACAAAGGAGAATAACTGCCCCGAATGCGCGCGATTAAACGAAGGGGGTTGTTGGCGAATGAACGGCGAGCCGCCGCAGACATACCAGGGTTTGCTTTGTGCGAACCTGACGGGCGGTCTGCCCTTTTCTGCTAATGGATTTTGGCTTTCTGCTAATACTCACTTTTTTCGAGTGCAATCTGCAATGCAATTTCCGAATGCTTTTGTGAGAAAAAGTTTTTAGTCAAGTTTTTTACAAGCCCTTGTGAGCGCTGAAGGCGACGGCATTGGCGGCTTTGCCGTCAAACAGGTCGCCGTAATGCGTGAGCGGGCAAAACTTGTGCGGTGTGGGTGCATAACCCACGACCTTGACCCTTTTCTTCAGGTTGAATAATGGGTGCACTGCACTCATGATTGTATTATCGCTATCCTTTGTTGGCATACTAAGCTAAAACATCCAAGGAGCGCGCCATGCCCATATCACACAAAACAGTAATATCATTCGGACTTGTTGCTATACCAATAAATATGCACACAGCGGTGTCCGAAAATGACATCCGCTTCAATCAGCTGCACAAAGACGACCTCAGTCGCATTCGCTACAAAAAAATCTGTGCCCACTGCGAAAAAGAGGTGAAGTCAGAGGACATAATCAAAGGCTACGAGTACGAAAAAGACAAATATGTCACCGTCAGCGACGAGGAAATCGAGCAGATAAAAACAGAAAAAGACCGCTCGATTCAGATTTTGCATTTTGCGAATCTGAACCAAATCAGTCCCGTGTATTACGATAAAGCATATCACATTTTGCCTGCGGCGGGCGGCGAAAAAGCCTTTGAACTACTGCGAAAAGCCCTGATGGACACCAAGAAAATTGCCATCGGCAAAACGGTCATGGGCAACCACGAAAATCTGATGGCGATTATTCCGCGAGATGACGGAATCGTAATTCAGACAATGTTTTTCGACGATGAGGTCAAGGAAATTCCCGTCGCTTACAAGAAACAGAAAATCGAAAAAGCGGAGCTTGACATGGCGAAAATGCTGATAAATTCGATGGATACGCCGTTCGACCCGACTGCCTACAAAGACGAATATCAAGAAAAATTGCGTGGCTTGCTCTCGGCAAAAATCGCAAATCGTGATATTGAAACGCCGGAAGAAGAAGTGCCGGGCGGTATCATTGACTTGATGGAAGCCTTGATGCAAAGCGTTGAAATGGCTGGGGCGCGGTGATGTCTCTTTTCCAAAACAAAAATATTAGCCCAATGCTGTTAGCAAAGGAGTCCGAGCCTTTCGACGACCCTAATTTCATCTACGAGTTGAAGTTAGATGGGGAGCGTTGCTTGGCGTATTTATCGGCGGACGGCACAGAATTTCGCAACAAGCGGCACAAGAAAATGAACGCTCATGTGCCGGAGCTTTGCGAAATTCACCGCCAGGCGAAAGTGGACTGCATCCTTGACGGGGAGCTGATGGTGGTGAAAGATGGCGTGCCGAATTTCTACGAAATCCAGCGGCGGAGTATTACCACAAATGCCTTCAAAATTCAGCTGTTGGCGAAGCAACACCCTGCCACATTCACCGCGTATGACATTCTTTATTACGATGGCGAACAAGTCACAAACAAGCCTTTGGTTGAGCGAAAATTGTTGCTCCAATCAGCTTTTGACGAAAGCCAGCGACTTGCTCGCTCTCGTTTCGTAGAGGAGAAAGGCGTCGCGCTCTACCGCCTTGCAGAACAGCAAAACCTTGAAGGCATCGTTGCGAAACGCAAGGACAGTTTGTACAAAATTGGCGCTCGGTCGAAAGATTGGATTAAAATCAAGCACATGCAGGACGAGGATTTTGTCATCTGCGGCTACATCATCAAGGCGGAAAAAGAGCTTCGCACAGCAAGCCTTATTCTTGGTTTGTACGAGGGTGAAAGCCTTGTGTACCAAGGACATGTGCCGATTGGACTGACCCGTGAGGACTTCAAAATCATCGCCAAGCAAAATGCGGTGCATTGCCCTTTCGAGCGAGCCGAAGAGGATGCGTTGTACATTGACCCCACCCTTGTCTGCACCGTCGAATACATGATGCGGTCAAGCGGAGGCGGCTTGCGACAGCCTGTTTTTAGGGGATTGCGATTGGATAAGACGGCGCGAGAGTGTGTGGTGAGGCTGTGATTATCACAAAAACAACACCTGTTTACCCAGCAAAAAATCCTCCACGCTAAGGTTAGTGCTACCAACAACGAGTGACAACGCCTCTGGGTATTGCTTTTTGAAAACAAGACTTCCGCCCACATTCTTGACCCGCCCGCTTTTCACTTCGATTGCGGTGAGTTTGCTCCCTTTTTTGATGACGAAATCCACTTCGTTGCTCCGCTCACGCCACCAATAGACCTCGAAACCCTCGTCGCCTGCTCTGGACAGCAGATACGCACCCACCGCACTTTCGGTTAGCCGACCTCTGTCAAGGGGATTATACTCGAATTCCTCAAAAAAGCGCCAAGGTTTGCGAGGCTGTTTTTTGAGGAATTCGAGTATAGCCGCTCTAAGAGTTGCGATACCAATTTTCTTTTGAACATTTTTCATCTCCTGTTACAAATTACTCATTACGATTTACTATTAACTCATTATACGTCGTTCTTTTGTGTTTGTCAAGGGGTATTTTCGGGTTTCGGTATTATTTTTCAAAAATTCTTCTGTACCAGACATATTATCGCCGCCGCAACATTGCTTGTATCATTTTCTTGTATCATTTTTTCTTAAAACAGTTGACAACTGGAAAAAAAAAGTGTATAATAAGTTGATGTATAGTGAATGACTTGAAAATCAACCCAGATTTGCGAGGTCGTTTTTGCAAATTGAGGCACGAGGAACAGCAAATACTTATGGAAAACAGCCAACACAACCAAACAGGCACATCAGAAGAGTTCTTCGACTCTGATTTGACAGGGTCGTTTTCTGACAATTCGTATCAAAATCTTCAACGCCGCAATAACCGTCGTCGTCTTATATTGCGTATTACTTTTGGGGCATTTTTTTTAATCGCTTTAATAATTATTGCGATCGCTGCTTCATTTATTTTTTTTAGAATTGAAAACATTGAAATTTACGGAAACGAGTTTTATTTACCTGAAGAAATTTTAGACTTTGCTGATATTCAAGAAGGAAGTAGCTTGTTATTAGTTGACCGTAACGAAATTGTCGAGAATATTCTTCGTGAAATGCCACACATTCATCGTGTTAATGTGGAGCTTTCCCTTCCGTCAACTTTGCGAATAACAGTCGTCGAAGACTCGCCCATATTATATTTTCACATGGCAGAGCATTACATAGTGCTGTCACGAGAATTGCGAGTGTTAGCGGTATTCAATGCAGAAAACGTTGACCGAAACCTTTTAGACAGATTATACTCCACATTTCTCCCCGAAGTTTTGTACGCAAACTATGGGCAAGTCATTCGCTTTAGTTCGGACACTAACAGTGGATTTATTGTTGATTTAATTGACTCCATTGAATATTCACCATTAAGTGGCAGAGTCAACAATATCGACTTGTCAAATCGTTTCGACATACGCATTCGGTATGACGACAGATGGGATATTTTCCTTGGCAATCGTCATGATTTCAACTACAAACTGCTGTTTGTACATGAAGCATTGCAATATTTTGTTCCATATGCAACCGGTAGAATGTATTTTGAGGACACCGGCGTTGGCTTCGCTTCTCCAAATAGCACCCAATATTTTATAGCTCCATAAAACCATGTACAAGGAAAAAGTTGCAATTTATTATTAACAAATTGTTAATTTTCAAAAAAACTATTGAAATTCTTTCAAAAATGTAATAATATATTAGGAGAGAGTTTTACAGACTTACAAAAAATTTCTAAAAATCATTGCATAAATTCAGTATACATCAATATATATCGGCTGTACAAAACAACGGAGGGCAACAGAATGCCATTTGAAACAAATAATCAACTTAACAATGAAATAGAGGGAAATCCACTTGTGCGGATAAAGGTCGTGGGTGTTGGTGGCGGTGGAAACAACGCTATTAACCGCATGGTCGAGGCAGGAATTAAGAATGTTGACTTTGTTGCCATTAACACGGACAAGGCCGCTCTTACTAACTCCACCGCTTCTTATAAAGTACCAATTGGCGAAAAGTTGACTCGTGGTCATGGTGCAGGAGCGAACCCCGAGATTGGTGCGCGTGCCGCCGACGAGTCCAGTGAAGAGGTAAAAGCTGCGCTTAAAGGTGCTGACATGGTGTTTATCACTGCTGGAATGGGCGGTGGGACAGGCACCGGAGCGGCTCCTGTTGTAGCGCAATACGCTCGTGAAATGGGCATTCTTACTGTTGGTGTTGTCACACGCCCCTTTGATTTCGAGGGTCGTCGTCGTATGATTCAAGCCGAAACAGGCATCAAAAACCTGCTTGAAAATGTGGACGCGCTTCTTGTTATTCCTAACGAGCGTTTGAAACAGCTTGCCACCACAAGAATTACATTCCTTAACGCCTTTACCGAGGCGGATAATGTGTTAAAGCATGGTGTGCAAAGCATTACCTCGCTTGTGACTGATATTGGTATCGTAAACTCTGACTTTGCGGATGTGACCGCTACTATGAAAGATGCCGGTATTGCTCACATGGGTGTTGGTGTGGCACAAGGCAAAGACAAGGCAGAGCAAGCGGCAAAGTTGGCTATCTCTTCTCCGCTTCTTGAAACATCTATTGAAGGTGCGCGCCGTATCCTTGTGAACCTGACTGTTTCCGCCGATGTTTCTCTCGAGGAAATGGACATTGCGTCTGCTATGATAAATGACGAGGCTCACCCTGATGTGTCCATTATTTGGGGTGCTACTATTGACCCGAATGCTGATGATGAGATGCGCGTTACTGTTATTGCTACCGGCTTTGATGATGACAAAAAGCCGACCACTTTTATGCATCCGGAGGCTAAACTTTCGGGTATCACCAGCGACCCAATGCAAAAGCGTGAACCTAAGCCTGTATCTCAGCCTGAACCTGAGCAGTCAGAGCCGATTTCTGTCGAAATGGACGACGATAGTGCGTTGTCTGATGACGAGTTTGGACAGTTGCTTGATATGCTTAACAAGAACAATCGGTAGGGCAAAATATGTTAAGACCTTGGGCTTTCAGCCCAAACCCGACCAACTTTTGAAAAAGTTGGACCATAACTTCTTGGCAATTTAATTTTGCTAAAAAGTTTTGAGGGGTGTGGGGAACTTTTGTAACGATTTTGACCTTGTTTTTATCTCTTTTATCTTAAATAAAACAACTAAACCGCAAGTCATAAGTCTTGCGGTTTCAACTTGAAGAAAAAGGTCAAGACCGCGGGCTATGCGCCCGCACCGCACAAGTTTTTTGTAAAAAACTTGACTAAAAACTTTTTTCCCAAAAGCATTTCATGCTTTTGTACCAAAGTTTTTGAGGTTCTTAGTAACTTTTTTCAAAGCCCTTGTGAGCGCCGAAGGTTGCGGCATTGCTGGCTTTGCCAGCAAACAGGCAACCAGAGTGCGTGAGCGGGCAAGTTCCTAAGTGGGGTTTGGGGCAACGCCCCAAGGTGTTTAGAGGTTTATCAACAAACAAAAACCGCAAGTCTTGTGACTTGCGGTTTTCTTGGAGGTGCGTATGTCAGTTTTAGTTTCAGGGGGCGGGAGCGGCATTGGTGCGGCAACCGTGCGCCGTTTCGCTGGTAGCGGAGCAAAAGTTGCATATCTTGACAAAAATATCCCGCCAAACGCTCCCGAGGGTGGTATTTTGTGCGATGTGACCGACAATTCCGCAGTAAACGAAGTCATCGGCAACTTGCACGACCTGCACACCCTTGTGTGTTGTGCAGGAATAAGTGAAATCAAGCCATTTGCGTGCATTTCTCCTGCCGACTGGCAAACTATGATGGACGTCCATGTTACAGGGGCGTATAACTGCGTCCACGCTGCCCTGCCCCACATGCTGCAACAACAGCGGGGACGGATAATCTTTGTGTCCTCTATGTGGGGGAGGGTGGGTGCGTCCTGCGAGGTGCATTACAGCACAGCCAAGGCGGCACTTCACGGCATGACAAAATCCCTTGCAAAGGAGCTTGCGCCCAGCGGTATCACGGTAAACTGCGTTGCCCCGGGAGTGATTGACACCGCCATGAACAGGGAGCTTGACAAGGCAACCATTGCCGAACTAATCGAGGAAATCCCCCTATCTCGCCTTGGCAAGTCAGAGGAAGTAGCGGAACTGATACACTTTCTCGCTTCAGACAACTCAGGGTACATCACCGGGCAGATTATTGGGGTTGATGGGGGCATGGTGATTTAATCGTGGAGATGAATATCCTACCCAAAATACTCCAACCCAAGCTGTGTCCGATTGCTGACCCCCATTTTTTCCATAATAACAACGATATTGTTCCGCACTGTGCCTTCGCCAAGGAACAGTTGGGCGGCAATTTCTTTATTTGTCATTCCTTGTGCCACAAGGCGGGCAATGTCCTTTTCCCGTGGCGTGAGAGTTTCGAGCGCGGGATTTTCTTGTTGGGTTAGCTTTTTCATAACGTCCATGTCAAGCACCCCCGACCCGCCCATCATAGTGCGCAATCTGCCAGCAATATCAGCGATTTTGTCCATCTTGATAAGATAGCCATCTGCCCCGGCAGACAGAGCTTGCTGAATGTTGGGTTTGTCGTCAAAAGTGGTCAGCATCATGATTTTTATGTGGGGGTAACGCTTTTTTATCGTTCGCACAGCGGCTATTCCATCCATGACAGGCATCCGAATATCCATAAGGATAATGTCAGGATTCACTTCTTCGCACAGGCTTATTGCCTCGTCCCCGTTGCTTGCCATGCCCGCCACAGTAATGTCCGCCTCTTTTGACAGGGTGATGGACAAACTTTTTCGGATAAGTGCATCGTCATCTACGATTATTAACTTCATGTGGTTATCTCCTACAGGGGGTACAGGGTGTCAACACGCTTTATTGCTCCGCCAAATAAATACAGTATACAATAATACATTTTGTTTGTCAAGGGCGTAGTGCAAAAGTAAAAAGTAAAAAAATCAAAAAAAGACTTGAAAAATATTTCGATATGTTGTATAATAGTAAGTAGAAAGAAACTTATCGTAAAAAACGGAGGAATAAACATGATTTCAGCTGGAGATTTTAGAAACGGAATTACATTTGAAATGGAGGGCACTGTCTACCAAATCATTGAGTTCCAACATGTTAAGCCGGGAAAAGGTGCGGCGTTTGTTCGCACAAAAGTGCGTAATGTTATTACAGGAGCGGTAACAGAGCGTACATTCAGCCCAACAGAAAAGTTCGAGAATGCTTTTGTGGAGCGTCGCGAGATGGCGTATCTGTACAACGACGGAACACTATATTATTTTATGGACAACGAAACATTCGAGCAAATTCCGGTAGATGCAAGTAAGCTGACCGACAGCTTTAAGTTTGTTAAGGAAAACATGGTGTGCCGCATTGCTTCATACAAAGGGGAGGTGTTTGACGTTGAGCCACCTAACTTTGTCGAGCTTGTGGTGACAAGCACCGAGCCAGGCTTTGCAGGCAATACCGCCCAAGGAGCGACCAAAACAGCTGAACTTGAAACCGGGGCAAGCATTCAAGTGCCGCTGTTTATCGAAAATGGCGAACTGTTGAAAATTGATACTCGCACAGGAGAGTATCTGTCCAGAGCTAAAGGATAATATACAAATGTGACTATTGAGATAGACCGTGTTGCAAAGTTTCAGCTTTTCGTTCCATGAGCTAACTGAATAGTCACATACAAAATCCCCCTAAGGCTGTTGCCCTCGGGGGATTTATTCTATAATACCGTCACTTCCAAGCTCCCTAACGTCACAGTTGCTCCACGCCCGGCGGCAGGATATACGCTACCTGACAATACCATGATTGTGCCGTCAGTTTTGGCGTTTTTGCCGTCACATTTGGCACGGATTTTGTTTTATGCCAAGCTATAAGATGCAATGCCCTCTTCCATTTGTTCTAACGCTTGTTGAAGAATAGAACGAGGGCAAGCTATGTTCATGCGCATAAACCCTTTCCCGCCTGCACCAAATGTCGTTCCGCGGTGCAACCACAGCTTTGCCTTGTTGGTGATGATTTCATCTAATTCATCGTCGGAAATTCCAAGCTCACGAAAATCAAACCAGGCAAGATATGTAGCTTCAGGTTTGATGAGCTTAACTTGAGGCAGTTTGGTTTTCAAAAAATCGTCAATTAACTTCATATTATCCGAAAGATAGCCAAGCAATTGACCAAGCCACTCCTCGCCATCTGTGTATGCCGCCACACAAGCGGCAATTTCCATCACGCCAATTTGTGACACGCCGAACTTATCATACTCATGCAAAAATCGCTTCCGCATTTTCTCGTTTGATATGAAAATGTTCGCAACAGGCAGGGATGCAAGATTAAAGGTCTTTGTTGGTGCAGTGCACGTTACGGTGATGTTACTAAAATCTTCGTTTAATCCCGCAAACACCAAATGGTTGTGCCCATTGTACACAATATCCTGATGAACTTCGTCGGCAATTACATACACTTTGTGACGCAGGCATATCTCTCCTAATTTCACAAGTTCCTCGGCTGTAAAAACTCTTCCTACCGGATTGTGCGGATTGCAAAGGATGAATACTTTGACATTTTCCTGGATAATTTGCCGCTCAAAATCATCAAAATCTATCCCGTAACGACCATTGTGTTCCGTCAATTGGTTGACTACCAACCGTCGCTCGGTTGCCGCAACAGCACCCAAAAATGGATAGTACGCAGGTTGTTGAATAATAATTCCATCGCCCGGGTCGGTCAATGCCATTATCGCTACATGAATTGCATTTACAACTCCGGGAGTGGTGACAAGCCAATCAGGTTGCACCGTCCAATTGTGACGCCTTGCAAACCAATTTTGCAGCACGCTAAAATATTCTTGCCCCAATTTGAAGTAGCCAAATATGCCATGCTCAGCTTGCTCGTTTATTGCATTTATCACACATTCCGGAGCAGCAAAATCCATGTCCGCCACCCACATAGGCAGCACATCTTCCGGCTTGCCACGGGTGACCGGGTCATATTTCATACTGTATGTGCCGCGTCTGTTGATAATTTTGTCAAAATCATAAGCCATATTGTTATTCCTCCAACGCCGACGAAAGGTCGGCAATTATGTCATTCACATCTTCTATTCCCACAGACAAACGCAAAAGTTTGTCTGTTATGCCTTTGGACAATCGTTGCTCTTCAGGCACATCTGCATGAGTTTGCATATATGGATACGTCATCAAACTTTCTACCCCGCCCAAACTTTCGGCAAAATGCACAAGTTTTATGCGTTCCAGCATATCTCGTGCTGTTTTCGCATTGTCAACTTCAAAAGAAATTACAGCACCAAAGCCATCTGCTTGCTTATTGTTGACAGCGTGACCTGGGTGGTCCTCAAATCCGCAGTAATACACCGCACGAACTTTGGGTTGCTTTCTTAACCAGTGAGCAATCACATTAGCAGACTTTTCATGCTGTCGCATACGCAGTGCCAAAGTCTTAATGCCACGAATTATCAGCCAACTGTCAAATGGTGACAAACACGCCCCTGTAGAAGTATAAATAAAGCGTAATCGCTGGATTAACTCAGCATCATTCACCACCAAAAAGCCTGCCAAAGTGTCATTATGACCACCAAGATATTTCGTGCCGCTGTGAATCACAATATCCGCACCCAAAGTTAAGGGGCGCTGAAGATAGGGAGTGAGAAATGTATTGTCTACCACAAGCAAAAGTCCATTCGCTCGCGTGATTTGTGCAACGGCGGCAATATCCGTTACTTGCATCATGGGATTTGTGGGCGTTTCCACAAAGACGGCCTTTGTTTCAGGGCGAATTGCACCCTCAAGTGCGTGAATATCCCCTGTATCAAGAAGTGTGACCCGAACTCCGTTTTTCGCTGAAATGTGCCGGAATAGCCGTACAGAGCCGCCATACAAATCATCAGAAGCGATAATGTGGTCGCCGGGTGAGAACAACTCCATCAATGCGGTGATTGCCGCCATTCCCGTAGAAAAGGCGAGAGCCTCCGCCCCCTCTTCCAGGTTCGCTACTATGTCCTCTAAATATTCACGCGTTGGGTTTTGTAATCGGCTGTAATCATAGCCGGTACTTTGCTCTACTCCGGGGTGTATAAACGTCGCCGACTGAAAAATCGGCACACTTACAGCTCCGGTATTGTCAAAGCGTTTGTTACTGCCATGAACACATTTTGTGTTAATTTTCATTTTCAAAAACCCTTTCAGAATACCGAACACTGCCCATGGCATCTTTTGAATAAAAATCTGCACCGATTCGGTCTGCATACTCTTGCGTAAGAACAGCTCCACCCACCATAACAAGACAATCAGGAGCTTTTTTTCGCAACATAGCAATAGTTTCTTCCATATAAACCACAGTAGTGGTCATTAGCGCACTAAGACCCACCAATCGGACATTTTCACGCAACACAGTGTCAACAATAACATTCGGCTCAACATTTTTACCCAAGTCAATAACCTCGAAATTATAGTTCTCAAGCAATACCTTTACAATGTTTTTACCAATATCATGAACATCGCCTTTTACTGTCGCCAGCACAATTTTTCCGCGGCGCACTTGGCTTTCACCTTGTTTTGACAGGCTAACCTTGATAGCTTCAAAAGCGGATTTGGCCGCCTCGGCACTCATCAAAAGTTGCGGCAAAAATATCTTGCCCAATTCAAAATTTTCGCCAACTTTGTTTAATGCGGGAATTAAATGTTCGCTTATTATCACAAGTGGTTCAGTGTTTTCAAGCATAGTTGTTGCCAACTGCCCCGCTTCACTTCGTAAGCCTTTTACAATTGCGTCATGTAAAGTTAAGTCAGAACCTGTTGTTGGTGCTATTGTTTTGCTTGGCTCACCCGATTTTGCAAAACGAGTGATGTATGCGGCACAATTTTCATCTTTAGCGGTCAATGTGTTGTACGCCGCAAAAGCGTCCATCATGGCATCGCTTAACGGATTGATAATGCCTGCACTTAAACCGCGGTTCATTGCAAGAGTGAAGAAGGTGGCACTTATTTTTTCCCGTTCGGGCAAGCCAAAAGAAATGTTAGATACACCTAAAACTGTGTGTGTACCAAGCTCTTTTCGCACACGCTCAATAGTTTCAAGAGTAATCTTTGCATTGTTTTCACCCGTACTAACAGTCATTGCTAATGGGTCGATTATAATATCTTTTCTGTCAATGCCATGTTGGACAGCGGCGGCGATAATTCGCTCTGCAATTTCCATTCTCCCTTGGGCTGTATCGGGAATTCCATCGTCGTCCAACGTAAGTGCAACTACTGCCGCGCCATATTTCTTGACAAGCGGGAGAATTGATGCAAGGGATTCCGCTTTGCCATTTACCGAGTTTAGGAGTGGTTTTCCGTTGTAAATTCGCAACGCATTCTCGGCGGCAATCGGGTCGGAAGTGTCAATTTGCAGTGGTGTATCAGTAATGCTTTGCAAGCCAACAACCGCATTTTTCAGGACTTGCGCTTCGTCAATTTCAGGCAGACCTGTGTTTACGTCAAGAATTTCTGCCCCATGTTCAATCTGGTTCAATCCTTCTGCGAAAATATAGCTCATATCATTTTCACGCAAGGCTTGTTTAAGTCGCGGTTTGCCCGTGGGGTTGATTCGTTCGCCGATAATAACGGTCTTGTCTTCAAACACCACGCTTTTACCATAGGAGGACACAACAGTAAGCGATTTTTTCGTCGGCGGGGCAAGGACTATCCCTTTGCACGCTTTCACTACAGCCGCCATATGTTCAGGTGTGGTGCCGCAACATCCGCCAATTATGTGTGCTCCGCCTTTGGCGATTGCCGCCATCTGAGAGGCAAAATCACTTGGGGCAATATTAAAGGTTGTTCGCCCATTCACAACTTGCGGCAAACCTGCGTTGGGTGTTATCATAATAGGCAGGCTTGAGTGACGGCTAAGCTCGGCGAGCATGACCTGCATTTGCTCCGGGCCTGTCCCGCAGTTTAGCCCCAAGGCAACCGCGCCAAGCCCCTCAATCAGGGACACCGCAGTCAACAAGTCGCCTCCTGTTAGTAGCCGCCCTGCCTCGTCCAGGGTGACAGTAACAAGTATCGGCAAATCGCAATTTTCTTTTGCCGCCAGCATTGCCGCCTTAATCTCGTATGTATCGCTCATTGTTTCAAGCAAGATTAAGTCAGCCCCGGCACTTGCCCCGGCTTTTACTGTAGTTGCGAATATGTTTACCGCTTGCTCGAAATCCAAGTCCCCCATAGGGGCAAGCAGTTTGCCTGTTGGTCCTATGTCTAATGCAACCAACGCTCCGGTCGTATCTGCACCGCGACGAGCAAGCGCAACGGCAGAAGTCACTACTTCCCCGACACTATGACCGGTGTCGTTTAACTTTAAGCTATTCGCACCAAAAGTATTGGTGGATATTATATCACACCCTGCCTGTGCATAGGCACGGTGAATTTCTAACACAGCGTCAGGATTAGTTAAATTCCATATCTCAGGCACTTCTTGAATGGTCAATCCTTTGGACTGAAGCATTGTTCCCATTGCCCCGTCCAAAACCAGCAATTCTTTCCCAAGTTTACTTAAAAAGTCTTTCATGCGCCACTCCTGAATCCTATTATAGCCGTAACCGACTTGTTCGGGCACAGCATATCACTGTCCGTTAATGTAAGTCCAATTCGCTTCTCGCAGTCTAACAATGCCAAAACATCGCGTTGGTGCGTAATGCTAAAATCGCCAAAGCCAGGACTAAAACGATTGATGGCTTGTAAATTAAAAAGCTCATCTTGCGCCTGTATCTCAGCTACAACCTTGTTGCAAAACGCCTCTGTCATAGCAGTACAAACCGCATCTGCAATAACCGCTTTGTCCATTTCGTTCACCGAATAGCGACGAATTAGTGTATCAACTTTTGCACCCAAAGTAACAGCAAACAATGCCAGCTTGGCACAGCCGTTCAAATGTCGTGCCAGGTGGGTGCTATGTATTGTAAAACCACCAAAAGTCACGCTTTTTTCATCAACCTGACAGTCAAAAATCTTAAAAACACTTTTAGGCAGTATAATGCCTGCTACTTCATCATTTAATTGATTGATTTTTTCCAAAATACGCTGGTCTGCCGTGTTTTGTCCATAACCAAGATAACGAAGCACGTCCTTTACAGCGATATTTATCATTTGAATATCTCGGATAAATTGCTCATAATCCGCCCGGCAATATCTGGCTTATTCATGGTATAAATATTGATATGAGTTATCCCGTTGGCAACAAGGTCGATTATCTGTTCAGTTGCATAGGCAATTCCGGCTTGTTTCATTGCATCCGCATTGTCAGCAAAGCGGTCAACGATGGCACGGAAGCGAGGTGGCACGGTGGCATTTGACAAGGTATGAATTCTGGCAAGTTGACGCGCGTTGGTAACCGGCATAATGCCAGCTACTACAGGCACATCAACGCCGTTTTTCAGCATACGAAACATAAAATTGTACAGAATGTTATTATCGAAAAACATTTGTGTAGTAAGGAAGCTACACCCCGAGTCAACTTTGACTTTCAAGTATTCAATGTCCGATTGCAGGCTTTTCGCCTCTGTGTGACCTTCGGGGTAGCACGCTCCACCAACGCAAAAATCACCGCTTTGCAGTATTGCCTCGGTTAATTCGCTGGCATACCGATACTCTCCCGGGTCGGTTGACGGCCAATTTTCCGGAAAGTCCCCTCTTAGTGCAAGAATGTTTGTAATATTGTGTGATTTCAGCTCGTTTAACACCTGCGCAATATTTTCTTTATTTGAACCAATGCAGGTAAGATGCGCTAAAGCGGTTATGTTATTAACATTTTGAATTTCATCAGCTATTTTGACAGTGTTTTCCTGGGTTGTGCCGCCTGCGCCGTATGTCACGCTCATGAAAGAGGGCTTTAACTCGGCAATTTCACGAATGATTTTCTGTGAATTTTCCAACGGAGCATCTGCTTTCGGCGGAAATACTTCGCAGGACACCGTGACTTTTCCGGTGCTTAAAATGTCTGTTATTTTCATATGTGCCACGCACGAGGGGAACCGCACACAAAAATTCATGAAATTTGTGCTTTGTCCCATGCGTCCTTTCAATTGTTACTTTCAAACCTATTTACTCGGCTCAAATATAGTACATCCCGCCATCGTTGCCGTGTTGCTCGGCTTTTGTAACAAGCGAACCTAATGTTATCTTTTTTAATGTTTCGGGTATGATGACATCTAACTTTTTGAATACTTCGCTTTGTAAAGTAAATTCGATATTTGGTGCTTTGTCTGCAACTGTTTCTGCCGTTTTTTCAAACAAAGGGATTTCAATGGCTAACAAAATATCATAAACAGTTATTTCGTGCATTGGACGTGATAATTGATAGCCGCCGCCTGCCCCTTTTGTAGAAACAACAATGTTCCCGCGTTTTAACAGCGAAAAAACTTGTTCCAAATAAATTTTTGAAACACCTAAATTTTCTGATAGGTATAAAATTGCGACAGATTTTTCGTCGCCGCCAAGCCCTATTTTTATAAGTGCCGCAAGTGCATATCGTGATTTTGCTGATATTTTCATCTATTGCTCCGCCAAACAAACATTGCATTATTTTTTTACAGAAAGCATTATAACACATTATTACTGTTTTTGCAAGTGTTTTTTTGAATTCCTACGAAAAATATATGTGAAGTATGAAAAAGCTATTGACAATGCAGAGCAAATGTGTTATAATATTATTAGCATATATTACATATACACATTGTATGTAATCAACAAGGAGGGCATTGTAATGCCAAATATCGCACAAAACTTAACAGAACTTATTGGTAAAACACCACTGTTGGAACTTAAAAATTATAGCAATGAAAAATCATTGAACGCAAAGATTGTTGCTAAGTTGGAATATTTCAATCCGCTGGGCAGCGTCAAGGACAGAATCGGCTATGCCATGATTGCCGACGCAGAAAAAAAGGGGTTTATCAAGCCAAACACAGTTATCATAGAGCCGACCAGCGGAAACACCGGGGTTGCGCTGGCTTTTGTGGCGGCTGCAAAAAACTATCGTCTGATTTTAACTATGCCCGAAACCATGAGCGTTGAGCGTCGCAATTTGCTCAAAGCCCTTGGCGCAGAGCTTGTGCTTACTGATGGAGCTAAAGGCATGAAAGGGGCAATTGCAAAAGCAGAAGAACTTGCCGCAGAAACGCCAAATTCATTTATCCCCGGTCAGTTTGCTAACCCTGCTAACCCCGAAATCCACCGAAACACCACGGCGATTGAAATATGGAACGACACCGACGGCAACGTGGATATTTTCGTTGGCGGAGTTGGCACAGGCGGCACAATAACCGGGGTCGGCGAGGTGCTGAAAAGCAAAAATCCTAATGTCAAAATTGTCGCCGTAGAGCCTACCGACTCCCCTGTGCTTTCAGGCGGAGCACCTGCTCCCCACAAAATTCAAGGAATCGGTGCAGGATTTGTGCCTGATGTTTTCAACCCAAGTGTGGTTGATGAAATTATAACCGTCACCAACGAGCAAGCATTTGAAACTTCTCGCAGATTAGCGGCAACTGAAGGGCTGTTGGTGGGAATCTCGTCCGGGGCTGCCACATATGCGGCAACTTTGCTTGCCGCTCGCCCGGAAAACAAGGACAAAACAATAGTTGTAGTTTTGCCGGACACTGGGGAAAGATATTTATCGACAGCTTTGTATAACGGGGAGTAGATTTTGTACTGTTATTCATTGCTATTCAAGCAAAAGCGTTCAATTATCTTTGCTATTTCTGAAAAGCTATCACTTGTGCCAAGGTTAGCAGGAGGCACGCTTTTTCCTGCTACGATTAACGGCACATACTCCCGTGTATGGTCTGTGCCTGGAAAACCCGGGTCACAGCCATGGTCGGCAGAAATGATAACCACATCATCTTCTCGCAACTTTGCCATAAACGCAGGCAACCAAGCGTCAAACTCGGATAACGCTGCGGCGAAGCCATTTATGTCGTTGCGATGCCCGTAAAGCATATCAAAATCCACAAGATTGCAAAAGCAAAGTCCGCAAAAATCACGCTCCGCCAACTCTAAAAGCCGTTCCATGCCATCGGTGTTTCCGCTAAATTTCACTCGGTCAGTTATTCCCTGCCCTGCGAAAATATCGTCCACCTTGCCCATGGCGATAACATCATATCCTGCGCTTACAAGAGCGTCAAGCACAGTCGGTGCGGGTGGCGGCAGAGAAAAATCTTTGCGGTTTGCCGTTCGGGCAAATGCCCCCGCCTCCCCTACAAAGGGGCGTGCAATAACCCTGCCCACGCCGTGTTCGCCAACAAGAATTTCCCTTGCGGCTTTGCAGTATTCGTACAATTTGGCTGGATGCACAATGCTTTCATGGGCGGCAATTTGCAAAACGCTGTCCGCCGAGGTATACACAATAAGCGCACCACTGTCCATATGCAACTGTCCAAAATCCGTTAGCACTGCTGTGCCGGAGTATGGGCGGTTGCATATTATTTTACGCCCTGTAGCACCCTCGATGGCAGAGATAATCTTGGTCGGGAAGCCGCTTGGATATGTGGGTAGCGGACGGGGTGTGACCACCCCTGCAATTTCCCAGTGTCCGACAGTGGTGTCTTTCCCAGCCGAGCGTTGCCCAAGGCGACCAAAAGCGGCAGTGGGGGCATCTTCTTTCCCAAGAAAATCCACCCCCGAAATATTCCCCAACCCCATACGAATCAGATTAGGTGCATTAAAATTCGGACTTGCCGAAATGGTGCGCAGAGTATTCGCGCCAACATCTCCAAACCCAGCGGCGTCCGGGAGTTCTCCGACCCCCAGCCCGTCTAAAATAATAAGAAAAATTCGTTTCATAATAATATACTATCACATTTTTTTTGAATTGTCAATTGTTTTCCACCTCTTGCATTTGCTCTGAAAATATGATATACTAAGGTAATAATGGGCGTGTCTTCTATACCAGTTCACGCACTTCGGCGTTGGTTTTGCCACCGAGATAGAAGGGATACTCATACTACATCTCTAAGGAGACCACACATGAAAACAACAAAAGTTTTATCGCTATTATTAGTCACAGCAATGCTTTTTGGCACGGCTTTCTTCTTTGTCGGCTGTAATGACAGTGAACAAAACGACTACCCTGAAGAAAACGACAGCGATAGCAACGATTCAGGCTATGCTCAATCTCCTCCTGCCGGTGCTGACACAAGCGGAAGTTCACCTTTGTTTCCTAACCTGCCGTCACTACTTCCGCCGACATTGCCGCCGACATTGCCGCCACCAGCCGATGATTTTATGCGCGAATTCCCTGTTTTTGAAGGGGAACAAATTCGATTTTTAACCGAACACGCACAACATCGTTTTGCCATTATCAATGACGGTGTAACACAAATCGATGCCATGACCCGCTCTATTGCTGTTGACCCAATCGACGAACAAAACCTACGAGTTAATCATGCCGTTGCGGCACGCAATACACGAGTTGAGAATGCACTAAATGTTGAGATAATTGACGCATACCGTGTCCAAAACGGACAACTTATGGCATATCTTATACCCCAATTTTTGAACGGTGTCAATGACTATGATGTGATACAAGCAAACAATTTTACGAGTGTAGGAATTATGCTGGGTGACGGAGCAGGTCACTTTATTGACATCAATTCCCTTTCAACAGAAGAAAGTTTTTTGCGTCCGCAAAATCCGTGGTGGGACACCGACCGATTTGAGGCAATGACATACAATAGTCGTGCATTTTTTCTCACCGGACATTTGACCCAGTCATGGCTTGCCGGAACTTGGGTGTCTTTTGTGAACTCGGACAGGTGGGCAGAAAACAGTCAAATCATTGCAGAAATTACCGACGGTAAAACTTGTATTCACATGATTGTCCGTGAGGGAGGATGGCACTTAGACTTTATTTCTGAACTTTCGAGAATGGTGTATGTCAGTTTGACACCGGGTGACCAGATTTCTCGCAACGACCGTGTTGGCGTTGTGTTACACGCGTCTACTTCACTGAACATTGTGGTTCAAGCACTTGCATCTGCCTCTGGTGTGAGATATGTTGACATTGACGATTATGGACAGTGGAATTTGCTCCTCGATTCCCCTAATTCCATTGCGTTTGGCTATGCTAACCATCGCTTGCATTACAATTCAAGTGCACTGCAACTAAGTGGAATGAATGACGATTATCCCCTTGGCGTATTTGCTGAAGGAAATGCCCTGATTACATTCAATATGTTGCAAATGATGGAACGGTATTTGCGCGATATGGAAGAATCAGTCTATATATTGCCACTACCTATGCTAAATGCCGAACAGATGCAAAACCAAGGCTATATCGGCTTTATGCAAAACTCTGTTGGATTATTCACTATTCCCGCGCTCGCCCGCCCAAATATTCGGGTGATTACTGCCACTTTAGAGCTTATGGCAGAACTATCATATCAATATGTGACTAATGCGTTCTTAATTGATACTTTGTCTGGTTTTATACAGCCCGGTTCGTTTCTGGTGGCAAACGAAATGCTTAACATTGCTACGAATAACTTTAATGTGTGCCAAGGTGATGTTTGGCCTAACCAAATGAACGCCGGCATGACCGGACCCTATGGATTTTTTATACGAAACATTAACCGTCAAAGAAACACAGGCGTAATGTTAGCCGAAAATCGTGCCGCTTGGCAAGTGATTATACAACGCCATGCCGATTTAGTAAACCAAGCCACCGAAGACTCATTTTTTCAGTGACGAACAATTAGCACACCACGGAGCAACCCATCATGTCCACCATTCTTGGAACAACAGAAATAGCAGTCATTGGTGCAGGTCACGCAGGGGTGGAGGCTGCTCTTGCCGCCGCACGGCTTGGGTGTGATGTGACCCTGTTCACCATGCGGTTAGAGGACATTGCCAACCTACCCTGCAACCCATCGGTAGGCGGGGCGGGCAAAGGGCAGATAGTTTTCGAGGTGGACGCCCTTGGTGGTGAAATGGGGGTGTGTGCCGACCATGCCACCATCCAAAGTCGCACCCTAAACCTGTCCAAAGGCCCTGCTGTGCACAGTAAACGGGTGCAAACCGACCGAGAGCTATACCAACGCACCATGCGCCGCACCGTGGAAAGCACGGCAGGACTGCGAGTATATCAAACGGAGATTGCGGACATTTTGTTTGAGGGGAAATCCGTGGAAAATCCTTATGTGACTGGCGTTGTCACTGTTGCAGGGGGCATTTGGCTGGCGAAGCGAGTGATTATCGCTACCGGAACATACCTCCGTGGGCGGATTTTCATTGGGGAACACTCCGCCGAGGCTGGTCCTGACGGGTCACTTCCCTCTCGTGGGCTGTACGATACCTTGGTGCGAGAAGGGCTTGCCACCATGCGATTTAAGACAGGTACCCCTGTCCGTGTTCGCCGTGACTCTATCGACTTTGGCAAATTAGAGTGTCAGGAGGGAGAGGAATACATCACTCCCTTTTCCGAGCAAACAGCCCCTGACCAGCTTAACGCCCGCCCCCAACTGCCCTGCCATATTGTGTACACAAACCCCACCACCCACGCCATTATTCGGGATAATATGCACCGCTCTGCAATGTTTTCCGGGGAGATTTTCGGCACAGGACCAAGATATTGCCCCAGCATCGAAGATAAAATTAACCGCTTTGCAGACAAAGAGCGACACCAACTTTTCGCCGAGCCTGTGGGGTTAGACTGCGCGGAAATATACCTCCAAGGGATGAGCACCAGTATGCCGGAGGATGTTCAAACCGCAATGCTCCGCTCTCTTCCGGGGTTTGAAAATGCGGAGATTATGCGCCCTGCCTACGCTATTGAATACGATTGTATCGACCCAACACAGCTTCGCACCTCCCTTGAATTCCGCTGTCTTGCAGGCTTGTACGCCGCAGGTCAATTTTGCGGTACATCCGGCTATGAAGAGGCGGCGGGGCTTGGGCTGGTGGCAGGGGTGAACGCTGTTATGTCCCTGCGAGGAGAGCCACCACTTGACCTGCGGAGGGATAACAGCTACATCGGGCTGATGATTGACGACCTTGTGACCAAAGGCACAGCCGAACCGTACCGAATGCTTACCTCCCGTAGCGAATATCGCTTGCTGTTACGCCAATCAAGTGCGAAATTTCGCCTGCATGAAGAGGGGCGGCGTGTGGGATTGCTGTCGGCAGAGAGATACGCGTCTCGTGTTGCCCTATTAGAGCAAGTGGAAGGGGAGATACGGCGGTTAGAGAGTACCCATGTGCCACCCTCGGCGAAGCTGAATGAAGTTTTCGCCGCCCTTGGCGAAAGCCCCCCGGAGCAAGGGGGCAGTCTGGCGAATTTGCTTCGCCGTCCGCGGGTGGAGTATGCCACCCTGACCCCATTTGATAAAGACCGCCCCCCATTGCCGACAGCGGCAGTAGAAGAGGCGGTAACACGCATAAAATATGCAGGATATATCGAGAAGCAAGCCACCGAAGTCAAGCGAATGCAGGGCATGGAGCGGGCAAAGCTCCCCCGTGACCTGGACTATGGGGCTATGGAGGGTTTAAGGTTAGAGGCGCGGCAAAAGCTCGCCGCTGCCCGCCCCGAAACCCTGGGGCAAGCGGCACGAATCCCCGGAGTGAACCCGGCGGACGTGTCGGTGTTGATGATATATTTGAAGAGGTGAGAGTAAAAGGTCAAGGTCGTGGGCTATGCGCCCACACCGCACAAGTTTTTTGTAAAAAACTTGACTAAAAACTTCTTCTCACAAAAGCACAGAGTGCGTTTATAACAAAGTTTTTGAGGTTCTTAGGAACTTTTTTCAAAGCCCTTGTGAGCGCCGAAGGTTGCAGCATTGGCGGCTTTGCCGTCAAACAGGCAACCGTAGTGCGTGAGCGGGCAAGTTTTTTGGTGGGGTTTGGGGCAACGCCCCAAGAAAAAATGACTTTTTCAACACACTCCATTATTCAACTACCACCGCCACAATGAACCCGGTGGTGTTGTTCCCGGAAATGATGTGTTCCGCTCCGGTCGGCACAGGAATTTCTGTGGTTTCGCCATCAGAAACGGGAACAAAATACACCTCCCACTTGCCGTAATCTGTGGTTATGGCAAGACGGTTGTTAAAATTGTAGCTTTTAACAATAGCAAGGTATTCCTCCAGCACAAGGTTGTTTTCCTGCATATACAAGGCATGAGGAATGCCAACATATCGAAAATGACCAGGCAAGCTATAGGTTATCCCTGTAACCGCCGAACGCGCAGGCGGAAAACGCTGTATCAAGCCAAATTTTGCGGCATTCTCAAGCATCCAATTGTACTGCTCTCGCATCAACCCGTGGTCAAAGGTAAATCCGCCTAGGACTTCGCGATTCCAAAACTGCATACCCATGGTTAGTCCGTGGTTTCGTTCATTATAATGGTTTTCAAAATCTATTCCGGTGTATGCTTGTTGGATGATAAGAACTATATTTTCGTCGGAAAATGCTTGACCAAACGCCACCGCAAGTCCGTCTATGGCTTCTTTGGCGGCGGCATTTAATGTGTGGTCGTTACGGGAGAACACTACTGCCGCACCCTGTGTCATGTTGCCGTGTAACTGTACCAAGTTCATGGCACCTCGCGGGTTAAAAGGGTTGTCACTGTTCACCAAAACAAGCGAACCCCGATTGACATAAGAGGACGGGTGCTGAACCGCAGTTATACGCGGTAGCGACTCGGGCAGAGATACATTTTCGTTGTCATTTTCGGTGTCGTTATATGGAGTACCGGCGTCGTTTTGAGTGGGTGGATTTACCGGTTGATAAATCGTCGGCACGTCATTAGTGTCGCCACCGGCATCGTTGCCGCTTTCGTTCAAATACCGATAGTTAAAATACATAAACGCCATAACACCCATCGCCGCAATACACAAGCAAAGGAACACCAAAAGCACATACACTCGTGCAAAACTGCGGCGGATTTTTCGTATTTCGGGGTTCATAGCGGATTTTTTTGTGCTATTTGAATAAGAATTAGCCTCGCTCCCTTGTTCAGGGGGCAATTTTTGATTTTGTTCCATAGATTTTCACGTCACGCGCAAGGGAAAATCGCACACAAAAATGTGCGTTCTCGCGCGTCCTTTCAATTGTTATTTCCAAACTTGGAGTGCCTTCTATCTCGGCAGATAAGCGGCTGACAGCCGCAGTCGCTCAACACTTCCATTTAAGGTTATTATAACACTAAAAGGGATTTTTTAATGCAATCTTCTGTCGTTCACAAACATTTTACACTTCTTGTCCTATAACATGAGTGTGTTGAATATCTCGGTGGAAAGCGGCGAATAGCCGCTTGGAGCGAATTATTTTGGCTTTTTCAAAAACACGAACCGTTGCGTAGCAACGCTCCATCATGCTTTTTGCCTGACGGTGAAGTGAATTCCCCTCACGGCAAAACAGCTATCAAAAGTGCGTTTTTGAAAAGTCAAAATAACGAGATTGAAACATGATTGACCACAATGCGGGATTAATAGGCACGCCCAACATCTGCTGTGCGCTGTTGCAGTTCTCGTCGCCATTGCACCCAACCCCACACAAGCAGGGTGACGCTTCGCACCGTCATTGTAATGGCTTTGGCAACCCATATTCCTGTAACTCCAAAGCCCAGTCCAATTGCCAACGACCAAGCCAGGACAACACGCAAAGCTCCGCTACCCAATATCACTGTCATCGGAGGCACAACTTTCCCACGTCCACGGAAAAAGGCGAGTGCTACACCATCCATGCAAAACAGCACTTGGCACGCCGCAAGAATACGCAAATAGTCCACTCCCATGCCCACATATTCAGGATATTCAAGGAACATTCGCATTAGTGGCTCGGCGAAAGCGAAGAGGATTATGGCAGAAAAGATGCCATAGACGAACATCATTTTGAACGCCAGCTTTCGTGCCTCGGTTAGTCTATCCCATCTTTTCGCTCCGTAATTTTGACCCGCGAAAGCTATGAGTGCACTGGAAAACCCGGACGCAACCATGAATACCATGGACTCAATGTGTATTCCTAATGCCTGTACAGCCCCAGGCCCTGTGCCGAAACTCATTATTATAAATGCCACGCCCATAAACAGCAGGGTGAACCCCACTTGCTCAATCGCCATGGGGGCACTCCATTTGATAATTTGCTGTATTTTTTCCCATTGCACCTTGCCAAACACACGAAATTTGCGGAAAGGTCGCCCATTGTACAGGGTCATTGCCCAAATTTTAATGGCACAGTTGGCAATGTTCACGATAATAAGACTGACCGCCGCACCGCGAATGCCCATATTAAACCCAAACACAAATAAGGGAGTAAGAGCGATATTTCCAATTATCGCACCAACATTGATATAAAAAGGCAGGCGGGTGTTTCCGAAACCGCCGTACACTCCGGTTATAAGAAAGTGGACGAACATAAATGGCATAGCGAACACCGCAATTTCAAGATACTGAACAGCGGCGGCAAGAGCGTATTCGTTACCGGCGGCAGGGAAAATATTTATAAGCTGGTGGCGAAATATAAAGGTTATCCCGGTAAGGACGACGCCGAGAAAAAAAGCAAGTGCCAGCCCGTTGCGAGCATAGTCCTCGGCGGCCTTTGGGTCACGTTTGCCCATGCTTTGGGATACCCCAATCTCACTTCCGATGCGGCAGGCAATCATAAACCCCATGCCCAGCCACATAAATTGCATGGCAAGTCCCACCGCAAGCACATATTGTTCTCCAAGACGGCTCATCCAAAACGCGCCCACAAGGCTTTGTGCCGTTTGCACAAACCCGGTGAGCATGATTGGTATGGATAGAGTAAGCATTCCCCGCAGTACGGGGCCGCGAGTTAGGTCGAATTTTTTGTTCGGCTGGTGCTTTGGTTGTTCTTTCTGGCTTGAAAGCTCAGGATTATTCGATGAATTTGTTTGAAACGAATTTGTTTGATTAGATGAAATGATTCTGTACCTCTTTTGTTTTTTGACACAACAGGGTATAGTATATCACACTTTTGGCGGTTTGTCAAATGGTGAAGTCTGGCTATTTCAGATTTTTTCAGATTTTTTCAGTCACCGGCTTTTTCAGCACTTCAAGTAAGTGTTCTCGTGCTTCTTCCACTGTAAAAATATCTTCTCGCACAGGCAGTCCTGCGGCGGCAAGCCGCTTTAGCAGGCGGGTAATTTGCGGCACTGCCAACCCGATAGAGGCGAGCGTTTCCTCTTTGCAAAACACTTCTTTCACAGTTCCCGACAGTAAAACTTTCCCGTCCTCCATCACGACAACATTGTCGCTGTATCGTGCCATGTCCTCCATGCTGTGACTAACGATAATCACCGATGTGCCGCTTTCTCGTTGATAGGCACGAATGCCACCAAGAATTTCTTCCCGCCCTCGCGGGTCAAGACCTGCTGCCGGCTCGTCGAGGATAAGAATTTGCGGTCGCATTGCAATCACACCGGCAATAGCAACCCGCCGTTTTTGCCCCCCTGAAAGCTCGAATGGGGACTTTTCCAGCACATTTTCGGGAAGTCCGACAAAACGAACCGCATCTCGCACTCGCTGGTCTATCTCATCTTTCTCTAATCCCATGTTTTTCGGCCCGAAAGCAACATCTTTCGCCACAGTTTCGTCAAACAGCTGATATTCGGGATATTGGAACACCAAACCTGCAAGGTATCGCACCTCTCTCAGGCGTTTTTTGTCCTCCCAAATGTCCCTGTCCATAACGATAATCTGTCCGCTGTCCGGCTCAAGTAAGCCGTTAATGTGCTGTACAAGGGTAGACTTTCCGCTACCTGTGTGACCGATAATCCCGGTAATCACACCAGCTTCGACTGACAGGCTGACATTGTCCAAAGCAACACGAAAAAACGGGGTATTTCGCCCGTAAGTGTATGTGACATTGTTAAATTTAATGGCTTGGGTCATGGGGGAATCCTTATGTAAGACGAACTAGAGGGTGTCTACACCTAAACCAGCTTCAATTCGTCTGTGCTAATAAATGCAGTTGCGTCGCTAACGCCATACAGGGGCAACAAAGTTTGTGCATCGCAACCACGACAAAAAACTTGCACGCCACTACTGCCAATCTTAAAATCTACTGCAAAAGCACCATTTTCGTCGCAGTTACATTGAATTTTGCCGTCTTCACGAAGCTCGGCAAGCATAAAGCGGATAATCTCGCTTATTTGTCCATCATCTTCAAAGGAATCCGCATCATCTTTGTGAACAGACGGCAAATTAGACAATCCAACCTCGTCCATTAAAGCAACTATGCTTGATACAGCAATATCACAAGCAGCACGAACATGGTTGCTTTCTCCGGTAAAGGCAATATCAAGCCCGGTATATGGACATGAAAGCACAAACAGCTCTTGCCCAAAGAACACCTCGCTGCTTATAACAAAATTATGGGGGGTTGGACAGAAAAGACAGGGCACAGACAATCGAACTTTTCTATCAGAGGTGTAGGAAACCGTTAGCACGACTTCGCCTGCCTCGCCGCAAGAACACCGCAGACGAATCATATCTCCCGATAACGAGAACACTCCCACCATGCTTTGCACCGAATGGGTGCATTTTGGGCAAAAATATGCGATTGTTGTTTGTTTTAGGTCAAGTACCATGGAAACTCCCGAAAATAAAAATTAAGGCTGTTGAACGAACATCCTCCGAACCTTACTCCATCTCATCTTCAATTGACGGAGTATATGCCGGTCCGGCTATTGCCTGTTCAAACCCGTCTGCTCCCCTTGATGTGTCGCGACTGACAATAGCATATTCATCAAGAGGCAAGTTGTTGTCGTAGATTCGCATAGACATAAAAGGCAAGCTGTGGTCAATAGCGTTCACATGATGCACGTTCAAATATAGTCTGTCAACTTCTTCCAAATTTATACCATAAAATAAAATTCTTACATAAGTATATCTGTTGTGCTGTAATTTGCGATAATAAAACCCTGTAAAAGGGGGTGTACCGCCCGGGGTGGGTGACAAGGTAAACCAAAGGGGCAACTCCCCCTCCTGGTGTCCAACATCAAAAAAACTTTCGATATAGTTAAGGGCAGTTGTGGTGTAGCTAAATGTAAACTGAAGCTGTGTCAGCATTGGAGTGTAAAGTATGCTTCGTACAACTATATGCCCGTCAATTTCGCGAACCTCCGAGCGAGCCGTGCCACTTATGGGTACGACCATAGGTCCGCTTTCTGTGTCGATAGTGTAGCTGCGCAGCGTGTGTCTATATACGCGAAAACTCTCGTCATCTCCATCAAAAGCAGCAATGGCAGCCTCTGTCCAGTGAAACCGAATAATGTCCGCAGGGGGACGGGCAAGTATCATACGCACAAGCAGAATACCAAGTGTGCCAAGAATAATTATCGCCGCTAAAGTTTTGAATATCAGTTTTATGGTCCAAATAAAAGACCCCCGGGGTGATTTTATTTCTTCATCTTCGCCCTCGTTATAACCTGCGTAATAAATATCGCTCATAAGTCCTCCGTTTTTTTGGATTATACTCAAACCACTTCAAAAGTGTAACACTTTTGAAGCAGCGATTCGCAGAATCGCTGACAGCGCATTGCGCTGTTGGTGCTCGTGTTATAGGCAAACTTCGGCGGCACAGCCGCCAAACAAGCTCCGCTTGCACTTGAAAACTGTGTAACTGTTTTCAAGTGGTTTGACTATATTGCTTTCTTATTATACCACACTTTTTTATCTTTGTCAAAGAAAGAATGTAAACAATTCTGCGGTCATGTAATTCTTTGGCTTGTTCTGCAACCCTGAAGTAGTAAAATAGTCTTGACATACCCCTTGAAATGTGATAGAATTAAGGCAGTAAAAACAAAATCAAGAGGTAAACAAAAATGAGCAACTACAAATTTGAAACCTTGCAACTTCATGCAGGGCAAGAAAGCCCGGACCCAACCACAGACGCACGTGCTGTGCCGATTTACGCTACGACTTCATATGTGTTCAAGGATTGCGCCCAAGCGGCGGGCAGATTCGGCTTGTCAGAAAGCGGAAATATCTACACTCGTCTGATGAACCCCACTTCTGACGTGTTCGAGCAACGCATTGCCGCCCTTGAGGGTGGTGCGGCGGCACTTGCGACTGCCTCCGGTGCGGCGGCGGTGACGTATGCCATCCAAAACATTGCCCAAAACGGGGACAATATCATCTCGGACAAGCGGGTTTACGGCGGAACGTATAATCTTTTCGCACACACCTTGCCCACTTTCGGCATTAACACAAAATTCGTTGACGGCAGCGACCCGCAAAACTTCGCCGCCGCAATTGACGAAAACACCAAGGCGATTTTCGTTGAAACCTTAGGCAACCCGAACTCCACAATTGTTGATATGGCGGCAATTGCGGAAATCGCCCACAAAAATGGCATTCCACTGATTGTTGACAACACTTTCGCCACTCCTTTCTTGTTCCGTCCAATTGAACATGGTGCGGACATTGTGGTGCATTCTGCCACCAAGTTTATCGGTGGACATGGCTCGGTTATCGGCGGTGTGATTGTGGACTCCGGCAAGTTTGACTGGGCGGCAAGCGGCAAATTCCCCGGGCTGTCACAGCCAAACCCAAGCTACCACGGAGCGGTTATCACCGATGTTGCTGGTGCGCTTGCGTATATCATCAAAATCAGAATTACACTAATGCGTGACACAGGCTCGACTATCAGCCCGTTCCACTCTTTCTTGTTCCTGCAAGGACTGGAAACCTTGTCTTTACGCGTAGAGCGTCATATTGAGAACACTCTAAAGGTACTTGAGTTCCTAAAATCCCACCCAAGTGTTGTGCAAGTGAACCACCCGTCTTTGCCAACCCACCCTGACTACGGACTGTACGGCAAATATTTCCCTAAAGGTGCAGGCTCTATCTTCACTTTCGAGATTAAAGGCGGCGCAGACGAGGCACGGGCGTTTATCGACAAGCTGAACCTGTTCTCCCTTCTTGCCAACGTGGCTGACAGCAAATCATTGGTGATTCACCCTGCCAGCACCACCCACTCACAGCTCTCCCCAAGTGAGCTGGCGGAGCAAGACATCAAGCCGAACACTGTTCGACTATCAATCGGCACAGAGCATATTGACGACATTATCGCCGACCTAAAGCAAGCGTTTTAGGGGGAAATCGTTCCACACAGGTACGGTTCAGACTAAAGAAAAAGGTCAAGGTCGTGGGCTTTCCGCCCACACCCGACCAGTTTTTTGAAAAAAACTGGACTAAAAACTTCTTCTCGCAAAAGCACAAAGTGCTTTTGTACCAAAGTTTTTGAGGTTCTTAGGAACTTTTTTCAAAAAGTTCCTAAGTGGGGTTTGGGGCAACGCCACAAGATAAAAAAGACTTTTTCTTCAGGTTGTTTCGT
>Ga0209755_10000887_pt1 | contig 51055 bp, 53 predicted proteins | sample TergutCo191P1_FD_187301 | JGI IMG/M metagenome (GOLD analysis project Ga0209755, IMG submission 187301) | Cornitermes sp. P1 segment gut microbial communities from Petit-Saut dam, French Guiana - Co191P1 (SPAdes) (version 2) | ecosystem: Host-associated > Arthropoda: Insects > Digestive system...
GCTTGCGAGACCAACACAGGCATCACCCGAGACGGTGCAATCATCCCACGACAAGCGTTAGCGCGAATATTCCCCGCTTCTGCCAACCCTAATTTATAGTTCGGTCACTGCACTAGTGCCCCAGCCCAACGGGTCTGGCCATGTATATTCTTTCTCTAAACCACCCGTCGTTTGAAATTAATCTTAGGGTAATCGTTACAAGGCCGTCGCTGAAATCCCATCCCATGTCGATGGTGCTGTGTCTGTAAAATTCCGGCTCAAGCAAAAACCGCCACTCACCACCGGAGGCCGTTACTGTCCGCCTTTGGAGGCCGTCGGCGGTTTGTCTGTACTCTACGCGGTGGGGCGAGCCGTTGATTACCAATTCGGCCTCCCATGGGGCAAAGCCGTCCCCAGGGCCGGGAAGCACCCGGGAAGCCGGCGAAATACCGGGCAGTCCGGCAACAGCCACCGCGCCCGCGATATCGTCCATAATCAGTGCCGCTGTATTATCCAAAATTGTATTGGCTTCGGCTAAATTATTTGCTTTGCTGTAAGCCCGCAGCATAGGCGCGAACACCGACGTAACGGAGACCATTATAATTGTAAACACCATAATGGCCACAATCAGCTCTGTTAGTTTCATGAGCCCACCGGTTCAAAAGCGGCAAAGTAAGGCGAGTCAATTACGGTAATGGGAACGGAAATATTTTCTCCCACCGGCGTCCCATCCGCTCTTCGTAATGAAAATATAATCTCCGGGCTGCCGGGGACAGCGGGCAGTGCCCCCGGTATCAGCACATCGTTTGCGGCGTTCTGCAAATTCCCCGCCATCTCGGTTGATGTGGCTGTGATTCGCAGTGAGGTCGATATCATGGCCGTAACGGAGGCTATTAAAACCGTAAAAACAAGTATGCTTACAATGCCCTCCACCAGGCTCTCCCCCCGGGAGCTTTTAAATCGTTTCATTTCTGATTATCCTCCATGTGCCCGGGTTGTTTATGCTTAAACCCGTATCGGTTTCCATCAAATATCCGCCGCTAAGCTCAAAAGTTGTTCTCGTTCTCACAGCCCCCGTTGTCAACGTGATTTCCACCGTCCCGTCAACTACCGTAGCCATATTCGTATACATAAAAACATCCATATCTGCCGAGATGCTTATATTGTCATACACATCTTGAAACCTATCCGGAATCGCGGATATTTCTAACAGCAGGTCAAAGCAGCTGTTTAAGAGTGTGCCGCCATCTTCAATTTGCGCGAAAGCATCCTGTAAAGGAATATCTCTAAGGGCCTCGTTAAATGCCTCAATCAGGAGACTCTCGCCCAGTGTATTCCCCGTCATATTCCCGTTCGGCGGAGAAATCAGCATCGTACTTATCGTCCGCATCATGGCATTCACATACAAATTCGTCTGATTCCTGTCGCGCTGGGCAAAACTCGCACGGTGATTCAAACCGGCCGCAGTAAGCGCAGACACACCAATCGTCAACAACAGCAGCATAACCGCAAGGACAAATATCAGCGATATACCGGATTTGTTCTTCGTGTTCATATAAACTCACCTCCTCCGGAACAATAATTTCAACCTTGGTTATCCGTGAGCTTAGGTTAAACAGCGGCGGATTTCCTCCGCCTCTTTCCGGCACAAACTCAACAAAGTAATAGAACTCAACCCTTCCGTTAAAATCCGGGTTAAGACGGGTAAAGATTACTACGTTGGCGGTTCTGTCCAGCACAACGGTAAAGTCTTCGCTACTGATATGAAAATTGCCAACATCGTTTGTGCCTACCGGATTTTGGTTTGCGTCCAGCAATACCACCCTTCTGTCCGGGTCGGCATAGTTTTCGTCAAAGATACTTTTGCGCATATGGTCGTTTTGCAGAATCTCAAAGGTATTTGCATACGAAAAATCGGGGGGGCGCGGGTCGGGAGGCACGGGCGGAACAAATACAAAGCTGTCATCTGTTGTCCGGATACTCAAACCAACCACACGTCCGGGGAATCTTAACATCGCGCTTACCGGCTCCATTACGGCTTCGCCCGGGCGGGTATCCCCCGAAAAGATATATCTGAATTCTGCGGATGAAATAAACGGCACACCATAAGCAAAACTGCCGCCAACACCTACATACTCCAATGTGTAATAAAAATTCAGGTACGGTGTATCGTCGTTAATGTTCACATCCCGGACGGTGATGCGTGTGGGATAGTCCGGATTTGGCGGGCTTGGCGCGAACACGGTACCGGCCGGCAAATTATTGGGATGGCTTTGGGAAATTCTAAACCCACTTGGAAGCACGATGTTTATAAGCCCTGTTGCCTGAAGCCTTCCCGGGCTGTCATGGAGGGTATTTTCAACGTGCAGATTTACCAGCCACGGGCCGTCAACCAAGTCGTCCCGGCCAAAGGAGTTCACATGGGTTGAAAGCCTAATCGGGTCTATAAACACCCGCACAGGGCCGGAGGCATTGTGCTTAATATTCAGCTCCCGAAGTGCGGGAATTAAATTATTGGCGGTGAAGCCCTTAAAATGCGCGTCGAAATAAGATACGGCTGCTTGGCTTTCAAAGTAATACAGCAAAGTGGACACCCCTCGTTCCTCTTCCACAACAGTAAGGACGTCGTCTCTTACACGTATCCGGAAGGAAATATTAACCCGTGTGCCCCTAGCAAGGGTAAATTCCGGTGGGAGCTGAATCCCCGCCGTGAAGTTATTGCCTGGGCCGGGGACGATGGGAGTACTTCCAGCGGGCAGCGCACCGCCGTTAAACCGAATAGAATCCGGCACATATTCAATGTAGACGTTAAAAGGATACAGCCGGTTTTGAATGTTTATATTGTTTACGGGGACCTCGCCGAAGTTTTCGATAATCATTTCAATGTCAAGCTCATCCCCGGGCTGCACAAAGGTTACATCCTCCAAGATATCGCTGTCGGGGCGGCGCATCCGGACGGCGTTATTAATTGTCACAAGGCCGGGTGATTCCAGGGATATACCTGTCAGCAAATTACCTTCGTGGGCGGTTACGTGGTTGGACTGGAAAGCAAATTCAGTGGAGTTTTGCCCCGGCGGTATCGTCACCAGTCCGTAATATTGCTTCCATTCGCTAAATTGCCCGGCATCCCCGGCCACATCCCAATAACCGATAATATTGCTTTGAGCCGCGTTTAAGAAACGCGACGGCAGAAGAAAATCATCCGCGCCTGTTGTTGGCCGCGCCGCTTCGATATTCCGGACACCGTATAGCGGTATGTGGCCCCTCGAAGCGGAGTCGGTTAAATTGCTGGTCAGCGGGACTGTTGCACCGCCGTACCAAAAAGTAATCCCCTGCCCCTGGCCCGGCAGAGACCGCCGGGGCTGGCCGGCGACATTGCCAACCCATGTGTCAATCAGAAAGGCGTTTCTTATGCCGCCCCTTTGCTCATGGGACGGGTTTGTGCAATTATAAAAGCTTTGGGCTTCAATGCCGCATGTAAGGCAGAGGCCGGGGTCAAAGAAATCCACCCGGGTAACGGGCACGGCTTGCCGTCCCACAACCGCGCCCGTAGTGGGGCGGTCCCCCGCAATCGTTGTCCCGGAGCCGTATACAACCGTATTTCTGGTTCGAGGGTTTGAAAGGCCGTTTCCCCGTGGGGTGATAGCGGGGCGCACGATGCTTGGGGTTGTTCCGCTTGTATATTCCCAATTGCCATATGCATTTCTTGTTTTGCCGGAAAGGAAAAAGTTCATGGAGTTCCAGCCGTTATCGTTTCTTCTGGCGTGGAAAAACGAATAAAGCACCTGCCCCGGCCCCGTGGGGGCAACCTGATACAGCGTGCCCGGGATATCGGCGTTAAGCTCGGCAAACACGCCGGACTGCCCACCCAGATGGTCTGTGCGGGCCCGACCGGATATGGCGGTGGGCGAGGGTCGTTGCAGCTCAAAAACATGCCTGTTTACATGGTTGGCATGTTCGGCATTTTCCGGGAAGGCGGGTCGGGTATTCCACCCCTGAACCCAGGTTGAAGCGTAGTACACCCCCCAAGAGCCGGAGGATATATAGGGCCCGCCGGGGGACACTCCGTTGGGGCGGCTTCCGCCGACGGCCGCGCCGGTGCGGAATCCGCTTGTTGTGCCGTCCGCCCGAATCTCAAATTCCTCGCGAGGGTCTGAGCCGGGGCGCAGCAGCGGCATGTCAAAATTGCTGTTGATAAATCCAACAGTGCTGACCACAGGGGGCCGTGATATTGCCCAATCGTCCCGGGTTACTTGGTCGGGCCGGGCGGGGCTGTCACCCACCGGCCAATTTGCCGGTGTTCTCATACCCACCAGAATGGGATACGGAAACTCCGACGTTGGCTGCCACCAATTGGACATATTTGCATGATAGGTAAATTGCAGCCATTCCAAATCAATAAAATTGGTAACCAGTCCCCTACCCCCGCCGCGAACCTCCTTGGGGTTGTCCAGGCTGAAATTATAATTTCTGTTAATCCAGCTTCCTCTGCCGGATTCCCGGTGCATATGATGCCTGTGCCCGCGCAGGTAAAAAGTTGTTTCAAAAGTCCTTCCGGCTTCATGCGTTGTTTTTGCGGGTTGGCCCGCGCCCACGATGGGGTACATTGCCGTAAAGCTAACGGGAGCGGGAGCAAAATAAAACGCCAAAGTCACAATGCCGTTTTCGCTGTTATAACCCGTTATGCCCCCGACGGCTCCGCCTCCCGTCACGGGGGAGTCATCATAGGCATTAACGGAAATGAAATACACATCGGAAATTTCGCCCCCGTTGTAACCAACAAATCCGCCTGTGTTGTTTGTGCCGTTTATCTTGGCAAGCTCAATACCGCTTCTTTGGATAATGCCTCGGTTTATCCCGGTGATACCGCCCGTGTTTGCTCCCCCCGCAATATCGGCGTTCCTTAAAATCACGCCGGAAAGCTTACCGTCAATTTGCTCAAACAACCCGGCATTTCCGTCGTGACCGGTTCTGACAACTAAGTTGCGGATTTCAAAGCTGCCGGTGCTTCTAAATTCGCCACTGAGATTAAAAATAGGCGTGAAGTTGGTTACATTGGAAAAAATGCCCGGAACAGAGGGATTATTTAGATAAATCGTTTCGCGCTGCTCGAACACGGAATCCGCCGAGTACCGGATATTAAACAAATGCCGGGCCGAATTTATTACCTTGACGGCATTGGTTGAGCCCCCGCCAAAAAACAGATTTCTTCTGGGGGTGGACAAGGTTTCCGACGGGCTGTGCAAATTAATGATTCTGGCCTGATAAGAAACCAAGGGGCCAAAATCAAAAAAATCGCCGATACTGTGCCGCTGGGCTATAAAATTCCCGCCGGTGGTGTCGCCCTCAACATAGTCAAGTATCCAATTTATACTGTATCCGCCGCTGCCGAAAGGTTCTCTTTCGATATATAATCTGGTACCGTTGGTCAAAGCCCAATGGAAATTATCCATCGGGTTTAATTCAGACGGGGTAAATTCCACAAACATCCCGCCGGGGTTTAGCTCTATTCTAAAGGGAGTATCCGCAAACGCGCTGTCTATCCCCGCTCTTATAAAAAGAATATTACTGCTGGGGACGCGGTACGGATGGTCGTTATCGTCGCGACTGTCAATGATGGACAGGGAAAGGGTATCCGGATTCAATTCCCCGTCGCCCTCCGGCAGAGTGCCCGTGCGGGTTACGCCGTAAAATCCCTGACTCCGCCTGCGGGCATATTCGTACCCGGCGCGGGAGCCGCGGATATTCGTTGTAGCCCTGTAACCTTGGCCAGCCGCGTATGAAAACTCAAGCCCGGCATCCAAGCTGTCGCCGTAAAAAACAGACAAAACAACGCCGGTTCGGATATTAAATTCAATCACAACAGCGTTGTCTAAAATTTCCTGATATGTGAGTATGGGCCTTAGCAATTCCAAAACCGCGTTTGCGGAAGCGTTTGAGCCTCCCGCCGGATTGTACCCCATCGGCAAGCTTATAAAATGTACATAGCTTTCATTGCCACTGTCCCGCCAGCCGTCCTGATATTCCGGGTAAAGCAGATTAAAGACCCGCGTATTTGTTCCGCCCGGGTCTATGCCCGCATGATTTATAAAATCATCCAGCCGCCCGGTGATGCGTTTTTCCGTCAGACGGTTTTGCGCGGCTAAATAAATTGTTCTGGCTATATTGTCGCGATTCATCTGCCGGCCGGACTCAATAAAATTAAGCACCATGGGAATGCTCACCGCCGCCAGTATTACTATTACGCCAACCACCACGACGATTTCCGTTAGCGTGAAGCCTTTTTCTCTGAAGCCCCTTTTTCTTCTCATGCGACTCCCCTTATCATGGTCACTTCAAAGCTAAGGGAGATTCGTTTGTTTTCACCACCCAAACTAAAGGAGATGCGGCTGATTCGCAGATATTCGGTCTGCTCCACGGTGTCCAGGAGGCGTTTTAGGTCATCGTAGGTTCCGTTTACGGTCATGTCCGCCGTTACGAAAAGAAAATTTTCACCGCCCTCGAATTCCATGGGGGCAGAGAGACGTTGGTCTATGGGGGAGAGGCCGTGGGCCTCGTTTAGGCGTGTAAGCATCCGGCCCACTTGGCTTAAATGGGATTCGTCCAAAAATCTGGCCGTCAGTTTTTTGTGAGACGCCGCGGCTTCTGCGTGAATACTCCGGATAATCGGCTCGGTTTCAAGCAAAGCGTCGATTTGCCCGCGCTCCTCGTACAGGAAGCTATACGCTCCCCTTTCGTCCAACAAACGGTTGTGAAGAGGGATGATGACAAAAATAACCATTATCGCGCCAAAACCAATTGCCAATAAAAGTAGCAGCATCCCTGTTTCTCTGGTGGTTATCTCCTTCATTATTCCGCCCCCTCAAGACTCAGGGTAATGTCAATCGTAAATGTAAACATCCCCGACCCGCCGCTGCCGAAGCCCCGGTAAATTACGCGACGCGCCACGCCGCCGTCATACAGCGCGTCTATATAATCAGAGGCAAATTGGGCGTCCGCCGCGATAGCACTTACGCGGATACTGCTGCGTTCGTTGAATTCAAAGTCCGTGACGGTTATGTCCACACCATGGTCGTAAATTACAAAGTTCAGCATCGGGCTTACGGCCTCGGGCATAGAGGATGCCCATGCGGCTTTTTCAACCGCTTGGCGGGCTATGTTGTGGTAGGAGGCGGTTTCGACTTGGAGGGTTTCGATTAACTCAAGCCTTGCCGTGATGGCCAGGGAATTAATATAACCGTAAATATCCTGGGCACTTTCGCCAACCCTGGCGGCCTCGAACAAAAAGAAGCCCGCTATCCCCGCAAGCATCAGAATATATATCCCCAAGGCGGGAACCCATAAATTTTTCGGGCGTTGGCGTTTTATAAACTTGTCCAGCTCTTTTCGCGCCACAAGAAGGTCTACGCCGTTTCCAAAGCGCGTATTAAGGCAGGCAAAATGCGCCGTGGGCGGAATATAAGGCTCGCCCTCGTTTATTTTAAGGGAGTCGATACGGATAACCGGGTACGGATTATTTTCTTGTAAAACAACTAAATCTGCTTCGTTTAAGCCCAAGTAAAAGCTCTCCGTGATTTCATGGCTTTGAGACCGGGCAAACTGAAGCAGACCGTTTAAATTGGCCAGTATACTGCTGTGAATTTTATCGTTTTCGTCGCCATAAAGCCTTGTTCGCGATGTGAAAATATTACTGCCGCCGACAAAAATCATCGAGAGCATTGTAAAGCCATCGATTACGTTAAGCACTGCCGTTGAGTGCTTAAGCTCCGGTATGGAGTTTATAAAAGAAAGTAGCAGCTCCACACCGATATGAATGGAGGCCGTCTTGATTCCGGCGGCCTTAAAAGCGGAGATATAGCTGTCAACCTGATTTTTGTCTACGGCAAAGGCCATAATCGCATGTTCGTCCAGCCTGCGGTATCCGCACACAAGGTCATTGCTGCTACTTATGGAGTCGATAAATTCGTCGCGTACAAGCTGCAAATACTGATTGTTCCGCAACTTCGGCGCAAACAAACGGCGGCTTAAAATCGAACTCCCGTCCATTACAAGGGAAACCCCGCCGGAAAAAAGTCCGGGATGCTCCCTTTTCATGGAAATCAGGCTCTCCGTCAGGAAAGGGGCGTCCATTATCAAACCATTGTAAATTATGCCCTCAGGCAGGGAACATGCGGCAAATTCTCTGACCCGGCTGCCCGCATAACCAATTACCTGAATCTGCTCCGCCGAAACATAAATTGAAGATTTCATGAAGCCTCCTTGTCAGGACACTACAGCCCAAATCCTTCGTAAATTGCGGCCATCGGCATCATTACCGACAGCAGCACCGCAATGATTACAAGGCCCATGGCTACAATCATCAGCGGCTCGGAAAGCTGCACCAGCGCGCTTGCGGCCTGCTCGGCCTCATATTCGAAGGAGTCCGCAGTGGAAACCAGCATTGTGTCCAGCCGGCCGGACTCCTCACCCACCAAAATGGTGTTGGGCAGTTTTTTGTCAAACCCGTCGATTTTGCGTACGGATGCCGAAAGGGATTCCCCGTTTCTTACGTCTTTTACAAGGCCGGGGAGTTGACTTTCGATATATTTGTTTATTACGGTTGTTCCGGTAATTTCCAGTGCGCGAATCATGGGCACGCCGCTTGAGTACAGCGACGACAAAGTACGCGAAAACCGCGCCGTATAAATTGTTTTTAACAATTTCCCGACAAAGGGCATCCGCAGTTTGGCCCTGTCAAAGGCCAGACGGGTTTTATAAGTCGCAAGCAAATACCGCACGGCCACGACAATAAGAAGGAGCACAGCAACCCAAACAAACCATCGTGAAAGCATAAAACCACTTATCGAGATTACAATTTGGGTAATTAACGGAAGCTCAAAATCCTCCAGCATTTCAAAGAAAATAGGCAGCACAAATGTGAAAACTATCAACACAACAGCAATCGTGGCCACCCCCAGAATCTTGGGGTAACGCGAGGCCGATTTTATTTTGCCGTCCAAGCGGTGCTCCTTTTCGTAGTGAACGGCCATTCCGGCGGTCACATTTCCCAGCTTGCCGCCGGATTCTCCGGAGGCCACCATGTTTATAAGCAACTCGGGAAAGGCCATGCCCTGACGCCTCATGGCTTCCGACAAGGCCATACCCTGTTGAATATCCTTGTGCATTTGTTCATATATGCCCCTGAGCTTGGGCTTAAAATCCCGCTCTTTGAAAATCTCCATCGTACGAAGGATTGTAACGCCGCTGGAAAGCATACCCGAAAGCTGGCGGCAAAATTCCGCCAGCTCCGCTGCTTTAATCCGATAGCTGGAGGTTTTTTCGTCGATGGCTTTAAACTTTATGGGATACAAATCCCGCGACCGCATTATTTTTCGAAAATCCTCCGGGTCCCGCGCGTCCACAACGCCCGTGACCTTGGTGTTTTCAAGGGTTAATGCGGCAAACCGAAATTTTGGCATTAGGCGGACGGAGAGCTTACCGCGCCTGAGGCAAGATGACCGTCCGCGCCAACCGTAATTGTAACAGTCCGGGTTCCGGCCGGAGGCGTCACAGGCGCAGTCCCCACTACCACTTGGTTGGAGGCGGTAACGGCGGCATTATTTGGACCTAATCTGCCCCCGTTTATTATCCGGGCACCGATGGCCACGGGGCCTCTGAAGTGTACGATATAGGTGCCTTGCGCCAGTCCGGTTGACGCTGTCGCGTCGTCATAGCCAAGACCAAACGCAGTTCTCATATTGTTCAAATTTACACCCTCAATACCCGGCGCGGGTTGGCGCATCGAAGCGGCTGTTGATGCAGCTATCATCATAGTTCTTGCGTCGGCTTCGTCTGCGGCCCTGTTGGCCCTGTTGATTACACCCAGAATCGCAGGGGTCAGCGCGGCCACAAGGATTGCGATAATCACAATTACTACGATAAGCTCAGTCAAAGTAAAGCCTTTTTGCTTCTTCATTTTAAAGCTCCTTTCAATTCTCGATTCCTTGGACATATATTCCCCGATTACTCCACAAAGTATGTCAGCTTCAGCATTTCCTCCATGGTAGTTTTTTGCTCCAGCACCATCTTTTTCAAGCTCTCGTGCAAGAATTTCATTTTGCCGCTTTTGCGCACATAGTCGTAAATGGATTCGGCGGCGGCACGGGCAGATATTTGGGCGCGAATGTGCGAGTCTACCGCCAAAATCTCATGCACCGCTATGCGGCCCTTATACCCGGTGCTGTTGCAGTTGTGGCAACCCTTGCCCCGGGCAATGCGGCCGGCTTCGCGGCCCTCCAATATTTGAAGCTCATTGTCAGAGGGCTCGTATTCCTCCAGACAAAAAGCGCAAATCTTCTTTACAAGCCGCTGGGCAACCACGCCGGCCAAAGCGTTTGCCAGCAAATAATCCTCCACACCCATGTCAATAAGGCGCGCAATTGCGGAAACCGAGTCATTGGTATGCAGACTGCTCATTACCAAATGCCCTGTCAACGCGGCACGTACACCGATGCTGGCGGTTTCGCTGTCCCGGGTTTCGCCAATCATAATAATATCCGGGTCCTGACGCAAAATAGAGCGCAGTCCGCTTTCGAAGGTCAGTCCCGCAAGGGGATTTATTTGAGTCTGATTAATCCTCGAAAGATTGCGCTCTACCGGGTCTTCAATTGCTGAGATATTTACATTCCGTTTTGCCAGCATCTCCATAATCATATACAAAGTCGTGGTTTTACCGCTCCCCGTCGGCCCTGTGATATATATTACGCCATGGGGCACCCGCAAAATTTCCAGCATCCTTTCATAGTCGTCTTGCACCATGCCAAAGGTCGCGGCGTTGTCCATCGCGCCGGTGTGCCCCAAAAAACGCATTACGATTTTTTCACCATAAACCGTGGGAATGCTTGACACACGCACGTTAATGTCCGCATCTTGCAGCTTCGCGCGGAAATGCCCGTCCTGTGGGGAGCGTTTTTCGGCAATATCCATGCCTGCGAGAATTTTAACCCGTGCCACAATAGAGCTGTGCAAGGACACCGACAAAAATAAATAGTCCACAAGAAGCCCGTCCACACGGATGCGAAAAACCGTGTTTTCTTCAAAGGGCTCTATATGGACATCGCTTGCGCCGGAGCTGTGCGCCTTGTACATCGTCGAATTAAGCAGCGTAACAATGGGAGTGTCGTCGGCGGTTTCGGAAATGTCGACATACCCCAGCGCGCTTGACCCAATCGCGTTTTTATTCGCGCCGGTGGCCGCCTTTTGCGTCTCAATTTCGGAATATGCCTCGCTGATAGCCTGCAAAATCCCGGCGCGGTCGCACACCTGAATATCGATTTGCATGTGCGTAACCAGCTTAATATCCTCTATGGCATAATAATCCAGCGGGTCGTTTATATTTACCCGCAGAACATTCTGCTCCATCGCAACAGCAATAAGGCAATGCTTAACCGCAATTGCCTTGGGGATTTTTTTAACAGCCTCCAAGTCAATCGGCGCGTCGCTCATTTTTACGTATCTAATATTCAATCGCTTTGAAAGCGCGGTATTCAATCGGTTCTCTGTGATAATTTTATTTTCAATCATCACTTCACCCAGCCGCTTTTTCACGGGAGACTCCCTTTGCAGACTCAGCGCGTTTTGCAATTCATCTTCGGTAATATGCCCCGCTTCAAGCAAAACCTCCCCAAGCCTTAGCTGCTGCATAACCATTCCATCATCCCTTTTTTATCCCTTACTCATTATGTGAATTTATAGGATAAAATATTAGGACATCCTTTTCATTTTAAAGCTTTGGGATTACAATTAAAAATCCCCCCGGCGGTGACGTCAGGAGGCATGGATTAAAAGGGGCAAAATAATTATGAGTACAAAAAAACATATTCTTGCATTGCTTGAAAGCAACAGAGGGCAAAGTATTTCGGGGGGGCATATTGCCGAACAACTGAATATAAGCCGCAATGCTGTTTGGAAAGCCATCAAGGAACTGGAAAAGGACGGATACAGGATTAAGGCAGCTACCAACAAGGGTTATTGCCTTTGTGAAGATAACGATATTTTGTCTGTTCAGGGTATAGTTCCGTTTTTATCACAGAAGGAAACCGCAGACAAAATTTTTGTATACCCTTCTTTGGAATCAACAAACAAGACTGCAAAGGAAATGGCCATATCCGAAGCCAAACACGGCACCATAATAATCGCGGACCAACAAACCGCAGGTAAAGGGCGGTATGGGCGTAATTTTCATTCCCCCGCCGCACATGGAATTTACATGAGTTTTATCTTGCACCCCGCACAGCTTGGGTTTGATACGCCAACTATGGTAACTTCCTTCGCGGCCGTGGCGGTATGCGAATCCATTGAAGCCATTTCAGAAAAAACACCGCAAATAAAATGGGTTAATGACATTTTTTTAGACGGAAAAAAAATATGCGGAATCTTAACGGAGGCTGTTACAGACTACGAAAGCGGAAATGTGGAGTGGGTTGTTGTTGGCATCGGTATAAATTTCAGCACGCCGGATTTTCCGGAGGATTTAAGGCAAATCGCAGGGGCTGTTTTTACCGGTGAGCACTTTCCTGCAACAAGAAATCATCTTGCCGGTGAGGTTATTAACCGTTTGACGGCAAACCGGTGCGGCAAAAAAGAGATGATGGATAAGTACAAAAAACGCCTTATGATGCTTGGGAAGAAAATCCTTGTTATTGGTGCGGAGCAACCTTATGAAGCCTTGGCCGTCGATATTGACGATATCGGCCGCTTGATTGTAAAAAAAGACGATGGCGAGATTCTCTCACTTTCCTCGGGCGAAATAAGTATAAAGGTTTGTGCCTGAACCCCGTCAGGCGGCATGGATTAAAAAGTTAAGCAAAAATGCATATTGTCAACCATTGTGAATTTCATGGTTGACAATATGCATTTTCCTCTTGTATAATTAAGAAACGGACTTGTATGAGGGGGCTTTATGGAATCGACATCAAGAAAATTGTCAACCCGCGAACTTTGCTACATAGCGATTTTTACAGCGATTATAGCCGTTTGCGCTCAAATCGCCATTCCCCAGCCGGGGGGCGTCCCCTTTACCTTGCAGGCATGGGCTGTCGCGCTGGCAGGGCTTATACTCGGCCCCAAAAAAGGAGCGTTGGCAGCACTGATTTATGTCTTGCTTGGCGCGATTGGTGCCCCCGTTTTCGTAGGCTTTACCGGTGGGTTTGGTATTATAATGCGCCCTTCCGGTGGGTTTATTCTCTCCTTCCCCATAATGGCTTGGCTTGCGGGGCTTGGCGGGAAAAAGGACGGTTTTGCTTGGGTGATGCTAGGCCTGGTGGCGGGCATTGTATTTAACTTTGCCGCCGGCTTGCTTTGGTTTCATTGGGTCACGGAATTGAGCTTAGGGGTTTCCTTTGGTTACGCGGTTGTCCCCTTTATCCTTCCGACCGTTGTCAAAGCAGTGGCGTTACCCGTGGTCAGCAAAAGTATTAAACTTGCATTAAAGAAATCGAGGATATCCATATGAAATTGCGCCCGCATCATTTATTATGCACCCAAGGCTACAGCGGCAAGGGCTACAGCGACGATTTTGTTGAAAACATGACCGCCATTACAACTCATTTGCGCAATGAAAACAATGCCTTAATTGAGATTGTATTCACAACAGATGATATTTGCGGCAAATGCCCCCGCATGATTGGTCATGGCTTATGTGAGAGCGAAGAAAAAGTTAAACGGATTGACAAAAAAGTAGCCTCCTATTTTGGCATTGAGGAAAAAACCTACATATACCAAGACATCATCCGCGAAATCAACTCAAAAATGACTTCTGATACGATGGACGATATTTGCGGCAACTGCGAATGGTATCCTGTAAGTGCTTGCAAGAAAAATATACTTGATTTTCAATTACAGAATTATACAGATTAGACCACCCGAACCCTCGTTGATGATTCGCTGAAGGGTATCTTGGAATTTCATTTGCGCTTCCTCGGGCATACGGAAGAGCTTGTTTTGTAGCCCATCCCTCACCATTTCATGCATGGATTTCCCAAACATGTTCAACTCCCAAATCTTGCTCGGGTCGTCACTCATCTCCTGATTGATATAGGTTATCAGGTCTTCGCTTTGTTTTTCATTGCCTACTAAGGGGCTTACCTCGGTGTTGCTGAACATTATGATGGTGCATGGAATGGTGTCGCCGTAGCGCATTGTTATGCGGACTTTCACCTCTTTTTTAGTGCTTCCTTTTAGGATTTCAACACTCTCTAACATCTCTTGAGCGACTTTTATCGCCCCCTCGTTGTTGTCCTTTAGGTTAGCAAAAAAGTCTTTCACCATGCTCAATCTGGTTTCGGTGTCGCCTGCCACGGTCTGCTCATCTTTTAACGTGGCGATTTGCTGATTGAGTTTTTCGACTTCATCTTTAAGTCGATGATTTTTTTCTAAGTAGTCCGCTTTGTCAATTTCATCATCGGTGTATAGCTCCAATAATTTATCCTGCTTACTTTTGGTCTTTTTAATTGCGGTGGTCAACTTTGCTAACTCACTTGAAAAATCAATTGTATCGCTGTTGGCTCGTCCATATATACCAAGAAGGTCATCTACGCTTTTGATGTACTTCTCTTTATTCGATAATAGGTCGTTCCCGATATATTCCATTATTGCGTCTAAATCTTTTGTGTACAAGTGCGGAGTGGAACACTCCTTACGCCCCTTTGCCAGATAAATTTTACAGCACCAGCTTTCCGCAGGAATTTTCCTATCTTTCCAAACCTTACGATAATGATGCGTACCATGTTCCTCACAAATAACTTTGCCACTGTACGGAAACCGTGCAACAGAACCCGCACCAACATTTCCGAATTTTTCTGAACGCCTTGTGATAATTGCATTTACCTTGTCCCAGAGTTCTTCGGAAACAATAGCAGGTATATCATCCGATTTATAAAGTAGCCTGTCCTCCATTGAGGTCTTGACCTTCTTCTGTTCACGATAATCATTACTTTCCGTAATATGCCCATGATAGAATCCCTTATATTTGGGGTTCATCAAAATTCCTTTAAGACTTCCCGGGTTTAATTCATCGCCCGCTTGGTTACGGTATCCCTTTTCAGTCAACATGCGTGTCAAAACCCTAAACCCATACTTATCCTCTGCATACAGGCTAAAAAGTTCACGAATAAAAGCCGCTTCCTTCTCGTTGATAGTCAGCTTGCCGTTTTCCTTGTGATAGCCATAGATATTAGCCTGTCCCATAACTTTGCCGTTTTTATAAGCCTGCTTCATGCCAAACTTAACCCGCTCGGACAGGCGGCGTAATTCGTCCTGTGCAAGCGATGCCATTATGGTAAGCCTTAATTCGGAATCCGCATCTAAAGTACATATATTATCCGATTGAAAGAATACACCCACGCCTGCAAACAGCAACTTCCGTGTGTACTGTATGCTATCAAGCGTATCACGAGCAAAGCGGGAAATCTCCTTGGTGATAATGAGGTCAAACTCGCCCCTTTCACCATCAGCTATCATTCGATTAAAGTCGTCACGCTTCTTTACGCTGGAACCGGAAATGCCCTCGTCAATATATCCCCCCGCAAAAGTCCAGTTGCGGTTGGATTTTATAAGTTCGTCGAAGTATGTAATCTGGTTATCCAACGAGTTTAATTGCACGTCCTTATCGGACGAAACCCTAGCGTAATAAGCCACTCTAAGCTGTAAGTCATAGATAGTTTTCCCGCTGCTCAATAGTTTGCGAACCTTCATTAAATCCACAGCCAACACCTGCCTTTGTCAAACATTGCAACATGCTTTCGTCAGGCGTTCAAGATTCTTTTGCAATTCATTCCGTGCAAACTCATACATAGCCTTGGTAATGAGTTTAGCGGCATAGGCTTTTTCATTTGCGTTGTACTGCCAATGCGCGAAAGCTAGGTCTTCTATGCTTTCGGCAGTTGCGTTTAACATCATATCATCGCCTCCTGTAGCAAATTCAATGAGGTACGGTCTTAGCAGAGCGGCACCCGAAAACGCAGAGCTTGCGTTTTTGGGCGTTTTTGCCGTGACAGACAAGACCGATTCCGAATTAATTTGCTTTATAAAAAATTTTATGATTGTGTTCATTGGATTAGCACAAACAAAAAAGACACCGAAAATTTCCGATGCCTTGAAATGTGCGAGTTGTCATATTTTAACTGCTGAACCGTTCTTATATATGAAAGTGTTAAGTCAAATCATGTCACAAAACAGATGCCTAAATTGTTCTTATGGTAAGGGCAATTAAAAAAATACGCTGACAAGGATGTGAACATTATGGAATTAACTTCCTCTCCCAAAGATATTACACTTCTGCTAAGTGATAAAAATTTTGATTGGACATTTCGTCTGCTACTTGTAGAACTCACGGCTATAGAATATACAGAATATCGCTCGTCATTGGAATTTATAGAAACTTCACTGCTGATAGAAAATGATGACGAGCTTGCTTCGCATCGACTCTTATCAGGGTGCAGAACATATCGCATTAAAGAGCTTGTTAGGATAATGAAAAACAAACACCTTTTAGCCCGAGACGAAAATGAAGATTTAATCCTTAATCTAAACTATGCTCAATATGACGAACTATTGATAATTTGGATGGGTGTGCCAGAGGATGCCTTAATGACAGAATCAAGCACAGGAAAAGTGGCAACATCCGAAAAATATCAAAAGCGTATAGCGGAAATTTTCCAAAGCGACTGGGATGAACACCGAGAACTCATAGAGTCGTTTGATTATGAAATTATCTATGACTCTGAACATAGTGCATAGAAGCAGGGCAAGGGTTCAAGCCCAAACCCTGCTTCATGCGACCTATTTTATTAGTTTGAAGAATACTGTTGCAGCAATTCGGAGGTAGCCCTCAGCAGTTCAATAAATTCGTCCTGCGGAATGGTTAATCCAAAAAAATCACCTTCAAATGAACCGCCTTCTGCGATTGTGAGGTCTGGAGGGGTTAGCCAAAACGAACGTGCTGTATGCTGTGGTAGCAGGCTAAACCCATCGGGTGCGCGTTCCTCAATAACAACATACATTCCATAAGGCAACCCTTCTAAATGCCACCAGCCATCACCGACCGTACTTGTTACACCGGGAATGCCTGGAGGTGCTATTTGTGCGCCTTCCATTAGCACTTGAGATAAATTCACACCTGTGTTGTCCATTGTCCAATGTGTTCCGTCGGGCATAACTACTGTGTGGCTGGACATTCCAATTAAGCGCATTAACGCTCCCGAACCAGGATGGGTAGCATTGGGGATATTTTCCTTAGATAATGCATCAACCTTCTCTATAGAATTTATACTGTAAAGGGGATATGTCCAATATCCTACTAAAACATAGCGACAGTCGCATTATCCGTAGCACGATAAAGGCGAAGCCGTCCAATGAAGGGAGGTTGCCCAAGCGGTATTCACCGATATGTGCGTGGGCATTACCCGCCCATGTACATATCGAAAATCGGCAAGGCTCACAAACTGCCTTGCTTCATTATAACAAATCAACGCATCGCACGAAAGGAGGATTTTATGAGCCGTGAGTATATTCCAGTAGCAACGGCAAGCACCGTTTACTACAAACCTCAAACCGAGGAAGAAATGGAAACTATGACCGCCCAAATGAAAGTTGGGGATATGATTTTCAACAAGTGGGTATTCCAAGCCAGCGGCGGTTTGTGGTACACAATGGGGTTGAATGACGAAACCGACCCCACAACCATGTGCCTGTTCCCCAACATCATATTGAGCGAAGAACCGTTGCCGCCCCTCACAGGTTGGGGCATGGCTCGAATGACATACCTCAAAGAGCATAAGAAACTCGTGGCGGCACAGTTTGGAGCAATCGGACTTCACAAACATTGCTTGGAAATCGAAAAGCAAGCCTACGAGCGCATTTGTCAAGGATAATTTTTTTGGTTTCACGAAAACTTGTGACACCATAAGCCAGAATGACCTAAATAGCGGGATTTTTCATTGTAAAAATATTTTCCCGATAAAATGTTCGATTGCGCTTGCATTGTGCGTTATTACGGTGTATAATTAAAGAAAAGGCTTGGAGGTACTTCGTTTGGAATATTTGACCACTCAAGAAATAGCTGATGAATGGGGTATCAAAGTGCGCCGTGTGCAAGCGTTGTGCGATAGGGGCAAGGTTGAAAGTGCAAAAAAATTGGGGCATATTTGGGTAATACCGAGAGGAACGCCCAAGCCTTTAGACGGCAGGACGAAAATCGCAAAGACGAAGCAACAAATATAAAATAAACTGACTGGAGAGAGTTATGTCAAAAATACACGAAACATCAGACGGTGTGGCGCAGGCAATCACCACCATAATTTCCGACATGATGGAGCGCATAATGGATAAGGTTTTGCAGACTGACCCATTTATCCCTGAAAATCACCGAGCTGCAAAACCATTATACGCGGCTCTTGTGCCTGATGAGATTTTCAAGGGGTCGCATTTTGAGCGTAGATTTGTCACGCCATTTGGTAGCGTGTGGGAAAAGTTGGCGGTTGTAGTGTCAACCGAAATGCACGGCAGTTGCGAACAAGGCAAATTGATTGAAGGAACAATTAAAAGCGAGAGATTGCGGAGAATACAGGAAACTTTGAATAAACTTGAACACTCTGGGCGTGGCAAAATAGAAAAAACACGCCCAAATTGGGCGAGTGAGCTTGAATATATACTGGCTGGCGATGGCGAAGTTGTTCCTGTTTCTGTAGTGTGCGATTTGTTTATAGATAGTAAGACGACTGGTAAAAAGTACGCTTTCGAGCTAAAAGCACCATTACCGAATAGCGACCAAACAAAAGTTAGTAAAGAGAAGATGTTCAAACTGTTGGCTATGGAGAATTGCCCTGTAGATGCGGCTTATTATGCGTTGCCGTATAATCCGTATGGGGCAAAAGAGAATTACGCATGGTCTTTCCCTTTGCGTTGGTCCGATATGAAGAACGACCCCTCTGTGCTTATCGGTAGTGAGTTTTGGGATTTAATTGGCGGGGAAGGTACTTATGAAGCATTTATAACGTCTGTAAATGCTTTAGGAACAGAATATCGTGAGCGTATCTATCGTGAATATCTTGGCATTGAGCCGCCAGAACATTCCGAGCCAACCGTTTTGAAGTAGGAGGACTAATGAAACCAATTTTTACAGCTATTGACCTCTTTGCAGGGATTGGCGGTTTTCGTATGGCTGTTGAGCGGTGCGGTGGACAAGCCATCGCATTTTCAGAAATAAATGCCGATGCCATTAGTGCCTATATTGAAAATTACAACGAAAACCCCTCTGCAAATCTAGGAGATATAACAAAATTAGAAAATTTACCACAACATGACCTTTTGACCGCAGGTGTGCCATGTCAAAGCTGGTCTATTGCGGGCAGGAATCTTGGCTTTGATGATGATAGAGGGCAACTTTGGAATGATGCCCTCTATTTGCTGAAAAAATCATGTCCAAAGGCATTTGTTTTTGAGAATGTGAAAGGATTGGCAGACCCAAGAAACAAAGATGCTCTTGATTATATAATGAAACGCATTAAGGAAGTTGGCTATCATGCTGATTATTATGTATTGGATTCTTTCGATTATGGCGTTCCACAAAGCCGAGTGAGAATTTACATAATCGGTTTTGCCGAAGCTCGTTTTCGTGATGCCTTCTTTTTGCCTAGTAAAGTGAACGCTCATGTTAAGCTAAAAGACATTTTAGATGATGAGGTGATTTTTGCACCATCATCTGGCATAACAGAAAAGACGGCAAACATATACCCCTTCCCATCTGCTGGCGTAACTAGCCTATCAAGTAACAACAACGGATTTAATGATTACTTCCTTTTTAACGACTTGCGAAATGGACATACTACCATACATTCATGGGATATGATTGAAACTACTGACAGGCAAAAAAATATATGCCTGTTATTACTTCGCAACAGGCGCAAAAAGGATTTCGGGCCTTTGGATGGGAACCCCCTATCATTAATCCAATTCCAAAGGCTTGATGATACGATAACCGAACATGAGCTGGACGAGCTTGTTTCTATTGATATACTGAAAAAAGAAAAGTATTCGTATGCAGTAGTTGATGAATCCGACAAAAACTTATCGACTGCCGAAATGATGATATTGGCAAAGCAAAAAAATGGCGTAGTTACGCCAGATGAAATCGTTTGTGACCGAGAAATAAAAATAAACAAAGTAAAGGTTTCGGAAACCCTTAAATTATTGGAGCAGAAAGGCGTTGTCGCTTGTTGCGAAGTGCGGTATGAGTTTCGCTATACCAAAATAAGTACAGGCTTATTTGGAATAAATCGCATTTTCTTACCAAGCTCCAATATTTTCCCGACTTTGGTTGCAAGTGATAGCAATGATTTTCTTACCTCGATTCACATTACGGCAAATAGTGCTTCGGAATACAGGGCTGATTTTATGGAACACGTAGTTGACAAAAAGGCATATAGGAAAATATCTAAAACAGAAGCTCTACGAATACAGGGGTTTCCAGAAGATTTCCAACTTCCTGAAGCTCGTTCACGGTGGATGAAGCTCATCGGAAATAGCGTGGCTGTGCCAGTAATCGAAAAGTTAGTGACTGCAATAATGGAAACGGGTGTTTTCGGTCATCAATACGTACAAAGAAAGCCTAGAATCGACAACGCTACAATCGTTAAGGTGCCTGCAAAAGAAGTTTTCTTTGACAGACATGAGCATGAATACAAGCAATTAAGCTTATTTTGAGTTTGCTCATTTGTGTGATTACAATTATACGCTATTAAGTCAAAACGAGGTGCGGATTATGAAGGTATTGAAGGTTGCTGAAGGTAATAACTCTGTACGGCAAGCAGTTCTTGAGGGAGTAACTGCTCTTATTTCTGTTGATGATGTTGCAAATTCGTGGGAATCCGCAGCGGTAGATATTAACATAGATAAATTACGCCCCGCACAGAGCGGAGCATTATACGCCATAAAGGCTCATTGGACAGTATCTAGCGAACCAGCTACTATTGTTATGCCAACTGGGACAGGAAAAACAGAAGCTATGATTGCGACTGTTATTTCTGAGCGTGTCCGCCGAACACTTGTCGTAGTGCCTAGCGATATGCTAAGGAAGCAAACTGTCGATAAATTTATGACATTTGGTGCTTTACAGGATATAGGCGTTATTAGCTCAACAGCAATAAAGCCGTCAGTAACTTTGCTGAAATCGACCCCAAGAAATCTTGATGAATTATTGAATATACTTGAAAAAAGTAATGTTATAGTTACTACAATGAGTATTTTGAAACGGTTTACAAATGATTTTTTTGATGCAGTCAATAATAAGTTTGATGCGTTAATCGTGGATGAAGCTCATCATGTGCCAGCGAAAACTTGGGCAATAGCAAAACACAAGCTAAAATCTCTCAAGTGCTTGCAGTTTACAGCTACCCCTTTCAGAAATGATGGTAAAAAAATTGACGGAAGAATAATATATAATTTTCCATTGAGATTATCCCAAGAACACGGATATTTTCAGGAAATAGACTTCATAGCACTTGAAGAATTTGATGATGAAAAGGGAGATTATGCAATTGCTGAAGCCGCAGTAAATAGATTAGAGAGTGATGTGAAGAAAGGTTACGACCATATTGTACTTGTGCGGGCAAATAGCAAAAATTACGCAAATTATCTTTACAATAGCATTTATGCACAGCTCTACAGTAAATATAATCCTGTATTGATTCATAGTGATGCCCCAAAAACTCAACGAACAGCAGATATAGAAAGGTTAAAGAGTGGCAATTCCCGAATCGTTGTTTGTGTAGATATGTTTGGTGAGGGGATAGACATTCCTAACTTAAAGATTGCTGCCATTCATGAAAAACACAAATCTTTGCCGATTACGTTACAGTTTATAGGTCGCTTTGCTCGTTCTAAAGAGGGGCTTGGAACGGCTACTATTGTGACGAATATAGCCAACGATGAACTTAATGAATGTCTAAGTGAGCTTTATGCGCAGGATTCTGACTGGAATGTCTTGCTGAATAAACTATCGTACAATGCAATACAACGAGAGATTAGACAGCAGGATTTTTCGGACGATTTTGATTTATCTATGTTTGAGGGAATGAAAATAGAGCAACTTCGCCCAAAAGTCAGTATGGTTGCATATAAGGCAAAGCAAGACAAGTGGTTGGTCAACAATATGTTTGACAAATTTGACCCTGACACCTCTCGTTGTGCTGTTAGTGAGGAGCGTGGCATTGCCGTAATTATTCAAAAGGTTGATTCAGGTGTGGATTGGACGTCATTTAAGGGGATAAATGATGTGAGTTGGAATTTACACGTTATCTACTGGAATAAAAAAACTGGAATGTTTTTCATAAATAGCACAGACAAATCTATTGCCGATAGGTTAGCTGATGCGCTTTTTGAATCACACGAAAAAATTTCAGGCGAAAATGTTTTTAGGTGCTTATTCGGAATAAAGCGATTGATGTTGGGAACGGTAGGGTTAAAATCTGGCATTGACGGGCCAGTGCGTTATCGTATGTTTGCGGGTGTTGATATTAAAAATGGTATATCTGAATCGCAAATCGAAAATTCGTACAAGTCCAATTTATTCGGTACAGGTTACGAAGGAAATGGCAAAACAAGTATTGGCTGTTCACACAAAGGCAAAATTTGGTCTAGGTGGGTTGAAAGTATTGATTATTGGACAGAGTGGTGCGATAAAATAGCTGTACGATTGCGAGATAATTCAATAGACACGTCCAAAATTTTTGAAGGTGCTTTAGTTCCAGAAGTTATAAAATCGCTTCCTTCATCTATTCCGTATAGCATTGAATGGCCTATTGATTTAGAGCTGAGAAATGATTTAAGTGCGACCATTTCTCGTGCATCAGATATTTTTTCAATTTATGAAATGGATATGCGACTTTCTGAAACGCAGATTGATGGTTCAATTCGATTTACCGTTGGAAATCCAACAATTTTTGAAGAGTTTGAATTGAAAATTTCAGATGATGGCTTTAATTTCAGCACAATAAAACCTATAGGGCTAGAAATTAAACTTGGAAAGCAACGCAAAAAATTGCGTGAGTTTTTCAATGAGTACCCGCCTCGTGTGAAATTTATTGACCAGTCTACCTTGGAGGGAAATCTGCTAGTCAGGCTGACATCCACACCGCCACCGTTTAAGCAAGACTGTCTTTTGCCCCAAAAATGGACGAATGTTGATATTCGCAAAGAATCACAAGGTGTCGAGCGAAAGAGCGATACAATTCAGTATCACGTCATACAAAATCTGATTGCATCAGGGAATTATTGCTTAATTTTTGATGATGATGGTGCTGGAGAAATAGCAGATATAATAGCGATTATTGATTCAGACCAAAAATTGATTTTCCAGTTCTATCACTGCAAGTATGCACATGGCGATAAGCCAGGAGCAAGAGTGAGTGATTTGTACGAAGTTTGTGGGCAAGCTGAAAAATCTGTCAAGTGGTGTCAAGACAAGAGAGAGATTATTACTCGCTTGAGAAAACGTGAATCCTTTCGCTCAAGCAACGGCGGAACACGATTTGAAGTAGGAAACCTCAGGAAACTTAAAGAAATTAACAATAAAATGCGTGTTCGTCCAGTTGAGGTCGAGATTTTTATTGTGCAACCAGGATTGAGTGCGTCTGCTGTTACCGATGATATGAAACGTCTATTAAGTGGCACATCATCGTATTTAATGGATACTTTCAGCATCGAACTGAAAGTAATTTGTAGCGAATAGGTACAAATGGTTTTCGTGTAAATCCCTCAGCTTTTATAGTCCCATTATGTACTTTAGATTATAAAAGCTGAGTTGGGTCACACATAAATATTAAATCAAGAAAATTGCAATCAAAACAATAGGCGTTAAAATACTACAAGCAAGCCCCACCCAAAACAAAAATCGCTTAAACCCATCAACCTCAAACAACCTCGCAATAGATGCCTTATTGCTTTTCAAGCGGTCATTGAGCAAGGTTCGCAATTTTTCGTCATATTTTATAACTTTAGTGTTGGCTGTGTCCATTTGAGTGTGTGCTGTATTTATGGATTGGATATGCCCTTTTACGGCTTTATCCAAAAGGGATAAATTATCCTTAACGGTGGTATTCATAACTTCCATGTTGGCCTGCAAAGCCGCAGCAACATCTTCCTTAGCTTGCTCGATTATCCTATCTGTCATGCCCTTTAGCACGGCGTTTAGGCTTCTCAGGAATATTTGGTTCTGGTTTTGGAGGTTCTGGAGTTGGTTTTGTTGGTGCTGGTCGTTCTGGCTCATTGTGTTCAGCAGCTCCAACAAATTCTGGCTCAAATCCGATTGTATCTCCTCCACCGATTGTTGCAACAACTCCACACTCGTCATCATATTGTTGTTGATTGTCCATTGCGATTCCGTAAACTGATTCGTTAATTCGCTGTAAGTCCGCGCTGATGTCGCTAATGCTTCTCGGAGCAAAGCGATTTCTGCTTCGCTCTTGGCTAGTTCGCTGGCTTGGGCTAGTAGGTTCAAAAGGTCTTGATGGCTGATGTATTGTTGTTGGGATTGGTGCATGGGTAACTGTGGTTGGGTCTGTCCAGTTTGAGTTGCCGTGGCTTGCTCCTGTGGGGGGTTGCTCCGTTTGAGTGAATAATCCTTCATTAAACACGCTCCTGTCATTGTAGTTTTTGTTGTTTAGCAATGCTTCATCAATGCTACTGGCTGTATAAAGCCCACCCAATTTCATACCACGGACGGCTTTTGTTTCGCCAACGGCTGGATGTACAAATGAAACGGTTTTGGCGGTGTTTCGTGGCATAATTACGCCGAAGTTTTCGTAAAGGTAATTTTGAAACTCGGCTCGACTTGCGGTGTTGGCTTTCGCTTCATCAATCGCATGGCGCAAGGCATCTTTCCAACTGGCTGTACCGTCAAAATCACGTTTGGCAATATTTCGTTCAGCATTGGTTAAAGATTTGCTTTCAAGTGAAGTATCATTTTTATCACGCTGTCTTTTGGCTGATGTTTTCTCTCGCCACATAAGTGGAGTAAATCCCATTTCCGCGCCAAGTTTTTCAGCTAAATCTTTACAATTTCGATAAGCTGAATCATTGAGATGTAATTTTTTGCCTGTTTCAAAACTGGCGGCATTTATAATGATGTGACTGTGCAAGGTGTCCGTGTCGTTGTGGGTTGCGATTACACATTCATGGGCTGAAAATAATTCCTGTGCCAATTTCTCTGCAAGTTTGTGTGATTGTTCTGGCGCAGGGTTGTCGTTTGGGTCAATGGATAATTTGAAATGATAATATTTCCGTTCGTTGTTCTTGCTCCCTTTGCCAAACAAATCACAAGTTTGCTTAAATTGTTTTGCGTAATTTTCGTTATCGTCCATTGATAAACTAGAAACGATAACTGCCTTTTTGGGGTCGGTGATATAATCAATCGCTTTTTTCGGTTTCGCCTTGCTTGACTTTCCTTTGAATAAGGGCATCCCTCACCACCTTTTCAATTTCGGTTTTGATTGCAGATATGGCGCGATAAGTTTTCCAGCATTCGTTCATAACATTTGTTGCACCTTCACCAAAATGACTTCGCTCATTTAAGGCACGGGCAATTTGATTTAGATTGTTACCTTGCCTCTTTAGTTCCTGTAGCATTTGGCGCAAATCTTCAATTACGATAATTGGTTTCTTGCGAAGCACGGCAAGGAAAAAGTCCGTTTGATTTTTGGGTTTGGCTCTTTCTAATTGACTTCTGAAAAAGTTAAATTCTTCTTGGGTCATTCGTAAAGTTATAGCTTTGTTGCGAGTTAAGTTTGACATAAGTTTTCAGCTCCTTTTTATGAAATGGGTATTTGCTTTCGCTGGATATTTGCATCCAGCCAGTACGGTTTCATGGTTAAAGCAGCAAACGATTTTGCACTTGTGGTTGCCTTTAGTGGCGTATCGGCTATGCGAGAGCATAGACGGCTCGGCATGGTTTTAAGGGGGGCTTGGGGGGATTTATCCCCACAACGAGGGGGCAAGGCGTAGCCTTTGCCAAGAAAAGTGCTTGCACTTTGCGTTCCTCGCTATTGTATGCCGACACATACGAGTGATAGCGGAGCGAGTGAGTATGTGGAGATATGCAAGCATACTGCCGTAGGCAGGGTGATTGCATATCGGGTGACGGCATATAGTTTTGCAGTCGTAGAAAATGCAAGCATTAGATTGTATTTCGGGTAGCTTCGGTGTAAAATACAATCATGCTTTCGGTGTTGCAACACAGGCGATTTTTGCTCCATGAAATAACAAAACCGCCATCAGCTTTTTAGGCTTTAGGCGGTTTGTGAAATTTCAAAATTGCAATTGTGGTTTTGCTGAAATTGCATTTGAGATTTGGCGAAATTACAAATTCGATTTTGGCGAAACATCAAATTGCAGTTTTGTTTTGGTCGGGTTTATATTTTGTGCGTGGCGGAATTTCGCCCTCGGCAACAGCTTTTTCATATAAAGCCATTCGCATTTGTGCATACAGTTCTTTGCGTTTCGCATTTTGCTCCGCTCTCAATACTGGGTCATCACGAAGCCTTTGACGATATTTCAAATTTTTGCGATACGCAATTTCCTTTTTCCTTGCAATGCGCTCTTGCTCCAAACGCTCCGCTTCCTCTGTATCGGCTTTCAATTTCGCAACTTCTTTTGGCATTAACGGAATTTCCATAACAGGCGGTACAAAATTACCGATAAAGTTAAAGTGAATTTCAAGATGCTGAGTTCTCGCTCCTGTGCTACGGTCTGCTTCATGGACAACGATTTTTTCAATGAAGCGATTTACCATTTCATCAGATAATTCTGCAAAGTCGGTATACTGATTAGCAAGTTCAATAAATTTATCCGTCTTTTCAATGTCCGCACCCCAAGTGTCGATTTGATTCTGCAAACCTGCTATACTTGCTTCAAGCGAAGTTTGTTCCTCGTAATATTCCGCTATCATTTTATCAAATAGCTTTTCAGGGATTTTGCCAGTTGCAAAAGTTTCATACAGCTTTTTGATGAGTGTGTCTAATTCATCGCGGCGGCGTTTTTGCTTGGTGAGATTTTTCTTGCTCTCCTGTATAACGGATTCTTGGCGGGCAACGGATTTTTCACGCACCTTTGCTACAAATTCTTCTTCATTAGTGCGAACATAGTAAGCAACACGCTTTACTGCATCAAGAATCAATTCCTCTGCCGCAGGAACTTTTATAAAGTGCATAGAACAGCCATCTCTGCGTTGCCGATAATTTGAGCAAAGATAATGGTTTTTGCGTTGGCTTTTGATGGTTCGCCTATCTTCTGTGCGGTCATGGGTCATTTTGGAATTGCAATCAGCGCAATACATCAAGCCAGTAAGCCTATAAGGTGGGTCCCCATTTTTTGCTGGACGGCGAATAGTTCGACGCAAACGCTGTGCCGTATGCCAAGTTTCGGGGTCGATAATTTGCGGAATTGCTCCCTCGAAAATAACACGCTCATGTTTGGGTGATGCCATGCGTTTGCGTTGTTTATAGCTTTCGGTATATGTCTTGCGCAAAACTTTGTTGCCCATATATTCCTCACGCTTCAAAATTTCGCTAACCGAACCCCCACGCCATAAATAAGGGTCGCTGAATTGCCGTGCTGCTGTGTATGCACCAATTGACCTTGTGTGGGCAAAGGAATTAACACCTTTTCTTGCTCCAATATCAGAGCAATTTGATATACCCCTTTACCCTCAATAACAAGCTGAAAAATACGACGTATGGTTTTGGCGGCTTCTTCGTCAAGTAGCCAATTTTGGCGGTTTTCGGGGTCATGGATATATCCATATGGGATAGAACCGTTCACATAGTAGCCCTGTTCCATGCGAGATTTGAAAACTGCACGGATTTTCTTGCTCGTATCTCGTGCGTGCCACTCCGCAAAAAGTGCGCGTAATGGCGTAAAATCGTCCTCGCCCTTTGATGTATCGATATTGTCGTGAATTGCAATCAGCCTGACACCACGATTTTGAAATTCTTCAAGGTGCAAGCCGACACGAAGATGGTCACGCCCCATTCTATCAAGGTTTTTGATGATAATGGTAGCCACTCGCCCAGCTTCTACTTCTTCCATAATTTCCATCCACCCTGGGCGATTCCAGCGAGTGCCAGAAAATCCATCGTCCTCCACAAAGCGATATGGGGTCAAGCCGTTTTTCTCGGCATAATCGGTTAATAACTGCCTTTGGTTTTGAATTGATAGCGAAGTCGAATCCTCACCATCATCTTTTGACAGGCGGGCATATAAAATATGGTGTTTAAGGTTTGGGTTTTTCATGTTGTCCTCTTTCCGACAGTCAGCAGAATTTGGGGCTTTGGAGTTTGTTGGCTTGGTGCTTGCTAATGATGAAAGCATACCTGATGATAATGTAGTCATCATACTATATCACCGCACTTTCCAACATTTTGAGGATTTTGTCCTCAAAGCTCTCTTTGCTGGTATGGCTGAAATGTACAGACACCGTGTATAGTGTGTTACCGATAGATTTTTTGAACATTGGGGCTTGGGGTTGAGCGAGGTCAGCTTCACAACTGCCTTTTTCAGCCAGTATTTTTTTGCCCTGCTCTTTTTGAAAGTGAACTGCCTTGCCAATGCTCGCACCGCTTTGTACGGTCTGGTCGGTCTGATGGATTCCATTGTCGAATCCGCTATTTGGTAGATTTGTTATAATCGTGCCTCCTTTTATTTTGGATTTGCCGTATTGCATTTCAGCAATGGCGTTTTGGGTACAAAAAATGCCCCTCTACCAGATAGGTAAAAATGGGGGCAAAATCGGAACCGTTTTTATTGCAAATTGTAAAAATATCTTACTACAAAATTTGATGATAAACTGAACACACATTTGCGCCCCAAAAGGTGTCTGTACATAAACCGCCAGCAAGCCTTATGATTACTGGACTGTCTATGTTTTTAGTAGAGATTATTTCCCTCTCCTTAATAGTTTAACCCTTCGGAAAGTAACTGCCGCATACGGTCAGCGGTCATAGCAGACTCCTCCTTTATATTTCATCGTTTAGAATGTTTTTTGAAACACAAAAATTAGCAATCATTGATTTTAAACATAAAGCCTTTCTTTAACGTTAAATGATTGCCCACGCAATTTATATTTTAGAAATTTATAGAGTATATAATTTTCCTTATCTGTTTCGTGTGTGGATAAAATTATTTGTTTTCTTCCAAAATCATTTCGCAACACTTCAATCAGAGAAGCAATGTTAATATCATCCATAGTTTGCACTGGATCGTCTATAAGAATAAATCCAATATCGTCATTCGATTTCAAAATGTATTGCTTATTCATAGCAAAAAGGAATGACAAAATGAACCCCGAAAGTTGTCCAGAGCTAAAAGTGTTCAATATATCATGTTTTGTATCTCCATTAGAGACAAAGCGCATTTCATCTTTGTTTATAAAAACACCAAGCCCATTTTGATAATCTTGTAATATTTTACATGAGTATATTAACAATGGGACTCGCAATTGTTTCGATACTTGGTTTGCATGAGATTTAATCGCACCTTCGTATAATTTCTTCAGTGCCTTTAGCTTATCTCTGATAACTTCCAACTTGAATTTTTTTGTTATTTCTTTCTTTGCTATTTCCTTCAATGTTAGAATTTCCGAATTTGCCAGCAAAGAATATTTGTAACGCAAGTAGTTAATTTTATTTTCCACGGATTCATGGAGAATTTCACCTTGTCCTAAATCGAAAATATCTCTATATTTTGCATTAATACTACCAAAATCATATTTTTTATTATCTCCGATGAAGTTGGGGTTTGCATACGACATGATTTTTTCATTCATTAACCGATTTACCTCAAAAGCTCTTTCAGTGTCGTTAAGGGCGTGCCAAGAGTCATTTAATTCGATATATGAATAAATTTTTTCAACGACTTCTATTCTTTTGGCACTATCAACAAATTGTTTATCTCGATTCACTAACTGCCTAAGTGCCTCTATTGTATTGTCATCCAAGCCGTTAATATACTTTAGTATTCTTTCGCAATCATTTTCCAGCATTAGTTTAAATTTTTTAAGTTTTGCGCTGTACATTTCAGATGCACTTGTCTTGCTTTCGGATAGCTCGCTGGATAAAGAAGCAAAAGCATCATCAAGTTCTCCGCTGTTTTCAAACTGGTGAGCACAATAAGGACAGCGTCCATTAACATCCAGCTTATTTACAAATTTCCGAAACTCATCCCTTGCTTTGCTAAGACCATTTAGCATTTTTTGATTATCAGAGAGTCCTTTTGATATATCATTGAGTGAATTCACATGACTAACCATATCATTGATACTAGACAAAATTAGGCTCTCGTCTATCTTCTTTATATCCATCAACATATCCTTATTAAATAAAGATATATCCAGTTGGTTGCGGAAAAACTCACTGCGAATATAAACATCCATCTTTTTTTGATTTATACTATATGACTGTGTAATCTTCTCACAATCTACAGTCCCTTGATTGATAAAGGAGTAATATCTGCAAAAATCATCAATGCCTCGATTGTTTATGACCGAAGAGATTTTATTGTTTTTCAAATAAAGTTCATAGTCGTTTTTGTTCAACAAATAATTGTGCAATGACCGTATTTCAAATATCATTCTTTCCAAGCTCACAGACAGGTTATTTGAATCGAAATCTATATCTTCGCTGTCCCACGGCAACACTTGCATTTCATTGCTATATTTAAAAAGCGGAGCATAGTCTACTTTTCTTATATCGCTAATATTCGTTTTAGATTTGATTAACGATACTGTATTGTCAATAATTCTCTTGCTTTCAATAATAGAAGCGTTAACCAATACATCAGTCCTATTATTACTCGCACCAATTAAATTCTTTTCGATATGATTTATATAATTATCCACAGCATCCGTTTTTAGAAGTGTGTTAATACTATTTTTTCGTTCGTCAATTTTCTTTTTCAGAAAATGGACAGACTCTGCTTGAGAAATATAGTAATAGACAGCAAAATGGTCTAACTTATACGTCAATTTATTAAAATCAAGCAAAGAATCTTTCCAACTCTCAGCAGTATTAACAAATTGCTCAATGCTATCAGAATTTTCCAAGCAACTGTCGGATATGTTGTACCTTAAAGATTCTTCAACAGAAAGGTTATTTTGTTTGCGATCAATTACCGCAACAATTGAAAGCACCTCACATTTCAATTGCTCATCAATAAGGTTAAGAACAAGAATACCATTATTAGCAGTATCATTGAGAAGAATATTGCCCCCTAATTTTGTTTTGCCGTGTTCAATTGGCTTATGCAAACGTGTGATGTTTTTAGTAAATATTAATTCAACAGCATCAAAAAAAGTTGTTTTTCCAAATCCATTTGGACCGGATAAAATAACTGGATTTTTGCTTTCGTCAAAATGAAACCTATAAAATTTTTTATTATCGAAGCATTTGAAGTTTTTTACAAGCAAACTGGAAATTCTATATGCCACTAGAGACCCCTCCTAGCAAACTATTAAGTTCCTTCTCTACAGCTTTATCTTCGATCGCTATTGATGTTTCCAAACTCAACAAACCGTCTAGTGTACAAACTCCTGTTTTAACTGCTTCATGGTATTTATCCAATCTATCGTTCCTAACACTGTCTATGACATCTTCATCAATTGACCTTAAAGAGGCATCGGCTTTAAATCTATATTGAAGAAATGGTATCTTTGAAAACATACGAATTACTAACTCATAGACGCTGCCAGTATTTTTGTTTTCCATGAGTTTGAAATACTCATCTTCGTTATTTGCGATGTCGCTTAGTATCTCGTTTATTTTTTTGTCACGATGATTGCTTAAATCTTTAAATAGGCTGTCAGATTGGTGTTGTGTATATGGCAAGACATATCTTAAAAAATAATTAGGTGATTCTTCTATGGCATATACTAAATTGCGATGTATATCGAAATTTAATATATTGTTAAACTTGAGCAAATAAATTGCAGAAGTATTTTTGTCAATTTGACTTGCTTCTTGAGTTGTGGTAAACGAGTTTATAATCATTTGTTTCAAGGAAACATCATTTAAATTATCGAGATGCCCAGCATAATCAAGCTCCAACTTCATTAGAGCTTCTTTCATTTTGTCATCGTTTGTTTCAAAAGAAGTGCAATCTATATGGTTTATTATAAAATAGCTTGCAATTTCCGAGTCGCTCTTTTTGTAAAAATTAACATTATCGTGTAAAATATTAACATCTTGTATATAGTCGTAATGTGTCAAACACATATTTATGAGGCTAATCATGCAAGTTCCTCCTTAGCTTTGGTGGTATCAACCAACCTCATTACTTTAGGCTTAGTGCAGTTCATCTTGTTTTTTTCGATGGAGTCACTGGTTATACCCTTTAAAGCATTATATTCGTGTTCGCCTGCAACCATTACACTGATGTCATTAACGCTAAATGTATCCTCATTCAAACGACCAGTTACAAGTGTATCGGTTTCGTATATAAGTAATTTATCGTCAGACGATTTGCCAATTTCATGCGAAAGTTGCCTTTGTAATATCTCTTTTTTATTTGTCATGATTAAGGAAGCTCTGTATATTTGACTGTTTTTTCTAGCTTGCACTATATGGTTTTCTTCAACGCTCAAACAGTCTACTTCTTTGAATAGACATATCAAGAGTTCATCAATAATTTCTTTGCTCGGCAAATCATTTGCCTTGTCTATCTCTGGAGTTTTTAACATTAGTCTATAAAGAAAGCTATACATATCATTTTTATCTATATCGCCTATTTTTTCGCATTGCTTGTGCAAATTACATAGTGTGTTCCTTTCGCATTCCATACAAACAACATCTGTGCATCCATTTTCTTGTGGGTATTTTTCAAACGATTTTTAATAGTTTTCCAAACCATGCGATATTGATAAGGGATAGAACCTTTTTCGATCGTTTTATCTATATCAATTAAATCATATATTTTATCTATGCAAATCTTACAATTGTTGTGTTTTAATTCATGGGATTTGGTGATTTCTTTTTTTGCATAAACTAAAATTTGCTCGTAAATAGAACGACAGTATTTTATGCGATCATCGTCACTTGATGCCCCTATTATCCAACTGTCATCCAGTGCGTTAAGGATTTCAGCAATTATGGAATATGATTTTTCCTCAACATCAGACGTAGAGTCAAAAAGTTCTGAAAACAACGCAACATAACAATCATCACTTCGGCTTACGTTGTTGTCAACCAAAATGCCATTGTAATGATCCAATTTTTGTACAACTAAATTTATTCCACTCTCAACATCTTTTTTATTGTGATTTAAAGATTCTTGTTCCATCACAAATTTTAATATGTTGTATTTGTCGCCTTTTGCACTGTTGCCAGAAATATATTCAACAACAATACAGTCACATGATTTTTTAGGATCAGCCAATTCATTCTTATTTTTTATTGGGTGAGCAAACTGATTCTTTAATGTAGCTATCATATTCACAGTAATACATACAAAATCAATGGGCAATTTTTCAGCAGGTATTATGTGGAAAAACCCTTTAGTGTCATGCTGTAAAACAGAAATAATAAAACAAAATTTATCTTTTTCCTCTAAAGAAAATCCTCCTGCTTTAACTTGATGTATTGACAGATATTTATCATTTTGCTTAATTGAAAAATCCTCTATGCCTTCAATTTCTATCGAAAATTCGCTGAAATCACGCTTGTTGTTATCTACAATCTCATCTCTAATTTTTTGTAAAGCAACAAAAAGAGCAATATGCCCTTGGTATTCATATCCTTCCCAAGAAGGTATTGCGTTGTGGGGTCGAATTAGCAAATTAGTCACCTTCATTCAGTAAAAGTGGATTTTTCATCCACAACATCGTTGGCTATAAGTTTTTTTAGTGTATCTAATGCACTTTCATCGCTTGGGTCATTTGTACCCAATTCGCCACGAAAAGCACGGGCAAGGATAGCTTTTTTCATATGGTCGATTTTTTCGATGGTGTCTGATAATTCTTGCGCTGTTTTTTCATTGTTAAAAATGTCGTCAAGAATGCGTACAATCTCGCGCTGTTCGCCTATGCAACAATACGGAATTGTAAATGCGGCGAGCTTTTTAGCATTTATATTTGACTGATTCACGCCATCGCTTTTCACTTGATGGCAGTATCTTCTCGCTCTTTGGGAGTTCATAACGTAATTCAAGTAATACCCATCAAGCGATTCTCTATAATTAATTCGGATTAAATATCCAGCAAATATAGTGGGTTGTTCCCCTCGGTATACCGATGTTTTGCCTACGTGTTCGGGGCTATTCGTGCGATTAAATAGCACATCGCCTTCAGATAACCGATATTTTTCATTATCTTCATCATCGTTTGAGTATGCCAAATCAGTCCAGTCAATCTCACCTTTTTGTAAATTTCCCATACGAAGCACAATCACACTCCCCGACTTTTTGGAAGTGCCGTATTGAAACGAATTACACAAATCGCTTAATGATTTATCTTCCCAGTTTTCCGAGCTAATTCCATTTTTTTCACGCCAAATAGCCGTCAACTCCCCTGTAAATGCTTTGTGGAGTATGGCGGCTTTGCGGTTTTCGAAGCTGTCTAGTGCGGATTGCACTAATGCCTTTGCTCGATCTAATTTTTCAAACAGGCTATCAATGACGTTAACAATTCGATGTTGTTCTGTTAATGGCGGCAGTGGTAAAACCAACGATTCAATTCTAAATAGAGCAAGTTTAGCTTGTGTTGTTGCGATTGTGTTATCGGATATTTGGTTTTGCATATCATCTGAATCCAAAAGGTAGAGCAAGTATTTTTTATCAATTACATCAGAGGTAATTATCTTTGCGGCATTTTCAGTTAAATTTCCGCCGTCTAAAAAATCGGGAATGACTCCCACCTTTCCGATAGTGCCAGCGATGGACATATAAACGTCATTCGAAGAAATAATGTAATTTTTTATCAGTTGTTGTGTTTCTTTAGATGAATACTTTAAAGTATCGGTCTTTATCGTGTAATTGTCAAAATCAACCACTCTGATATAAGGGTAATCTGTTTTCTCTTCAACTAAAGAATGTCCTTTAGGAAGTCGTTTTCCCCCTTTTACAGCACAAATTTCCCCTAACTGTGTCCACACCCAATTATCTGGCACAGTATAGAGATGATTATCCGTTGGTATTAGCACTTTCGACAAAAATTCTTCTAGTGTGAGAGCTTGTGCTTTCGTTTTTGGCATTACCCCACACCCCCAAGGCTTTTTAATTCCTTAACTACGCTCATAATGAGGTCTGCGGCTTCTTCCAATTGTGCCGCAATCTCCTCGCCGCTTTCGATTGGGTCTTGTAAATCATCATATCCCAAAACACTGTCATCACGAATTAGACCAAGGTCAAGACTGTTCCCTTTTCTTCTATCTGCTCTCGTGTAAATTTACCCCATCGCTCGTCAGCTACAGCGGTTCTGTTGCTTGCACTATACGCCGCCACAAAATCAGCAAAATGCTCTACTTTTAGCGGATTGGTTTTGCCAAAGCTGGGCATATTTGTTCGTAAATCATAAAACCATACTTCGCTGGTGTTGCCTCTTTCGTTTTCCCCTCGCGTAAAAAACAGCACATTGGTTTTCACACCTTGAGCATAGAAAATACCCGTGGGCAAGCGCAACACGGTATGCAGATTACATTTATCCATAAAGTCTGCGCGAATCTTCGCACCGTCACCATCGGCAAACAACACGTTATCGGGCAAAACAACAGCGGCACGGGCTTTGCCGCTTCGGTTAAGGCTTCGATAGATATGTTGTAAAAAATTTAATTGCTTGTTTGATGTCAAATAAGTAAGGTCATCTCTGGTGGCGCGTTCGCCACCTTTTTTTGTGCCAAATGGTGGATTTGTAAGCACCACATCAAAGCCGCTCATACCTTTTCCTTGGTTGGAAAGCGTGTCAGCCAGTAAAATTTCACCTTCAATATCATGGAGCATGGCATTCATCAGCGCAAGGCGATGGGTATCATGCACAAGTTCACAGCCTGTAAATGCCTGCTGTCGTTGGAAGTTTTGTTTATCTATTTCCAAGTCAAAATAATTATCCGTACCAGCTTTTTGGTGTGCATCTGCGGCAATCATGAATCCAAACGTGCCACAGGCAGGGTCATTGCAGAGTTCGCCGGGCTTGGGGTCAATCAGTTTTACCATCACATCAATAAGCACACGCGGAGTAAAATATTGCCCTGTGCCGGATTTCTTTTCGTTTGCGTTTTTCTCCAACAAGCCCTCGTAAAGATTGCCCAGCCCTTCTTCCTTGGCAGAGTACCAATCTAAACCATCTATGCTTGTGATGATTTTCTCAAGGTTTTTTGGCTCATCTACATTTGAACGCGCTCCTACGTAAATTTCACGGATGCGCCCTTTGCAGTTCTCGCTCAAATGAGCCAGCAATTCTCCGTAAAAGCGTTTTAATTCTACACCTTGTTTTTTGACAAGAACATCCCAGCGATATTCGGCAGGGATTTGCGCTTCTGCATTGGTTTCCTTCGCCATCTTCAGAAATAAAATATATGTTAATTCCGTGACATATTGGTGGTAGGTTATTCCATCGTCACGAAGTACGTTGTACAAGTTCCACAGCTTTGCCACAATTTCTTGGTTTGTCATGCGGATTTTCTCCCATCGTCATAGATGTATGTGTTTAATTCTTGCAGATAATCGCTTAACTTTCCGGCGAATACTTTATCAATGCGGGTGAAACCGCCTTGAGATTTGAATGCCCCTGTGTCGAAAACATCACGGTCGATTACCGCTTCCGCGATTAATGTTTTCTCCATGCGGGTCAGCCAGTCAAGTTGCATTTTGGTGAAGTTGTGCTTCTTGCGTAGTTTTTCTACTCCACGTTTTATGCGTTCTTCTCGGCTTATAAGTTCTGTTCCCAGCGCACTGCGGCGGATGTAGCTGATAATATCAGCGGCGATGTCCTCGTTTTTAAGTTCGCGCCAAGCTGTGTTTAACATTTTCTCGGTAAAATTATTACGGTCGAGTTCTAACTTTAGACTCTTTAGGCTTTCCCTTGTTAATTCATGGGGTCGGGTACATACCACGTTAAGTGCGGCGATTTTATTTATGTTGTTGTTTATGAAATCGTTAAACTCATCCAAATAATCCTGCGGAGTTTTGCCTTTTCCATATCCACGGTTATGTGCAACAACTTCATCTTCATGGTCGGAAATAACCACTTGCCTTGGTGTGTATGCCCTGTTCTCTGCAAGAATCTCGAAAAGTCGGGCATTTTTTGTGATATATTCTTTTGCCTCAGTTGCATTCATACCGCTGATTTTCTCCGAAAACTGTGTCGGGTCAATGCCGCCGCCAATACTGCCTGTGATTTTCATAATGGCATCATTGGGAACGCCTGTGGGTTCGTATATATCCTTCAAAATGCTGACAATTAAGTCTGCGTGGTTGTCATCCACGGCAAAGATTAAGGTTTTACCTTCGCCTTCAGGATTTATGTTAAAGGAAATTTCCTCTAAAACGGCACGGTTAAAGTTCGGTGTAATCACTTGGCGATTGAAATGCTCAACGTCAAATCCAAGTTCGTCATCCAGTTCATCGCTGTTGGTTATTTCCCCTGTAAATTGGTCATACATAACAACAGTTTCGCCGGGTTTATAAACGATTCCCTCGGTGCTGAGTTTCGTTTCTATAATATGCGGCGCATCATGGTCAACAAGAAAACCGTCAACGACAGCATCCCGATAGGAATATTCAAACACAGGTTTGCCGAATATTTGTGTTGTGTGGAGTGCTGGGGTTGCTGTGAGTGCAATTTTTACCGCATCAAAGTATTCAACAACCGTGCGATACTTGCTTACATAGTCATTTTGGTTGCGGTAAAGTTGTTCATCATCTCCCATTTCCTTATCTAAGATGTAGCCCCTGTGGGCTTCGTCTATAACAATCAAATCGTAATCGGAAACAGATGGCATGGTGTCTGAATCATTGTAAAGGATGCGCTTAACCATACTTTGCACAGTTGCAACATGGATTTTAGTTTCTTTTTCGATGACTTTATCGTCTAAGTTGTTTATGTTGTATATTTCATCAAGGGTCATCAGCTCCTCAATTTTAACTTCTTTGAATACGTCTTGAGCTTGTTCCCCAAGGGTGGTGCGGTCTACCAAAAACAACACACGATTAAATCGTTCCGATTTTAAGAATCGATAAATCATACCCAGCACAGTTCGGGTCTTGCCTGTGCCTGTAGCCATTGCCAAAAGCGCGGTTTGCTTGCCGTTAATAACAGCTTCTTCCGCTTTTTCGATAGCCCTAATTTGGTATGGGCGCAAGTTTAACCCATCTTTGTCGTGCATTAAATCGTATGGCGTGTCGGTTAATTTTTGATTTGCGGCAAATATATCTTTATCCAACATCTCAAGCATACCCTGCGGACTAATCCAGCCCTGTAGCGGCTTTGATATATTGGAATTTTGTCGGGCATCACGAAACCATATGCCGGATTTTATTTCTAACTGCTTGAGGTAAGGTCTGCCATTGGTGGCAAACAGAAACGGTGCTTTATAATATCCCCATGTGTTGTTGGGGATAACATACTTCATATGTTCAGCTTTGATGCCTCGGCTGTAATCTTTGCATTGGAAATCTATGACAGAAGAAATGTCTGTATGGATAGGCTTGGCTTCTATTACACCAACAAGGGTAAGCCCTACAAAAAGGGCATAATCAACAGCACCATATTTGCATATGGAGGAATCTGTAATCCATTCAGCAATGGCTAGGTTTCTGCCTTTTTGTGGGCGAGTGCCTTTAGAATAGCGTAGCGCATCAGAATCGGCTTCCCAGCCAACTTTGCGTAGTTGTTCATCTATTAGCAGGCGAGTTTCCGCCTCGGATAATTTAAGGTTTGCGCTTGCTTTAACCATGCGTTTTTTGCGTTCTGTGGTGGAAACAGTTGGTTGTGGCTGTGTTTTAGCTTTTTCTAACGCTGCCAGTAATTTTTCGTTTTCTTCCTGTAGACGTTTATGCTCTTGTTCTAAATATTGTGCTGTTTGGCGCGGGTCTTGGGGCATTTCATATGTGGTGGCGGTGAATTCGTAATACCCATAGCATTCCATAAACCAACACGACAGCGTGTGTGCCAGTTGCAATAATCTTTTTGCATCAGTAAAGGAGTCATAGCCATCATGTGCGGCTTTGTTACGTTTTTGGCGCAATAAATGAAGAATGTCCTCTATATCTTTTTCAAGAACACCGCGATATTTCAGGGTTTGGATTTTGTCGGCATGGGTTGCCCTAACATCAACTTGGATGCCTTCAAACTCAAGCATCTGTTTGACTATGCTTTCAGCAAGAGAGCCAATTTTATATAAGCATGAGTTTGGGTCTGTATATAGATAGCCTTCTGCCAATACTCCCAATTTTTCCAACGCCGGGAATTCGTCTACCATAAAGGAAAAATTACTCATTACTTTGCCTCCCCTGCTTTTTCTTTTGAATCATCTATGTGTTCTATTTCCATAATGTCTGATGTGTCGCATGACAGAGCCTTGCATATTTTAACAAGCACATCTGTGTGGACGTTTTCGCCCTTGGACAGTTTAGCAATAGAGGTAGAACTGATGCCAGCCATGTGTTGCAAGTCTAGCTTCCTAAGCTCCTTGTCGATGAGTAACTTCCATAGTTTTTTGTAGGTAATTTTCATCTGAGTGTTGCCTCCTTGTCCTGTGGATAAGTATACCACATATGATGACATGGATACAAGATATTCTTTGCAAGCGAAAAGAAAATATTTTATTTCGGCAAAAATATATGGCATAAACATGAAACACGACACCGCGTTGTCGCGTTCATGTGTTATAATGGGAAGAAAAAGCTGGAGGCATTTTATTTGAAATTCGACCGCTTGCTGGGCATCCTCACCGTGCTGTTGCAAAATGACCGTGTGACTGCCCCATATTTAGCCGATAAATTTGAAGTCAACCGCCGCACTATTGGGCGAGATATTGATGCACTTTGCCGAGCGGGTATCCCCATCATCACCCATCAAGGGGCTGGTGGCGGCATTTCCATTGCCGAGGGGTTTAAGTTGGATAAATCTGTGCTTACTACAGATGAATTAAGCGGAATAATCGCTGCAATTAAAGGCTTGGGAAGCGTATCGGAGCAAACGCAGATAGAACGCACATTGGATAAATTAGGTGCGAATTCGGATGCGATTATTTCCATGAGTGAGCCTGTAGTGATTGACCTTGCATCGCATTATAAAGGAAATTTGACACAAAAAATTGAACAAATCAAACGCGCTGTCCTCGAAGCGCGAATTATTAAATTTGACTATTTTTACGACAAAGGTGAATCACATCGGCATATAGAGCCATACTTCGTAATTTTTCAATGGTATGTATTTGGATTTTGCTTAGAGCGGCAAGATTGGCGAATGTTTAAGCTGAATCGGCTTTGGAATCTATCTTTGAGCGATGAGTCTTTCACGATGCGTGATATTCCAATAGAAAAACGCGACTTTAACAATCATTTTACAGACGACAAAAAATTAGTTGCGATATTTGATAAATCGGTTAAATATCTGTTGATTGATGCTTACGGCATGGACTGCTACCACGAAGAAAAAGATGGTTTATATTTTGAAATCGGTTACACTAACCAGAGCTACATCATAAGCTGGCTTCTTAGTTTTGGCGATAAAGTCAAGGTTTTAGAACCTGACCACATCGCCGCTGAAATCCAATCCACCGCTAAAAATATTTTGTCCAGTTATCTTCAAACATGACACGCTGTTGTCGTATTCGCTGTGATAATATGACCATAGGAGCGTGGTGAAAATGGTTGAATCAAGATGCGGCATACTCTGTAGCCAATGCGAATATCTGGAACAGTGTGGCGGAGGTTGCACCAAAATATCAAAGCCATTTTGGGGAGATTCTTGCCCTGTTAAAGACTGTTGCGAAGGGCGCGATTACGAACATTGTGGGCAATGTCCAAAATTTCCGTGTGAATTACTTAACGAGTTCGCCTACGATGAGGAACAGGGCGATAATGGCAAACGTATCGAAATCTGCCGAAACTGGAAAAGTTACGAAGGTCACGGGATTAGTATGTGTAGCTTGACTGCTGATGAAGTTGAAACTGCCTTGGAAGAAAACAAAACCATTATCCTTTCTACTTGTGCGGATAATCGCGTTACAATCCGCCCGATGAGTCATGTTAATGAAGGGCTGACAGTATATTTCCAAACAGGCGAAAATTATTTGAAAACATTGCAAATAAAAGCGAACCCTAATGTTGCTTTTTGCATAGGAACATATGAAGTTGAAGGCACTGCTACAATCATAGGGCATCCGCTTGATGAAGCAAACGCTTTCTTCATACAAAAATTGAAAGAGAAGCACAATAATGCCTTTGAACGATGGTCATCCGTTCCAAATCAAGTTGTGATAAAAGTGGAAATCGACTTGGTACGCCAATGGCGTTATGTTTCCAATAAGCCGATTGTCGCAATTGGGAAGTTTGGTAAAGCGGAATCCAGTCATGGTTTTAATGCACATAAATTTGTACTTGATGTTGCAAAACAAAATGCCGAAGCCCTGCGTGAATATTTTACATCGGATGCTACCATTTGTTGGCATGATAGCAATGAGCAATTTACTGTAGATGAGTACATCCGCGCAAACTGCGAATATCCCGATGATTGGATAGGCGAAATACTGCGCGTGGAAAAAACAGAAGATGGCATGGTCATCGTGACAAAAATGTTCTCCGCAGAATCGTCACATCTAATAACAGCCTTTGCAAAATTGGCAGATGGCAAGATATGCCGCTTGGATGAATATTACAGCGATTATAACGACTGCGAGGATATTCCCGACTGGCGCAAGGCAATGAAAATTGGAAAACCCATTGAAGGAGAAATCAAATGAATGATGCCGTAATCAAAAAAGCGGGCGAAATAATCGCCGCAAAAACAAACTATGTAGGCGGCGGCATGGAAGGTTATGCCGTATTGTCCCTCATTGACGAAAATGGCTACCCAAGCGCATCAGCCTTAACCATTGCAAAGGCAGATGGCATAAACTGGCTGACTTTTGCATCCAGCCCGGACAGCAACAAGGCGAAACTAATCGCCAAATGTAACAAAGCCAGCATATGTATCGCAAGCCCTGAATATAACATCACCCTTGTCGGCACGATTGAAGAAGTGACCGATTTGGAATGCAAGAAGAATTCTTGGTGTGACTTCATGAATGATGGCGCACATTGGAATGGCTATGATGACCCAAATTTCTATGTAATGTGCTTCAACACGGAGCGATATAGCATTTTCATCGTAGATGGTGAAGATGTACTTGATGCAACAGGAACGTTATAAAACGGAGGATAACATTATGGCAAAAGTTGAACCTATTATTAGCTTCGCCGGGCAAGCAAGCGAGGCGATTGAACTTTATGTGAAAGCCTTTGGTGCAGTGGTTAAAGAAAAGATTTTATTTTCCGAGGCTAATCCCAAAGATGTGCAATGCAATGAAGAAAATAGAAACTTGGTGTATTATTCTGCAATAAAAATCGGCAGACAAACTATTTGTCTGGGCGATAATGCCGATGCCGTGCGAGATGGTGTTGTAAAAACAACAGGCAATTCATTTTTAATTGACCTGTTGGTACATTTTGATACGGACGAGGAATTAGAAACCGCTTATGAAATATTATCCGAAGGAGGAACAGTAACTTCTCCGTTGGTTAGTCAAACATATTGCTCTTTGACTTGTGCTTTAATTGACAAATTCGGTGGACGATGGCAATTAATGAGCGGTTACAAAGGATAGGGGTGTCGCGTCAATGGTGAAAGAAAAAGTAACATTCGAGCAATTTATGGAATCCGTGGATGACGTTAATAAGCCAGTTGTGCAAGAACTGCACAACTATATGATGGATAACGGATGCAAAGTAGCATTCGAAGAAAAGAAAAACGGAGTCCTTGCCTCGTATAAATATGGCAAACCGCCAAGGGCTGTCATGAACTTTCTTTTCAGAAAACAGGGGATGTTGACACGCATTTACGGAGAGCGGATTAGCGGCTACCCCGATTTTCTCAACACGCTACCCACTGAAATGGTAACTTCCATTGAAAATTCTGGCTTATGTGGTCGGCTGGTCAACAATACTTGTAGCACAAAATGCACAGGATATGATTTCACGATTGGCGATGTGCATTTCCAAAAATGCCGCTACGGTTGCTTTGAATTCCTTATGACAGAAGAAAGCAGACCGTATATCAAAACTTTCATTGAGCATGAATTGCCAGAAAGGCGCGGATAGTTATGATGCGAAACCCGGAACAAACAATTGGAAATTTGATTGATAAACAGGGCATTGCCTTCATCGGCTCGGTAGACCAAGACGGTTTTCCAAACATGAAAGCTATGTTGCCACCTCGAAAGCGCGAAGGTATAAGAGAATTTTGGTTCACAACAAACACATCTGCCGAGAGAACGGCACAATATAAAGCGAATAAAAATGCCAGTATATATTTTTACGACAAGCGATTCTTCCGTGGCGTTATGCTGATTGGTGAAATGGAAGTGCTGGAAGATGCGGTCACCAAAGAGATGATTTGGCAAGATGGTGACACAAAATATTATTCCGGCGGAGTAGCTGACCCGGATTATTGCGTATTGAAATTTACTGCGCGAAAAGGTCGTTACTACAGCAATTTCAATTCAGAAAGTTTCGAGGTGTAAAGATTGTGATTCGCAATTATGACGATTTCGTGAAAGCCCTGTTTAATGTCGGATTTTCTATGGGTGGTGGCGGTAATGATGGCATTTATTCCATTATTCCGTGGAACTGGAACGAAGAGCCACCATACGATACTCCTGTGCGTTGGCATACCGAGGATGCGGAAACTGACCCGTGGGAATGGCGCGTTCGTGTTTTGGATGAACGCAACGATATTGCCTATTCCAAGCTATTTTTCAAGAAAAGTGGATACATCACAAAGGAATGGTATCCATATTTTTTGGCGTCACGTCGCGAAGGTTTAGACTTTGATGATGCTTATGCAGATGGCACAATCAGCCATTTTGCCAAACGAATATACGATGTAATTTCTGCCCACGATTGCCTTCCGCTTCATTCCATCAAGCAATTAGGGGAGTTCACAAAAGAGGATAAATCCGGCTTTGACCGCGCATTGACGGAATTGCAAATGAAAATGTTTATTACAATGTGCGGCACTCAACAGAAATTATCGCAAAAAGGCGAAGCACATGGCTGGTCATCAACCGTATTTTGTACAACAGAACGCTTCTTTGGCGAGGTTATTTTTGAAGATGCAGAAAAAATAGCCAAGGATGCCGCTGTTCAAAAAATCCGTGAGCAGATTTTGAAACTAAGCCCATCGGCACAGGATAAGAAAATCATAAAATTTATTCTTGGATAAAATATGCAATGTTCGTTATAGCGGTTGGCAAATGCTACAAAAATATATATTACCACCAAGAAATGCCTGTCGAGTCAATGCACCTCCACAAACCGGGCATGGGGCAGATATCGTGTTTTTTGACAGAATTGTCCTGTATCCGCCTTGATGGTTAAATAAGTCTTTCTCCGTGTCGCGTCCACCTCCGTCCTTCATTGCCGCAAGTGTTGTTTTTACGCTGTTGAACATCGCCTCTTTTTCATTATCCCCCATTGATTCCAGTTTTCTTTTGGGATGAATACGAGCATTGAATAAAATGTCTTGTAATACTCCATTGCCAAGCCCCGGAATCCGCTGGTCGGTGTCAAGAAACGCCTTCGCACTTAATGATTGCTTTGTATCGTTCCAAAGCGTGTCAAAATAAGCCTCGTCAAAATCATCGGTTAAAGGGTCGGGTAAATGACTATTTGTAAAATGCCCAGCATTTTTTATTTCCGTAACAGGCGCGCAAAGCATCGAACCCCACATTTGCACGGTACAACTCATATGGGAATCATCATCAAATTTAAGTAAAAGCTGATGAGATTTTGGCAACTTTGCGCCGGACGCATGATATTTTATGGGTGTGCTAATCACTATGATAAAATCGCCGCATATTATTTTCGTGTTGCCGCCGCACGTATAACCCGTGCCGGGATTCGCGCTTGTTATCTGCCTTCCCTCAAGCATCGCATTATATGCGGCAGGGTCACCTGAATACCATGCAAAGCTGTGTGGATGGGCATTTGCCACAGCACTTTGGATTGTTTTACCGACAATGGTTTCTTCGATTTGTTTGGCAAGCACATATGTTTCGGGAATTTCAATCATTATATCACCGCCTCAAATATCCATTTCAACTGTGTAAACATGGCTCTTGCAACTGTTCATGTTTAGAAACGCATAAAATGCCAATGCCGACTCGGTCGGATTGCTTTGTGTCGCTTTCAAAAATGCGTTGTAGTCATCCATCGTTTTCCACATGATGCAATCTGCCCAACCATCGCCCTCGGAAAATGGTTTAAATGAAACGACTCCCTTGTGATTTGCGGAGATTTCTTTTGCCAGCCGCTCTACAGCTTGCTTAAAATCGGGTACGGATGCACCTTTTTTCAATTTGTATGTGTTCATGTACATAACCATGATTTTGCCTCCTCTACTTTTTCTTTGTGCTTGTTTCATCCTTTCGCATTTCTATAGCCAATTTAACTTCACCCATAATATCCTCACTTCTAACTTCAAAGGGCTTCCCCGGCACTAAAGCCATGAAATATCCCTGCTGAGGATAAATTGTGCATAATGATTTGCCGCTTTTTTGATACTTGATATTCCATCCTCTCCATATATTGTTGTCCATAGCACAGCCGGAATAGGCTAGCTTTGGCTTGATTTTATAGTTCTCGCGCAAGTGATTATCTAAATCAGTGAAAAGTTCTGTTCCAACAAAATCCTTTATTTCAGATTCTGTTGGTTGGGTTTCTTTGTTGAAAACCTCATAATTAAGCATAAAATCTCTCCTCGTATTGTTGCCAGCAATGTCAAAATAACAGTAACTGCCTGTCATAATCAGCTTTGTAATGGTGTATTATGGCTTTCATATCATACAGCAAGCCCAGCCGCTCACATTCTGCCGAAAATGCACTCCATAATTTTTTGTAATTTGGCGATGGGCAATTATAACGAATGCCAAATCGTTTCATGTATTTTTCTTTTACGCCGGGGAACATCTTGTCGAGATGGTCATAAAAATATTCCCGATTGCCTTGCCGCAGGGTCATTCCCATGTAAGTGTACGCGAATTTTGCACCTGCGTCCTTTGCCATGCGAAGGAGTTTTATAATATCATCTGTGTTGTCGGTTATATATGGCAGAATTGGAATTATGAGTACGCCGCAGAAAATACTTCTGTTTGCAATAATCTGCAATGCCTCCAACCGCTCCGATGTTACAGAGACATTCGGCTCAATCATTTTGCATAAGTCATCGTTTGGTGTGCTTATAGATATTTTTACAATCACAGGGGAATGGGCTTTTATATCACATAAAACATCCGCATCACGCGCTATTAACGCAGATTTGGTGCATAGTGACGCACCGAAACCAAAGGCGTTAATCAATTCCAGCGAATTGCGTGTCAGCTTTAATTCGCTTTCCAAAGGATTATACGGGTCGCTCATCGCGCTGGAAGCCACCACTCCTGTTTTAACCTTGCGCCGCAAGTCATCACGGACAATTTGCAATGCGTTTTCCTTTACTTTCACCGTGTCAAAATCGGTATTCTTGTAACAATCACTTCTGCTGTCGCAGTAAATACAACCATGAGAACAGCCGCGATAAATGTTCATATTATAATCAAGCCCAAACCATGAGTCCGGGCTTTTATTTTTGTGAACGATATTTTTGGCTGGTATGGTTGGAATGTTCATGCTTTATCCTTCAAGAGACATTGGTTCAGATATGCTTTGGGGAATTTCTATTCCTGTCGCATAACAGAACGCAATAATCTGCCCAACGTGCATATATTCATGCCCAATGAGCATGGCAATAATTTGATGCACGTTTTGCTTTTGACCGTAGTAATCTATGATTTCTGTGCCATCCATGCCATCTAAGGCACTCATAAGTTTTGCATCAAGTTCTGCCATTCTTTCGATAATGACTTCCTTTGGGTGATTTTCATAGATGTACTCTTCCCCAAAATCCACAACTTTTGTTGAGAGAGAATCCACAATATCCCGCTGGAAAAGTATCAACTCAAAAGCCTGTAATCTAATGGTGTTCAGGACTCTTCGCGGCAATTTTCGGTCAAGGTCTGTATCGCTTAGTTCCTCCAAAAATCCCAAGATAATGCTCCGCGTTTCCTTCCAATTTTCCAAAAGTGCCTTCAGTGATTCAATCATGCGACACCTCCGCAAGTTTTCCAGCGTTTTAATGTTGGGAAAACTTCCATAATCCGCGCCCTTGCCTCGTCATCGCTTTTATCGCCATCTTCGCGCCAGAATTCGATGTTGCTTTCCACTGCTTCTTCAAAAGTTTCCTTGCTGGTAAAGTCACCGTTTTGATAACAATGGCAACAGTAATCGGCACTTGCGCCACCACCGGCTTCCGTTCCGAAGTCTTTGGCTTCTTTCATCGGCATATAACACGATTGGCAAAAATTAGAGTTTTCCATGAGTACGTTCCTCCTGTGAATGGGATTTGATTCTGCCCAATCATAACATGGATAATATGACAACAACGTGTCAGATTATAAATAATTTTCGGAAATTTTCTGTGCCTTTGTGTTTATAATTTCGCGCAGATGCTCCGGCTCAAGTACCTTTGCATATTCCCCAAATGACAGCAAATAGCCATAAACCCAGTTATCTTCTGGGTAGGTTACAGTGATTATGAAACTGCCGTCCGGCTGTTTTTCCACCATATCTTCGTCAAACTCATCATATACACGATAGGTCATTTCCGGCGCGACACGGAATTTAATGGTCGTGTCTGGTCGTTCTCTTTTGGGGTCACGTTCCGGCGCAGGGGATTCAACAGAAAGCAAATCACGCACAGGAAAATGCTCATCCGTCACAACAAGATTTTTTACTCGCGTAAGTTTATACAGCCGCATACCCATTTTAGTTAAACAGAAAGCCTTTACATACCATGCTTTGGACTTAAACCAAAGTTGCATCGGTTCTACTCGCCGGACAGTTTTTTCGCCATATGTGTTGTAATAATCGAATGTCGCAATGCGGCGTTCCAATATTGCAATCTTAAAATAAGAAAAGAAGTCATTTTCATAACTCCAATCGGAAAAATCCACTTCCAGCCAATTCGCAGCAGTTTTGTTGAAAATCGTGGAAAGTCTATTCAATACGTCATTAGCCTCATCCGCTTTAACATTGGAAAGCCCATGCAGTGCCGTCAATATTTCGTTTTGTTCACGTTCACTTAAAATGGATTTGTTCAGCACAAAATCCGGCAAAAGACTAATGCCGCCGCCTTTGCCCTTCTCGGTATAAACGGGAATCCCGGCGAGGCTGAGAGTGTCAATATCCCGGTAAATCGTCCGGGTCGACACCCCAAATTGTGTCGCCAGTTCCTTTGCTGTGGCACTTTCCTTGTTCAACAGAATATATATAATTTCAAATAAGCGATTTACTTGCATCGTTATCACCAAGTCCATTATACCACAGTAAAATATGACAACTGCGCGTCATATTTTACTGTGGCATTTCCACTCCGAAAATGATATACTGGCGTTGGAGGTGTTTCATATATGAAGCAGAAATATATCCCGCTGGAAAAACAATCCAAGGGGAAACAGAAAGAGCAACACGCAATACAGCGTAGAGATTGGGGCAATATAAGCCCGGTCACAAGGAAAGTTGAAAACGGCAAAGCGTATAATCGCAAAAAATCCAAACAACGGTGGCATGATTTTGAACCGGGTTTGGTTTTTTTATTTTGCCCTATAAATACAAAAAGCCCTACATATATATGAAGGCTCGACTAAAAAAATTTATATCACACGCAAATGAAAAAATAATGCCATGTTATCTGATTGTTGTATCTGTTATAATTAATCCGTTGTAGTAGCAACAGCCCCATCGAGAGGGACTGTGCGAGATGTTTTATATAATTTTATGCGGTCGTGCTATTCTGCGTATTCGCCTCGCTTGAATGCCCAATCGGTGAGTTCGGTTAATTTTTCCACCATGTATCCGGCAGACCCGACCGTTCCCCAATTTACAGTTTCCGGGCTTTCGTTCATATGCTCATCAATGTGGGTTTGTAGTTCAGCCAACAATTCTTGGGCTTGTGCCATTTTTGCCATAAATTCTTGCAGGGCTTTTTCGTTTTTCATATTCATCCGCTCCTATCGCGCTTGTATTTGTGGGATTTCGCCCCCTCGCAACACCATAATACCGTACACGGCAGGACAAAGCCACAGGAGTGTTCTTCAATCTATGGCATTAACTTGACGGTCGGGCAATCGCTATCCTCGCCCTGTATCGTATATCTGCGTTCGGCAACCTCATCATCGGGGAGGCTGATTATAAGGCGCATATCCCCCTCCACAGCGCGGTATGACCGCAGTATTTTCGCCCCTTGGGGCAGTTGCGATATAATATGCTCCCATTTTTTATTGTCCATCATCACCCCAAGCCTCTTCGCCATCGCTTGGTGTTTCGTACATTTCCCACAAATCTTGGAAAGTGAACAATCCCGAAAGGTAAAACTCGCGGTCGAGGATGGAAATATTAACGCTCCGCCCTGTGGCTTTGTCCGTAAGGGTAATCGGTCTCCAAACGCCCCCACCCATATTCTGCTCATCCATTTATTTCACGCTCCCCCCGAAGTATGAAATTGGCGTAGGTTTTGCGGTCGGTTTCAAGAAAAATGACCAGATTATAACAATCATGGTCAAAGGCATATCTTTGCACCGCCGTGGTGTCCAGCATATTGCATTGACCTGCGGAGCGTACCGACATTATTTCTTCAAACAGCGTGTCGGTTATATATGGAGTTGTAATTATTTGGTCTGCGCCATATGCCGCCCCCAAAGTTGAACCATTATCCCATTGGATGTGGACTGTTCCGATATCGTCCACTTTTGTCACAAAGCCTCGGTCACCCGGCTTCAAATTTGTGTATGGGTCATCCATGCTGACTAATTTTACGCGAGTGCCTTCAGGATAATTTTGGCGAAGCCGTGCCAGTTGTTCTTGGTTGGGGATATTATTGCTCATCGCCAGCCACCTCGCCTTCTTCTTCGGCTGTGTCGGCGTTTATATCGCCCACGTTCGCGCCTTCGCTTTCGATTGGGGTATCGTCCGAGGCTTCATCCGCAGGGCTTTCTTCTGCGGTTTGTGGCGCGGAAGCGGTCTCTTCGACCACTGTTTCCGGCAAGCCATACCGCCATGCACCGTTTCCGCTGAGTGGTTTTGTTAAAAGTTGGCGAATTCGGCTGTACTCGCCTCCGACCATGCCCAGCCCTATCAACCAAACTCTGAGCGTAAAGCGTTCATTTTCAAATTCGGCTTGTGGCTTGGCGGTTACGCGCTTTTTCTCTTTGGCTGTGGTGCAAAGCGCACTAATAAATTGTGCGTATGCCATCATGTCGTTTGCGTGTTCGGCTCTGAACCAAGGGAATTCGATGCCGTTTTCCAAAACCCTTATGGGTATCGACTCCACACCGAGCGCCTTTTCGATGAGCGGCTCTTTGGCGATTACCATTTTGCAAAGGTTATCCAGTGCCTCCGGCGTAAAACCGTCCAGCGGCATGGTGATGGAAATTGTGTCCGTTTCGGCTTCCGGCTCGGCAGCTTCTTCCAATTCGTTTTCCGTTTCCGGTGTATCTTCCGCATCCGCCTCGTCATCCCAAGCAGTCAGCGAAACGTAGCCTCGCTCGACAAGCTGTGCGAAAAGCCCTTCGTCATATTCGCCTGTGACAATGCCGTTCCTGTCGATGGTGTAATCGCCAACCGTGAAGGCGTAGCTTGGTGTGCCGAGATATTTTTTCGGCTGGTCGAGGATGTCGCTGAGTTGCGCTACAAAATCTTTGCGGTTTTCCTT
>Ga0209755_10000888_pt1 | contig 51047 bp, 44 predicted proteins | sample TergutCo191P1_FD_187301 | JGI IMG/M metagenome (GOLD analysis project Ga0209755, IMG submission 187301) | Cornitermes sp. P1 segment gut microbial communities from Petit-Saut dam, French Guiana - Co191P1 (SPAdes) (version 2) | ecosystem: Host-associated > Arthropoda: Insects > Digestive system...
AAAGCCACTCCTGTCGGCGCGATTGCGAAATTCGCCGCCGCGGGAAAAGAAATTGTAAAGAAAGACCTTGGCGCTATCGCGATGAGCTACGGCTATGTCTATGTCGCGAAAATTGCGTTAGGCGCAAACATGGCTCAGGTTATCAAAGCCTTCCGCGAAGCTGAATCCTACAACGGCCCGTCGCTGATTATCGCCTACGCGCATTGTATCAACCACGGCATCAACATGTTCGACGGTCTTGATCAGAGCAAGGCGGTTGTTACAAGCGGCCTGTGGCCTCTTTACCGCTACGACCCGCGCCTGAAAGATCAGGGCAAAAACCCCTTCCAGCTTGACAGTAAAGAGCCGACAACAGCGATTGAAGACTTCATGATGAAAGAAAACCGCTTCAAGAGCCTCAAGGCCGCCGACAAAGATCGCGCTGACGCGCTGCTGGCGATTGCCAAGAAGCAGGCTGAACGGGTTTGGAAAGAGTACAAGTATTTGGCGGAGAGACCGTTCTGATTCTGACTTGCACACGGCGCGGCGTTGTGAGCGCGGCGTTGTGTGCGAAGTTGTGCGTTGGCTTGTTTTTCAATCTTTGCAGTATTATAATAGCTGTATGAATTTAGCAGTTCAGGCGGAATTAGATAAGCTAAAGGAGCTCATCATAAACGCTATTCCGGTGGAGCAAATTTACCTGTTTGGTTCTTATGCATACGGCACACCACACAAAGATTCCGACCTGGATTTGTATGTTGTATTAAAAGACGAAGTCCAAATGCGAGATATTGACGCAGGTTTGCAGATACGATTTGCTATCGACCGAAAGAAATCCATGCCAGTTGATATAGTCACAAAAAAGAAAAAAGATTTTTTAAACCGCCTTGATGATTTTACACTTGAGCGAAAAGTAACCAGAGACGGGATCAGAATTTATGGCTAAACAAACGAACACCCCGGGAGATTGGCGATTGCTTGCCGAAGATGATTTTGCCATTGCAGAACATATAACCGCTAATATGAATCCTATCCCAACAGCAGGCGTTTCTTTTCATTGCCAGCAGGCAGTTGAGAAATATTTAAAAGGTACATTAGCATTACTTGGAGAGGATCCTCCTTATACCCATGATTTGCCTGAATTATGCAAACTTATTGAAAAATATCGTCCTTCATTTGTGAGTATATCTACCCTCTGCAGTATAATAACCCAATTCTCCGTTCAACCGCGATATGATCGCGATATTAGTCTTTCTGATGAAGATTTGCGTTTAGTGCTTTCTCATACCAGAACGATTAAGGCTTTTTTACAGAAGGAAGCGCCTGAGTTGTTTAAGGTTGATGATAATTAAACAGAATAAAGTGATGCTTATTAGGGGCTTAAAGAATGCTGGCGATTGCCAAGAAGCAGGCTGAGTGGGTTTGGAAAGAGTACAAGTATTTGGCGGAGAGACCGTTCTAGTAGCGGTTTACGTAAACTGCTATAAACATGATATTGCTTCTGATGTGCGGGCGCGGTGTTGTGTGCCATTTGTGAAGGTGTGTAAATTATTTAAGCTCTTTAGTTGCTTCTTTTAAAGAGTCTATATCTTTTTGAATATTTGGAAGAAGTAATAAAATAGTTTCTATTGGTTTTTTATTATTTTGAACTGATCCAGTAGCAAGATATTCAACAGAGACATTAAGTGAAGCAGCTATACGTATGGCATCATTAACTCTTGGGTATAGACCCTTTGAAATCCAGCCTTGAAATGTATTAAAGCTAATACCCGACTTCGTTGCTAACCATTCTTGAGTGGTATTTTGAATTTTTACCTCTTTTTTGATGTTTTCCCAAAATATTGAAGCATCGTCATTCATATAAATCATATTTTAAATGGAAAAAGAGAAAATTCTATCCAAATAGACATAAAATCACTGGACAAAACTGTCTAATTGGATATATAATAGCTAATATATGTCATTATAGACATATATTAAAAATCTCAATGGAGATGGAATTTTAATTCAATCTCCAAATTTAAGAAGGAGGTCTTTATGAAGAAAAAGACCATTATCGTATTAGCAGTTCTATTGTTTCTGCTAATTTCTATCGGGGTTGCATATGCTGCTCGTCAAGTATGTGACACATGTAATGGGGCAGGTAAATTATGTGATACTTGTAATGAACCAGTGCCAGGTGGAACCATTGGATACTATCATTATAGTTATGGTGGTGGTTGTCGTGGAAAAGTAATTGATTGCTATATTTGCGATGGCAAACGTTATGTAGAAGCTGATGTATGCGAATAATGTAATTTTAAAATTGCATTGCTATACTTTTTAGTTGACGCAAACATTATAAAAGAAGCCCTATTTATTTTAGGGTTTCTTTTTAAATCAATTTTAAAAACCAAACGGCATATAACGAGGTTGTCGAATTTATTTTGACCTGATAAAACAGGAAAAATATAAATCATTTTGGAACTTTTTAAAAGGTTTTCAAGCAAATTCTAATGGTGTTTTAAAAAAAAATTATAAAATAAATTATTGAAAATAAAAGATAGCTTGACAAACTGGTAAAATGGATTATAATGAAATAATAATAATTATTATGAGGTTGTTATGGTTAATGAAGAAACTAAGACACAAGAAATTATTGCATTATTAAACATTTATCTGAATGAATATATTTATAGAAATCAATTACTTTGGTCTAATACATTTAAATTTTTTTATGCAATAATTATTGTTATACTTCTTCCGAATATATCTAATTTTCTAAAAATAGAACTTCCTATTTTACCAGGATTACTATTTCGTATAATTGGTTTAATAATGTCATTTGCATTTTTATTTGTGGTTCTTGGATATGCAAAAAGATTTGAATTAAGTAGTAATACATACCACAAGTTGATAAAAAAATTGAAACAAGAATATCAAAAACCAGATATTAGTAGTGTGAAATTTGGAAAAATATTTGTTGGGATAAGGACTAGTTATATTGTTGTGTTTTTAATGTTTTTTTCTTTAATATCAATTAACGTAATATTATTAATTTTTGATAAATAATATGGAAAATTGATGTTAACCCAAACGGAACTGCTATAAAGATATATTAATCCTAACAAACGCGTTTGAAAAACATTCGGATAAAGTGCCTAAATCATAAAAGTTTCAAATGCTCTTGGTCTTACGATTTCCGCTTAAATAACGATTTCAAACGCCAAGTTCGTGCATACCGAAGGTATAAGTGTTCGCGTGGTTAGTGGTAAAATTAAGGACTATAACTCAACACAACATTATGCGCAAATGTTTTCCCCTGATTCTTTCCGGTTAACACGAGCCTGTCTGTACGCGCTCCCGCAGGCAGAGGCGTTTTCACCTTTATTGTAACAGCGGCTAAATAACCACCTGCTCCTGTCGGGGACTGGGCTAACGGCGTATCGATTTCAAAAACGGAAGCTGATCCGTTTTGAAGCGCTGCGGATAAGTCCGTCATTTCTCCGAAAGCGGCCAGTGTGATTTTTCGTTGAGCGGATGCCGGACTAAAGTTTCCGCGCTCCGGAAGAACATCAACCTTGTTATATTCAGCGTTTAAATAAGCGGCTCTTGTTGAAAAATAACTTTTTATATGACCAATGTGCCAGTCAATATTGCCTTCAGACCAGCGTTTCATGTCTTCCAAAACTCCTTCTCTGATCTTCGCTCCCATAGTGTCAATAAAAGCGGACATCGTTAAAATATTATTTTGTAAATTGTTATTCCAGATTTCCTTATACCTTGCCTGAAATACAGGGTCGTCATGAAAACGCCTGAACCACGGATGGATTTGATACGGAGCTGTGTCCGGCAGGAAAAGTTCGCCTTCAAATTCCCATGGCGCGAAAGACCAGTCAAGATCCCAAAGCGGACCTGCGTAGATACGGCGGCCTTTGTCTTTGTAGAAATAAGTGCTTCCTATTTCCAATCCAATTTCCGCTCCGGGACGAAATAGATCGTTATTCTTAATAAGCGTCTGCACAATAAAGTATTTAACAAAAGAATCAAGGTGAACTAAATTGCGGTAACCGTTTTCGGGAAAGCTGTCAGAAGCCATTAAGCCGGTTATTTCATTCCAGTCATCTCTTACAAATTGATAGATCGGGTTTGACATGCTTAAATCGCTGTCGTCTTCCGGCGTTTTTATCATAACCGGTAAATTAAAATTATTAGTCCGAAAGCGCGGCTCTTCATCATACCTGCGATCAATTTCGACAAACCAACCTTCGCGTAAATCAACCTTTGGTCTTCCCGGCGCGCCTCGTTCAGCCGGGTCTGCCTGCCTGTGTTCCGTGAAGATATACATTCCGCGGTAATCTCCGTTTAAGTAAAGCTGAACATAGTTATAACTGCATGTATAATCCAGCTTCAAACGTCTTCCCAGTTCAAACCCGAATGAAGTGTTTAGATCGGTGCCGCATTTTAATAATACCCAATTTCTTGCATGGGGAAGACCGAAAGGAGACTGCTGTTGATTGTCTCTGAATCTGATACGGTACGGATTTTTCGCGCCGGGTGTATCGCTCCATGAAGCGTTTCCCCGTCCTCTGATTTGCTGATTTTTGATCGCCGGGATATCATATAAAGAGTTTGAGGGATCGCTTAATGAGAATGTCATGCCCACCCATGTTTCTCTGTTCGCGACAGGCGCTGAATTATCGGTATCAATCCTGATCACGGGAAGCCCGCTTGCTTGCGGTGATACAAATTTTACAATATACGAAATATTTTTATTAATCAGATAAACCACTTCTCTTCGGAAATCGTTTTTTGTAACTCCGCTATGCTGCCGTTTTTCGTTTACATAAGGGAAACCTGCATCGTTGAGCGTAAAGACCGCGGGAAGGCTTTCGATATTATTAATCCACGCCTGTGTGGTAAATGTGATTGTTCTGTTGTTGTGATTAATAACGCCGTTCAAGTCTGATGTTGTCCCGGTATTTTCTTTCAAAAACTTGAAGCTTGTAATAGTTGTTGCTTTCTGTTTTGCCGGATCATACGCAGCATCAGGTTCAACCGGTTTTTTTGGTTCATCCGGTTTTTTTTCGCTCGGTTCTCTCTGTGTTTCTGAGTTATTTGTTTTTTTTGCGTTTGAATTATCACAGCCTGTAAAAAACAGCGCTAAAAAAAAGACCAGTATTATTGATAAAAACACCAATGAAATTGTCTTGATTGTTTTTATTGGAAATTTCCGGTTTATATCTTGTAATTTGCGGGGCATATAATCAATATAACTCAATATTTGTTTTTTGACTACATTGTGTTTACCGTAAAAAGATAATACCAAAACTTATAAAACAACGCTTAAATTATCGTTAAAACAGCGTTTTTTTATTGCCTTTTTGCTGAAAATATTTTTATATTTTAAATAGGGACAGAATCTGAAATAATGATTTCGCGTAACATATTTTTATTGTAAATTTCTGTATTGTAATTTAATATGGTGTATAAAGAAGTAAGTATATGATTAATTTATTTATTTTGTTAGGTGCATTTAGTTCCACGGCGCTTATTTTTTTGCTGCTACATTCTTACATATTGAATATCCGCTCGGAAGGAAGGATGCATTTAATGTTTAACGCGACTCCTCTCGGCGCGGCTTTTTGGAATAAAAACGGTAAAATTATTGACTGCAATCAGAATGCGATGGATATGTTCGGAATAACCAATAAAAATGTATTTATCGAAAGATTTTTTGAGTTATCTCCCGAATACCAGGCGGACGGTTCTCTTTCAAAGGAAATTTTTGTTTCCAATTTTAAGACGGCTATGGAGGACGGATATAACCGGTTTGAATGGATGCATCAAAAATTCAACGGGGAGCTTGTGCCTTGCGAGGTTACGCTTATACGCGATAAATTTAAAAATGAATATATTATTTTAAGTTATGTCCGCGATTTGCGCGAAATGAAAATCATGATGAAGGAAATTGAGCGCCATACGCGGCTGCTTGACATCGTTAATTCAGCGGCGGCTATTCTTTTGACAGGCAATGACGCTTCCGATTTTGACAAGATTTTATTAAAGAGCTTTGATCTTGTCGGGCGCTGTCTTGATGTTGACCGCGTTCAATTATGGCGGAATGAAAAAATCGGCAATGAAATTCATTTTGTTATGAGATATGAGTGGCTCAGCGATTTCGGAAAAACATGCAAAATGATTCCGTATGGTCTGCATTATTCGTACAATATGAAAAAAGGATGGGAAAAGCAATTTCTGCGCGGCGCTTATATTAATTCGCCGATTTCCCGTCTTACGGAAGAAGACAGAAATTTTTTGGGGTATTATGATATAAAATCAATCGTAATTATTCCCATTTTTCTGGATGGAAATTTCTGGGGTTTTTTCAGTCTTGATGACTGCCGCGCGGAGAGGACTTTCTCGCTGAAAGAGATGAACATTTTATCTTCTGCGGGTCTTATGATGACTACGGCTGTTAACCGCAATATTCAGAATATAAAAATTCGCGAAGCTGATGATAAAGCTGAAATAGCCGTAGTGAGCAATAAAGCGAAGAGCGATTTTCTTGCCAGAATGAGCCACGAAATCAGAACGCCGATGAACGCTATTTTGGGAATTACAGACATTCAGCTTCAGGATGAGACTCTGCCGCAGGTTATTAAAGAAGCTTTTGAGCGGATTTATAATTCCGGCGATCTTTTGCTCGGAATTATAAATGACATTTTGGATCTTTCTAAAATTGAAGCCGGAGCGCTCTCCTTAAACGTCAGTCAGTATAATATCGCGAGCCTGATCAATGATACTGTTCAATTGAACATTATGCGTTTTGAAAGTAAGCCGATTGTTTTTAAACTGATAATTGACGAAAAAATCCCGCTTAGGTTAATCGGCGACGAGCTTCGCATTAAACAAATTTTGAATAACCTGCTTTCCAACGCGTTTAAATATACCGATGAAGGTTTTATAATTCTCAAGGTCTCAAGCTTACCTGAAAATAATAACAGCATAAAAATTGTTTTCCGAATCAGCGATACCGGACAGGGGATGACCCCGGAGGAGATCAACAGATTAGGAAACGAATACTCCCGTTTTAATATGGAAGCAAACCGCAATACGGAAGGCACCGGTCTTGGCATGAATATTACGCGAAATATAATAAGGCTTATGAACGGTTCTCTTGATATAGAAAGTACGCCGGGAAAAGGCTCAGTGTTCACAGTGACCCTGCCTCAGGATCTCTGTGATGAACAGGTTATCGGAAAAGACCTGGCCGAAAATCTTATGAAGTTAAATATCGGCAATAATTTAAAGGCAAGGAATGTTCAAATTAAGCGTGAGTTTATGCCTTACGGACGCATTCTTATTGTTGATGATGTTGAGACAAATCTGTATGTCGCCAAAGGGCTTTTAGCGCCTTACGGTTTATCGATTGATACAGCGATAAGCGGTTTTGAAGCCATAGAAAAGATTAGAAACGGCTGTGATTTTGATATAATCTTTATGGATCACATGATGCCGAAAATGGACGGCATAGAAGCCGCCAGAATCATCCGCAATTTGAATTATAATAAGCCGATTGTCGCGTTGACGGCTAACGCGCTTGCCGGTCAGGCGGAAATGTTTTTAAAATGCGGGTTTGATGATTTTATTTCCAAGCCGATTGATATCAGGCAGTTGAATGTTACGCTTAACAAATTGATCCGCGATAAAATGCCTCCTGATGTAATAAAAGCCGCGCGCGAACAAAAGGAACAATTATTAAACCGCCTGAATAAAACCAAAGTTGATAAGCAGTTGGCGGAATATTTTATTCATGATGCGGAAAAAACCGTCAAGGCGCTGGAAACAATATATAACAATGAATGTAAAAGCGAAGATGATATTTCGCAATTCATTATCAATGTTCATTCCATGAAAAGCGCTCTTGCGAATATCGGAGAGTCAAAACTTTCCGAAACAGCTTTAAAACTGGAACAGGCCGGGCGTGACAAAAATATTAAACGCATTTTATCTGATATTCCGGCTTTTCTTGAAATGTTGTCTGTCGTGACTCAAAGAATGAAATCTCAAATCATGATAAAAGAAACTGAAAGCGGAAATGGTGATTCTGTTTTATTAAAAGAAAAACTCAACGCGATAAAAACCGAATGTTCAAATTATAACAAGAAGGCCGCTAAAGATTTGCTTACAGAACTGCGTCAGAAATCATGGCCGGGCGAAACCGGTGATTTGCTTGGCAAGCTCTCAGAGCTGCTTTTGCACAGTGAATTTGACGAAGCTGTAGAAGTTATTGACAAAAAAGTAAAAGTTATTTAGCGCGGGAAGCGTTTATAACCGCGAGGATATATCTGTCCATTAATACGCTTTCCATATCGGAAGCCTGAGAACGCATCAGGATGTCGTATTGCGCTGTAAGGGCAAGGCAGGCTTCTACCGCGTCAGCGTTGTAGCGGCGGGCGGCAGTGACGCAGTCGCTTTTTGTTTTAGGAGAGGAAAGGCCGATTTTTTTAAGTTCGGCGTAATTATTCGCGCCGCCTGACTCCGCTAATGTTAAATAATCGCCGAGCCTTCTGAAACTCCATGTAAGGCTTGCAAGGATTTCAGACGCTTTCATTTTAGCGGCCAGCATAATTGCCATTGACTCAAGAGAGCGCGCGAGATCCCCTGACGCAATGCGGGAAAAGAGCGTGAAAGGCGATTCTTCCCTGTTGTGAGAAAGCCATTTTTCAATGTCTTCTGAATTTATGGGACGGCCTTTCGGCAGAAAATTAATAAGAAGGGAACATTCTCTTTTTAACGCGTCTGTGTTGTTTTCTACCATTTCAAGAATGGTGTCGACGCAGTCTTCGTCAATTGAAAACCCTTCACGTTTAAAAAAATCACGCAGCCATGAAACTTTTTCGGTTTCGGATAATTCGTAAAAAACCTGTTTATTTACTTTTGCCTTGTCAAATTCGGCGGCAAGCTTTATTTCATCAGAGAGCAGAATGAGAGCTGTGCTGTTGTCCGAGGCAAGAGTCCACGAAACAATTTTTTCAACATCTTCCTTTTTTTTGATTACTTCGGCGTTTTTCACGATGACAATTCTTGCTTCCGCGAACAGTCCTTGATTTTGCAGCGTTTCGATAATCACGGCGGCGGATGTTTCATCGGCGTACAAAACGTATTCTTCCGCCTGCTGCGCGCTTTTAAATTGAGATCGAACCTTGTTAACGGCTTCCTGTTTTTTCCCCTGCTCGGGGCCTATGAAAATGTACGCGCTCATCAGTTTAATTAATACGAACGGACGATGGTTACAAGTTTTCCCAGTATTCTTACATCCTGACTGTATCTCGGCGGATATTCGGGGTTCTCAGACTGGAGTTTTACGCGCGAGTTCTCTTTAAAAAAACGCTTAATGGCCGCGGCTTCTTCGACCAGAACCGCGACGATGTCTCCGTTGCGCGCCGTTTCCTGTTTTTCAATTATAGCGATATCTCCGTCCTGAATGCCGGCGCCGGACATGGAATCACCTTTAACAAGCAGCGCGAAATGTTCTTTGTTCTTTTTCAGCATCGACCGATGAAAGCCGATCTCTCCGTTGAAATTTTCTTCTACATGAACAGGGATGCCCGCGGCGACGCTTCCCAGAAGAGGAATCTTTATCATTTCCGAATAGGAATCCGGCATACCATGAGTTAATCCCATAGTCCTTGGACGCTTATCCGGCTGCTTGATATAGCCTTTCCGCTTTAAAGCCGTTATGTGATCATGGGCGCCTTTGACTGAAATGGAAAAGTGATCGGCAATTTCCCTAACTGTCGGCGCGTACGCGTGCTTATTAATGTAAGCTGTAATAAAGGAGAGGACTTCTTTTTGTCTGTCTGTCAACTCTTTCATATCAATTCCTTGTTACCCGCCCTATGTTTGATTTTTTTGCGTTGAGCTGGCCGGTGTAATATTGTATTTCCTTAATTTTGCGTGAAGGTTGCTCGGATAAACTCCGATAGCCTCCGCCGTCCTTGAAATTATACCATTATTTTTTAAAAGATGGAACTCCAAATAGCGCTTTTCAAAACTTTCTCTTGCTTTATTATAATTTTCTTCCAAAACATCATTATTGAAAGAAGTATCGTTAATTTGCGGTTTTTTTTCCCTTTTATTCAGCAATTTTAATATATCGGCGCCGTTGATGGAATCTGTCTGATGCATTATCGCCATCCGTTCCGCCAGATTTTTTAGTTCCCTTACATTTCCCGGCCAGTCATGAGAATGAAGAGCTTCTTCCGCGCTTGTTTCCAATTTAATTTCTCTGTTGAATTGTTTTAAAAAATGATACAGCAGGATAGTAATATCTTCAGGGCGGACGCGCAGAGGCGGAACATGAATGGGAATTACATTCAATCTGAAATACAGATCCCGCCTGAACCTTCCGTCATCACATGCTTTTTCCAAATCCTGATTTGTCGCCGCAATTATCCGCACATCGGTTTCAATTGATTTTTCGCCTCCGACGCGCTCTATTTTCTGCTCCTGAATGACGCGCAGAACTTTTGCCTGCGCCGACATGCTCATGTCGCCGATTTCGTCAAGGAATAGCGTGCCCCTGTCGGCAATTTCAAAACGGCCTTTCCTGCATGACACTGCGTCTGTAAACGCGCCTTTTTCATGACCGAAGAGCTCGCTCTCTATAAGGTTTTCGGGGATTGCCGCGCAGTTAATGTCGATAAAAGGATTGTCCGCTCTTTGCGAGCATTGATGAATCGCCCGCGCAATCACTTCCTTTCCGGTGCCGTTCTCGCCGGTGATTAAAATACGCGCGTCGCTTTCCGCCGCCTGTTTGACCATTTCGCGTATATTCTGAATCATGGAGTTTGTGCCGATTATATCTTCGCTTGCGACCCGCGTTATTTTTTTTAAGTTTTTATTTTCTTCTTTTAAGTTTCTGATCGCCAGGGCATTTCTGCAGACAGTAAGAACTTTTTCAAGCGATAAAGGTTTTTCAAGAAAATCGAACGCTCCGAGTTTTACGGCACGGACTGCCATATCAATATTGGCGTGGCCTGAAATCATAATTATTTCCGTTAGCGGCCATTCCCTGCGGATTTTTTCAAGCGCTTCAATGCCGCCCAGTTTCGGCAGAAGCACGTCAAGAAAAATCAGATCGACAATTTCGAATTTAAGCGTTTCAAGGCCGGTATAAGCGTCCTGAGCGGTGAATACCTTATATTTTTCATCTTCAAGAATAGAGGCAAGAGTAGTTCTGATACCCGGTTCATCGTCGATGATTAATATTGACGGCATTAAATTCCTTCTCCGTCAGGCTGATTTTTATCTTCCGCTTTTTGATCAGATAACGGAAGGTCGATATAAAACGTCGTTCCAATGTTTTCCGCCGTATCAAACCAGATTGAGCCGCCGTGATCGTTGATAATCCGCTCAACAATGGGAAGCCCCAATCCTGTGCCCGATTCTTTTGAAGTATAATACGGAGTAAAAATCAGCCTGCTCTCCGTAGCGTTAATTCCTTTGCCCGAATCCCTGATGCTGATTCTACAATAACAAACTTCCCGTTTTTTAACAAGGTCTGTTCTAATTTCTATCAGGCCGGAGTTTTCCATAGCATCTATCGCGTTAATGATCAGGTTTGTGAGAATTTGAGCAAGACGGTGTTTGTCGATTTTTATTATAATATCCGGCTGCACATTTTCAATATCAATTTTTACGCCGGGATATGAGCTTGCGTAAGTGTTGGTTATTTCCTCAATTGGTTCCCGCAAAAGCGTTGTTGAATCTGACATCTGCATCGGTTTTGATAATGTTCTGAATTCATTAAGCAGAGTCGAAAGGCTTTCTGTTTCCTGAATGATCGCCATCATCGAATTTTCAATGATTTCTCCGATTTTTTCAGGATCATTGCGCCATCTGCGAAGAACTCTTTCTGCGGATAATTTTATCGGAGTCAGCGGGTTTTTTATTTCATGGGCAAGCTGCTGCGCCATATTCTGCCAGATTGACATTTTTTCGCTTCTTAAAAGAGCGTCTCTTGATTTTTCCAAATCCTGAACCATGGAATTGAAAGAGCGTATCAGAATGCCAAGCTCGTCATTTCTGCGGGTAAGTATCTGAATGGAAAAATCCCCCTCAGCTACGCGCTGCGTCGCTTTGGTAATTTCTACAATAGGATGAGTTATCCGTCGCGTGAAGGAAATCGCGATGATGGCGGTCATAAGCAGGGTGGGAAGGAAAAATACCGCGTAATAATAAATTAAAAGAGGACGCATATTGTTTCTTAATTCGTTTATTATTTCAAATTGCGTAATTTGTTTTTCCAAAGCGGTTTTACCATGTTCAAATTCGACGCCAAGATTATAATTGATTACTCTCAGCGTATTTTGCGGCGCTCTTTGCACATAACGGATTGTTCCGTAGTCCCGCTGAGAATCCCTGTTCGGAAAACCCGTTTCTGCCGCAGGCGGCTGGCTCAATTTAAATTCTTCATCGCCTGTATATAAGGTTTCAGTCCAGACGCCGTCTCTTAAACGGAATACCTGAACTGATGTGATATCCTTCGGCAATGCAGTTATCTGCGAAAAATCGTTTTGTTTAATAATGCTGTCAAATTGTTCAAGGTGCATGGAGTAGTTTTCCGCCAGAAAACTGTTTGCCGCTTTGCCGGAGGCTTGCGCGTCCATGCCGTGCCAGAAACGCACTATTTCGTATAACGCAGAGCTTGTCATGATCGTAATCGGCGTAACGGCGAAAATCACAATAACGAAAAAATACGCCAAAAGCCTGACATTGAACCTGCTCCCGGGGTGATGTAAAATGAGGCCGTTAGCAAGCTGAAAAATATAAATGCCTAAAATAATGAATAACACCACAGGTATGATAAAAAAAACAATAAGCTGAAGTTTGTCCGGCACATCGCCTGCAAGCGTATCCTGAAAAAAATTACGCGAAAAAAGAATCGTTAGTATGCAAAGAAGCGCATAAATAAGGACCAGAACGCGTACTTTAATCAATTTTATTCCTCTTCAAATTTTGATTCAAAGAGTTTGACCAGCGCTTCTACCGCGGCTTCTTCATCTTCTCCGTCTGTGATTATTTTTAATTCGGTTCCGTAACCCGCGCCAAGCGTTATAATACCCATTATGGATTTGGCGTTTATACGGTATGAGTCTTTTTCAATATATATATTCGATTTAAAATTTTTAGTCGTCTGAACCAGAAGCGCCGAGGGGCGCGCGTGAATTCCGGCTCTGTTAATAACTTTAATAATCCTTTCTGTCATTCTTCTTCCTATATTATATCATCATGTCCGAAGAAAACCGAGCGGGTAGCGTCGCTTTCTATCCATTTTAGGATGTTCTTGTTGAATTCTTTTGCCGCGTGATATCCCATCGATTTTAATCTTTCATTCATCGCGGCTGTTTCGATTATTATCGGAACATTCCTCCCCGGTTTAACGGGAATGATCAGTTTGGGAATGTTAACGCCCAAAAGCTCGACAGTAATATCTTCGGCGCCCAGCCTGTCGTAATCTTTATCGGAGTCCCATTCTTCCAATTCTACAACAAGCTGGACTTCTTTGCGATCCCTGATTGCTCCAACTCCGAAAAGGTGAGTTATGTTGATGATACCCGGGCCGCGTATTTCCATGTGGTGCCCGATAATTTTATTCGCGCCTGCGCCTATCAATGTATTTCCGTAAACACAATTTATTTCAACAACATCATCGGCAACCAGACGATGCCCTCTGTGGATCAGCTCCAGCGCTGTCTCGCTCTTTCCTACGCCTGAATCACCCTGCAGAAGGATCCCCATGCCGTGAACCTCAACAAGCACGCCGTGGACAATCTGGCGGGGAGAGAAAACCCTGGAAAGTATTTGCATGATTCTTGCGGAAAATGCCGCCGATCCAAGATCGGTTTGTAAAATCGGACATTGGGCATTTTCGGCTATCTCAAAAAATTCCTTATGAGGGGAAAGGTTATGTGTGAAAATGCAGCAGGGCATTGAATAATTGAACATGTCTCTGATTGTGTCAGTTCTCTGTTGATTTTCAAGCTGACGCAAAAACGCAACCTCTCCGCGCCCGAAAAGCTGTATCCTCTGGCTGGCAAACTCCTCAAAAAAGCCCATTATCGCACCCATCGGCCTGTTTAAATCAGGAATATCAATCGAGCGTCCAAGCCCCTTTCTGCCGCCTATACAGCGCAGATTCAGGGAGTTGTGTTCCTTGAGATCGAGGTCGATTAGGTCGAGAACTGTAAAAACCCTGTCCGCCATGTTTTAATTTTAACTGATAAATTGCTTACTTGCAACAAAATGGTGCCTGGCACCATGACGTAAAAAAAGGCGTATGGCTTTAAAAACCATACGCCCGGGTGTTCCGGTTGAGAACACCATGCTCACCTCTTTTAATTGGCGCCTTGCGCCGGAGATAGTTAATTTATACTTTTAGTCCAGGTTTCTTTTGCGCTCCAATCCGGATCTCTGGGGAGGCCGCTTCTTGTGCTTTCAGTGATGATAATGATATAGTTGCCGGCAAGTCCTTCCTTTAAATCATTCCCTAAATCGGATAATAATTCATCAGGGTTAAAACCCGGTTTCGATATCGATTCAAACAATGAGGGAGTCATCAATTTTATTTTGTATTTCTTGCCTCCTTCAAAATTAAAAGTTCCCTGATATTTTTTTCTGCCGATTAATAATGGAGCTGAGATTGTAAGGGTATGCTCGCCTGCTGTAACTTCCATGCTCAATTCAACTTCGTTATTTCTTGCTTTATCGGTATTTGTTCCGGATATGTAGGTTCCCCAGACATTCCCTCTTCTTTGCGCAAAGCCCAGATTGTTGCCGTCAAGCTGTTCAATTCTTACATCCCCTCCGACCAGATACAATTTTGCCCGTTGATCAGCCGGTACTCCTTTAACCATTTTGACTTCATAAGCGCAGCCTGTCAGACCTACTGTGAATATCAGAACCAGCGCCGATATTCCTAAAACCAATTTTTTCTTGTTCATAAGAACACTTCCTTTTTTGTGTTACTCTGCCTCATTTGAGGAACAACACAGATTTTTCACATTCAACGAATGTGTATACTAACGCTTTATTCAAGCTTGTATGCCGGAGCTATATTACGACTTCAATATATCTCTTATTTATTTTTTTTTCAGTATTTCTAACATTTTTGTATTAAAATATTTTATTTTAAAATATTTTATTTTAAAAGTGTTTATTTTAATTCGGAAAACGATCAGACATTTTTTACACTTTTGTTTTTCTTCGCATATCATTGTGTGTTTTTAATATATTTTGCATAAATTCACCTTAAAGAAACAACATTAATCATTTAAATTTGATATTTGATCTCTCGACAAACATCATTTTTTTTCATATTATACTTATAAATTCAAAATTTGGAGAGTAATTATGCGAGTTTACAATTTTTCCCCGGGTCCTTCGGTTTTACCGCTGCCGGTTTTGGAAAAAGCCGCGTCTGAGATGACAGACGTAAACGGCACGGGGCAGTCTGTTATGGAGATGAGCCATCGTTCAAAGGATTATAAGCCTATTATCGAAAAGACAGAATCCCTGCTTAGAGAGTTGATGGGCATTCCTTCCAATTATAGAGTTCTTTTTTTACAGGGCGGAGCTTCGCTCAATTTTTCAATGGTTCCGCTGAACCTTTCTGCGGGGGACGCGCCCGGCCGGGGAAAAAAAGCCGCCTATATCGACACAGGAATCTGGTCTGACAAGGCGATAAAAGAAGCGAAAAAATACGCCTCGGTTGACGTGCTTGCAAGTTCAAAGGACAAAGCCTACACATACATCCCTGAAGCGCCTGCGCCGCAAGCGGATCACGCTTATTATCATATAACGCTGAACAACACAATCGTCGGAACAAAGTGGGATAAGCTTCCCAATACCGGCTCTGTTCCTCTCATTTCGGATGTTTCAAGCTGCATTTTATCCGAGCCTCTTGATGTCAGCAAATTTGGTTTGCTCTACGCCGGCGCCCAGAAAAACCTTGGGCCCGCAGGAACGACTGTCGTGATCATTCGTGAGGATTTACTTGGGAAAGCGCCTGACTGGACTCCTGTTATGCTCCGTTACGACACTCACGCGGGGGAAGGTTCAATGTACAATACTCCGCCGTGTTACGGGATTTACATAATCGGCCTTGTGCTGGAGTGGCTGAAAAATTTGGGCGGCGTTGACGCAATCGCGAAGATGAACAGGGAAAAAGCCGATTTGTTCTACAATTATCTTGACGCTTCAAAGTTGTTCTATTCTCCCGTTGAAAAGAAATCCCGCAGTTTGATGAATATTCCGTTTGTATCAACCGAGACGGATGAGGCGAAGAAAACCGAACTTGAGACGCGCTTTGTCAAGGAAGCCGCGGCGGCAGGGCTTGTGAATCTTGCCGGCCACCGTCTTGTCGGCGGAATGAGAGCGAGTATCTATAATGCGATGCCGATTGACGGCGTGAAAGCGTTAATTAGTTTTATGGAAAAATTTAAATAAAGGATAGAAAGATGTTTCGTATTCAAACACTAAATAAAATTTCCCCTGTGGGGCTTGAGTTGTTCAGCAGGGACAATTATGAGATCGCGAGCGATATTCCCAATCCGGACGCGGTTTTGGTTCGCAGCGCCGATATGAATGAAATGACGATACCTTCTTCCGTTCTCGCAATCGCGAGAGCGGGAGCGGGATATAACAATATCCCCGTTAAAAAATGCAGTGAGGGCGGGGTAGTGGTTTTCAATACTCCCGGCGCGAACGCCAATGCCGTAAAAGAGCTCACTCTTGCCGCGCTGCTTCTTTCTTCACGTAACATTGTCGGAGGCATAAATTGGACATCATCTGTCGCTGCCAATCCCGATGTTGCCGATCTTGTTGAGAAAGAAAAATCGAAATTTACGGGGCCGGAAATCAAGGGTAAGACTCTCGGCGTTATCGGACTTGGCGCGATCGGCGTGATGGTCGCAAATGACGCGATGTCTCTGGGCATGAAGGTCATCGGCTACGATCCGTATATTTCAGTCGACGCGGCATGGAATCTTTCAAGCGAGGTTGTCCGGGCGGAAAGCCTTGACAGTCTGCTTGCTAAGTCGGATTATGTTACCCTGCACATACCGCAAAGCGAGGCAACCAAAGGAATCCTTGACGCCGACAAATTCCGCATCATAAAAAAAGGCGCCCGTATTATTAACTTTTCGCGTAACGCGCTCGTAAAGGACAGCGATATAATTGAAGCTATGGAAGCGGGTAAAATCAGCGGTTATGTAACGGATTTTCCCAGCCCTGAACTTTTAGCATGCAAAAAAGTTATCGGCATTCCTCATCTGGGAGCGTCCACGCCTGAAGCCGAAGATAACTGCGCGATAATGGCGGTAAAACAGCTTATTAACTTTCTTGAGACGGGAGCGATACGCAATTCAGTTAACTTCGCGCAATGCAAACTTGAACAGCGCAATCCGTACAGGCTGCTTGTTATAAACCGAAACATCCCCAATATGGTCGGACAAATTACAACGAGCCTTGCTTCGGCAAACGTCAATATAATGGATTTGATCAATCATCATCGCGATGAATACGGGTATAACATTATTGATACGGAGCAGGCAATTCCCGATTCTGTGCTGGAGCAGATTCGCAAGGTGAACGGGATAATTAGGGTCAGGGTGGTGGAGAAGTAGATCACACGGATTTAGCGGAGACTGCTAGTATATAATATCTATTTTTTTTCCACGAACCATCACGAACGCATACCTGCGGTATACATACGAACCTTAATATTTGCCGCTAACATCTAATATAATATCCTCGCCGTTATTGTTGAACTTTGATGCGTTTTCGGCTAACCATGCGCCGTAAACTTCTTTGTATTCCAGTTCAATATAAAAAGTAAATGTACCAGGGGTACTACCAAGAAACACACTATCTCCAAGTTTCGGTGGTGTCCCTTCTATTATAACTATCTCAAGAGCGCTGCAATCATAAAAAGCGTTGTCTCCTATTGTTTCCAAAGAAGTACCAAACGAAATGGATTCTAAATTTTCACAGCCAAGAAAAGCCTTCCTGCCTACTGTTGTAACGGACGACCCCATGTATACATCTTTTAAATTTTTACATGAACTAAAGGCATAATCGCCAATTACGGTTATTTTTGAATTATAAGCGTAAGTACTGTGTGAAACTCCTACAAGGTTTTCATAAAAAAAGAAAGGGGATATTCCATTTTTATCTGCCATAATGCTAGTGGTAACAATAGGAAGGGAGATACTTACAATTTTTTCCATACCTTTGACAGCTTCGCCTAAAGGTGGGCTTGTAAACAATGTTGTCCTGCCCATTTTATTTTCCCCATATCTAAGAGAAACATATAAACCAGAATTTCCGATAATTTCGATCAAGCGCAGGTGGTCGTTATCAGGTTGTGACAAGTCTCCGATGTCTTTTATTTGAACACACAAAAATACAGGTCTTTCAGGGCTTAACCCAAGATCACTAAAGCTGTAAGTTTTTCCTCTGCGTCACTAAGGCTGTTGATAAAAATATTTCTTGGATCGTCATCAAAATTATAACAAGTTGTAAAGCATAACGCAAAGACAACGCCAAAAATTAAACACTTTGCAAGCGGCAATACGGATATCTTTGTTTTCATGCTGGTTCTCCTGTTATTATTATAGGTATTTTAATTTTATTTGTCAAATATTTTTATTAATATCAAAATACTCATTTTTTCGCCCTTTGCTCTTTTTTCTGTATTTTTTCAAGGCTTCTTACCTGATCCAAAATATATCCCTGAAAATAATCGTTTAACTGCTTAAAAATATCTGTAAGTTCTTCTAATTTTACATCGGGCGGAACTGCGTCAAACATATTCCCCTTTCCTGATACTAACCACTCTTTATTTACATTATGTATCTTGCTTATAGAATCAAGAAGCGTATTTTTCACTCTTCTATGACCTGATTCAAGACAGGTGTAATAGCTTGTGCTAATAAAAATACTTTTGGCAAAAACTTTCTGGGTTATGTTTAATGTGTAAAATAGCGTGTTAAATCTGGTGTATCCATTACACCTAACAATAAAAACATTACATTGAATTGATTCTCACAGAGACACGGAGAACACAGAATTTATGTTTGATGTTTAATTATTATTTTTATCTATTTATTATTGTATCATTACCAGTAGAAAATTTCGGATCATTGTCAATTTTTTCATATTTTCTGTAAATAACTCTATACCACCCGGGTTTTGAAAAATTTAATTCTTTATGATGAGTTATAGTTGTCTTTCCAAAATTTGTATCCATTATATCAGTATAAGTGGTCGATAAATCGATCGGTTCTGCCACATATATATATCCATATTCATAATTACCTTTATAATATAAATGATAGCCAGAATAAGTAGTGTCAGTAGGTAAACTATAACCTAATATATAAACTCGATGATTTTTTGGAAAAGAAAGCCACCTAAATTCAGGACTAGCCTCAGCGTAATTTTTACCAGAAGTTATTTCATCGTTATTTATATTAATCAATGTATTAAATTTATTAATTAATACACTTGTTGAGATTTCCCATTTCCATTCTTTTGATGAAGACGGATCTTTGTAATGAAGAAGTTTGATATATAAAGGAATGTCAAAAGGTGTTTTAGAAATTATTTCACCATCAATTATAAATGATTCTTCTCCTAAAAAGAAGCATTTATAATAACGATCAGAATGCTCATTTAAGTTACATGAAAATATGAATAATAAAGATATTAAAATAATAAATAAATCCTTTTGTTTCATAATCATTAGTGTAATTTATAAAATACATTTTGTCTATATTGCCTGTCACCGTTTATTTAATACTTACTGCTAATATCGAAAGTAATATTCTCTCCGTTATTGTTGAACTTCGATGCGTTGTCAGCCAACCATGCACGGTAAAGCGCTTCGTGTTCCGGTTCAATATAAAAAGTTATTGTACCAGAGGTGCTGCCAAGAAATACACTAGCTCCAAGTTTTGGCGGCATCCCCTTCATTATAACCATCTCAAGAGCGCTGCAGTCATAAAAAGCGCTATCCCCTATTGTTTCCAAAGAAGATGTAAACATTAAGACGCCTATATTTTCACAGCTGCGAAAAGCCTCCCTGCCTATTGTTTTGATAGGTAACCACTGACATATACCTTTTATTTTACATGAACTAAAGGCATTATCGCCTATTATGGTTACCTTTTTTTGATCTACCTGTTTATATGTTTGAAAAAATCGTATCCATTACACCTAACGAGCTAGGCAAACGATGTTTTTGATGTTGCGATTAAGGAATTGTGCGAGCAATTCCTTAATCGCAACAATTATTTTATAACAAAATTTCTTCAATAATTTTACAATTTGGTTCTAATTCTATTTTAGAAGCTATACCCTACTTTGAAAAAAACTTTTGCAGTAACATCTACGGAAGTATCATTATATACAGAAGGATTATTAACAACTTCACGATTATCACGATTATACTGATAGTCAACACCTCGCTGATCTTCATAGAAAAATATACGTCCGATAATGCCTGTTATCAAATTCCACCCATTGGGTTTACCTATATCAATTTTCCAGCCAATGCCAGGAGAAATCACAGGCGTAAAAACCAAAGTACCAAATCCACGTTGCCAAATACCTAAACCTATATTTGCAAAAAACATACCAGCCCATGGATACCATCGTGCATATAAATCCGCATACGGAAGGATTAAACCATCTAGTCCAATATCTACAGCTAATGCAAAATTTTTATTTAATAAACGTTCATATTCCATGTTTATACCAGGTAAAATGCCAAAAGGATATCCTGCCCATATTACACCTATTCCTCCCGATGTTGTGTTTTTTGAGACTACTTCCTCTGCATAAACAAAAGTACATAAAAATAACAAAAGAAAAAAGTAAATAAATGACTTTTTCATAATTTATCCTATCCTTTTTATGTTTTTTTGTCAATATTCAAAAAATTAATTTAATCAACTTTGCATTGCACTTAACGTTCTAGTTAACCGAGCGCCGTAAGGCGGCGAAGCGTTTGCCGTTTGTTGAGTTTGCAGAAAAACTATTTTCAACTCAAAATCATACTAAATATTTGATAAAAAATCACTAAAACACAGGAAATGATGCGTTTTTTATCTGCTTTTTTCAACAAAATTACTTATTCTGCAAACTCGTTATGTGCCGTACCCCTTATCAAATTACTAAAATTTATAACCTATTTTTAAATTTAAAGTCATTGAGATCATTTGTGCTCCAAACCTACTTGCATTAACCGTATCCTTATCATATATCACAGGATCGTACAGCCTTGCACCAACACTTGGCATAAAGTGCCATTTATTATTTTTCATATTTATTTTCCAACCTAATTCTGTTGAAATTATTTGATTATTAAAACGTCCAGGACCAACAAAACATATTCCCCAACTTAATCCCATGAATAAACCAGAAAAAGGATAAATACGACCTCGAATTTCAAAATATAGAGCTTCATGCCACAAAGTACCGATTTCAAGACCAATTGAAAAATATTTTCCTAGCAAACGTTCATAATCAAAGCTTATACTTGGAAATATGGGCAAAGGGGAAAAAAAATAACCAGTAAAATTTAACCCTAAATCAATAGAATTCATTGTTTGCTTTTCTTCAAAAACAATACCATTTTCGTCTGTAAAAACATTAGATGTTATATAGAATAATAAAAACAATAAAATAAAACTCTTTTTCATAATTACCCACAATAGGTTGCAAACAATATTACGGATTTTTTTGTTTTCATATTGTATCTCATAGTTATTAATATATATTTTAAAATTTTATTTGTCAAATATTAATAAATGTCCACCATATCTATAATAATCCTCAGTTCTCTTGTGTATACTGTAAAATATGCGATTTTTAAGGTTTAACTCTTTTTTAGTTGCATTATACATTCTTACACCTCAACTTCAACAATTCCTCCAATTGCATTAATGCACAATCCTGAAAATCAAGAGGCAGTTTGTTAAAAATACTTACCAATCTGGTAATCTTTTCATTAGGGCTTTTGTAAAACATATCCCCATCACCTTCTTTTAGCCAAGTTTCGCTTATACCAAAAACCATAGAACAGAGTTTGATTATTCTGTCATTTGCCTTGCGAACCCCGTTTTCAACACTTGCAAGATAGGTATTTGACACACAAATTGCTGCTGCAAAGTCCTTTTGGGACATATTGAGGGTTTTTCTTGCCATTTTTAACCGTTCATTTTTAGTCATCTAAGTATAGTTTACCAAATGGCACACCGCCGAAAGTTACGAAACTTCGGTAGAAAAATTACAGGAACAGGTACAGGCATGGCTGCAGCCCGAAGCGGAAAACGCCTCAAGAAGCAGAAGCAGTGTCACAAGCGGTTTCGCTTTTACCTGCGGAGACCCTTGTGAAAAAAGTGTATTTATTTCACCTAACAATAAAAACATTAACTTAAATTGATTCACACAAAGACACGGAGGACGCAAAGTTTATGTTTGATATTTTAATTTCTTCAACAAAAATTATTCATTGAGTCCGCCACAAATCAATCTCAATACCTGTCTGTCACATTGAGTTAATTAAGCTTAAAAGCAATACCCACGCCGTAATTGTTGAACTTCAAGGCGTTTTCATTTAACCATGAACGGTAAAGCACTTCGTGCGCCTTCTCAATTGAAAGTGTGAATGTACTTGGAGTGTTTCCTAAAAATACGCTGTCTCCTAAGGTGGGAGGCTTTCTGTACATTGAAACCTGCAAAAGAGATTCGCAGTTTAAAAAAGCTCTGTCCCCTATTGTTTCAGAAAGAGTAAGAGTTACTCTTTTTAAGTTTTCACAACCCTGAAAAGCCTCCCTGCCTACTGTTTTAACGTCATAGAGGTTTACCTGTTCGAGGCTTTTGCAAAAACTAAAGGCATTATCACCTATTTCGGTTATTTTAGTGTCACCTCCTGAAACCCGCTTAAGGTTTTCGTAAAAGAAGAAGGGGGATCTTCCGTTTTTATCCGTTTTTATGCTTGTTGCAATGTAGGGAAGATCAATAACCACAATTTTTTCCATACCTTTGACTGCTTCGTTTAACGGGGGGCTTGTAAACACAGTTTTTCCTCCCATTATTGCTTCTCCAAGTGAAAGTTCGGCGTATAAACCTGAGTTTCCGATAATTTCGATCAGGCGCAGGTAGTCGTTATCTGGTTGCGACATGTCCCCAATGTTCATTTTTCTAACTATCAATTGTACAGGGTCTTCGGGTTTTGCCCCATTAAATGTATGAACGGCAAGTTTTTCTTCGGCATCCTTTAAGCTATTAATAAAAATTACGTTAGGTTCGCTCCAGTCAAAACAGGCTGTAAAACATAACGAAAAAACAGCGCCAAAAATTAAACACCTTATAAGTGCTAATGCGGATATCTTTGTTTTCATGCTGGCTCTCCTGCTATTATTATAAGTATTTTAATTTTATTTGTCAAATATTTTTTTGTTTTGAAAGTAGAATAGCAGGAGGAACTGCAAGCAATTTTGTTTGTTATGTTACAGGCCTTGCTTTTTTATTAATTCTGTAAATCAGTATACCTTTTTAAAACAATATGTGAAAATAATAATTTATTATCATATAAATAATAATAACAACGAGTAGAGTTTTTTTGTTCATAATATTCATCTGTCATCGAAATTTCTAAATATTTATCATCAACAAGAGATCCATTCTTAAATGACCGCATAACTAAAGAATTTTCTTTAAAAGTATAAATTACTAACAATTTATCATATTCAATTTTATACCAGGAACCAAAAATATCTTCTTTTTTCCATGGATCAATTTCTATTTTTAATAAATTATACTTGTCAAATGTCATATCATTTCCATCTGATGATATTTTATATGGTGTCTTTTTCCATTCGTAGGTATCATAAAATTCTTTAGTATAAATCACAGTATCAGAATATAAGAATTCCTTAGGTAACCTACCATCATTAATTTCTGGAAATATACTTGTATTATTCGGATTATCCATATCTCCGAAACTTTGAAAAGTATTACCCCGGAATATATATAGTATTGGCTTGTAAACCCAATAACCAGAATTATTTTGTACTTTATAGTTTTGTACTTCCCAAAATCCATTAAATTTACTAGATTTAAAATTTCCCACCGTTGTAGGATCATCTTTATAAGGGAAATCTTCGTCAAATACAGAACAGGCACTTAATGAATATAAAACAATTAACCCAAATAAATATTTTTTAAACATTATTTACCTCACCTTTATATTATATATAATATTGTTTATTATGTCAATAAAAATATTTTACATGTTATAGCAAGAAGAAATGGATATGTAGCATATAGCTGTAAATAAAGAGAACATCCTTTATAGGTGCATGTTTTATAGCTCTTCATCAATAGCTTTAAGAATTTTATATTTTAAACGTGACTTACATTTTTGCTGTGATGCCTTTAATTTTATAACTTCAGATTTGTTGTTATCCATAAATAGATCGGCTGGGGTGACTTTTAACGCTCCGGCAATACGGTCGATAGTGTCTGCGGAAGGAAAGCGTTTCATCGTCTCTATTTTGCCTATTAAAGTGGGTGAACAGCCAGCTTTTTCGGCGAATTCTATTTGCGTGATATCTAAAACAACGCGGAATTTCTTTATATTCTTTGCCAATAATTCACGGACACTTGCCATATTAACCCGCTTTTTCTCAAATTCAATATAAAATTTCATCATTTCTTAAGATTTACAGCAATAGACAAACAGTCTAAACAAAATATGACTAAAAGTACTTGTTATTTATTATATTTTGTGTTATATTATTTTTAATTTCTTATCAGAATTTTTTACGCTTGTATCTGAGATGGAATAATTAAGGAGGAATATATGAAAATTAACAAAGTAATGGCGTTCGTTCAATTCAGTTTTCTGGTAGTTACCATTGGCGTTTTACTCCCATCCTGTGACATTTTCTTTATGCCGGAATCAAAAATAATTAAGGCACCTCAAACTTATAGTAACCATGTATTAAGTAGAAAAGCAGAACTAGCACTGTGGCATACAGTAGAGAATTACGAAACACCTGTAGAAACATTGCAGGGGCAGGTTCAGGCATGGCTGCAACCTGATACAGGTATCGAATCAAGAAGTAAAAGTAGTGTCGCAAATGTATACAGCTATTCCGTTACGGTAGAGAACGGTTTTTCTTCTCTTCCGGCAAACAGACGGCTTCCTAACGCCGCGCCGGAAAGGTCTGAAATTCCTTTTTATGTGTTTAATCTTGAAAATCGTACAGAAGGGACAAATGGCTTTGCTTTTACTTGCGGAGACCCGCGGATTGGGGACTTGCTCGCACTGGTTGAAAACGGTGATTTTCATGATACTGAAAATCCGTTCTGGGAAATTTTTTTAGGCTGCCTTGACGAGTACATCGAAGAAACCATAGCTGTATACAACAGTATAAGTGATTTGGATATTGAAACAGCCTTGACAATAAACAACACCGATGCAAGCCGTTCCACTGTTGAAGATCCCCCTGATTATAAGTTTGAAGAAGTAAATTTTTAAAAAACATATGAGCAAGTATATCTTAAGACTGTTCCAAATTGGGGACAAAGAGAACCATATAATTGGGTTCTCAATAAATTTGCAAGGAAAAGTGAAAATCATTGGGCAGCTGGATGCGCCGCGGTTGCAATGGGGCATATTATGGCATATCATGAATGGCCCCTGAAACCACCCTCATCGATACGAGAATCGGCGGAATGGTTTTGGTCTTATCATCAATTTAGCGGTTCATATAAAAGCACATTTATTGACCCATTTAGTAATACAACCAAATCATTTTCCAGTATCACCTATGACTGGAAAGGCATGAAATCTCGATCTCTGTGGGATTACGACCGATTAATAACCTATACCGATGATTATTTAAAGAATTTAATGCAGATCGGCGTTTTGTTTCTGGCAATCGGGGATAAAGTCGACATGAAATATAATAATGATAATTTAAAAGGCAGCGGCGCCTTACAGGATGATGTTCGGGATGGGTTTGAAGCTTTAGGGTATCACAAACCTGAAAAGAAAGATTATTCGTTTGCACGGGTAAAAAATTCGCTTAGAGAATGTAAACCGGTTATGATGGGTGGTTCAAGAGGGGATTTGTTTGAAGCTAGCGGTCATTACTGGATTATAGACGGGTATAGGACTTCAGATGTAACAATGCTATCAGAACCGGGAGTAATAAAAACAAATGAGGAATTCGTACATTGTGTCCCGGGTTGGGGTGACAGCGGTGTCGGTTGGTATTTCAGCGGTGTCTTTGAGCTGAATGCGCCTGTAGCCGATTCAAATGCCAGAAGTTCAGGTAAGGAGGGGTACTATAAACATAACCTGCATATCTTTACCAACCTGTACCCGAACAATAATAAAAAGGTTACTATCAATGTTGTAGATGGGGTACCGCTTCCGGTAACAGGATTTGTACCGAGACCGACAAAAGACACAGTAATTAATATCGTTGAAACACCGCAATTCACCGGAACCGTGGAATGGTATGTACCGACAGGAAGCGGAGAATTGCAGGTAATTGCGGTCAATGAAGCATTTGCCGACGGAATTGAGTACACCGCAGTTATTACACTGACGCACAAAGCAGGTTTCACTTTGCACGGTGTAGAAGCCGATTTTTTCACTGTTACCGGTGCGGTATCAGCAAGCAACCCCGCTGACAGCGGTTTAATAGCGGCGGTATTCCCGCCGGCCGTTAACTTATTCGCAAGCGGTAAAGGGATCGAAAGCGATCCTTTTATCATCAATACAAAAGAACAGTTGAGGAATCTTAATTATTTTAGCGCCGCTCATTTTCAATTAGGGACAGATATTGATTTACAGAACATACCATGGACGCCCATTCCCGAATTTCACGGCACTTTGAATGGAAATAATAATTCAATATCAAATTTAAATATGACCTTCACTAACGGTATGCAAAGATTTGATTACCACACAAACAGTATTTCATACGGATTATTCGCTTTTAACAAAGGTAAAATTCACAAACTTAAAGTTAAGGCAAACATCGACCTGACAAATATACCGGGTAATTACAGCCTTCAGGGTGACACGGAAATTGTCGTGGGCGTGATCTCGGCAAAAAATAATGGAACGATTCATGACTGCACAGTCTCCGCGAGCAGCGGCAGCCCTATGATTAACAGCACTATTCATACAGGAAATGTTGCAGGCGGTATAACAGGTTACAATTATAACATTGTCACTTCCTGCACCAATAACGGTGATATTCACAGCAGTCTGACTACGGGAGGTATCATAGGGTGTAATACAGGAGTTACGAGCGAGAGTACAAATAACGCCTTAATCCAGTACACTTATAAAAATATGATTAATGCGATAGGAGGCATAGTCGGAGTAAACATTTTAGGAGACATACTGGGCGGCGCCAATAACGGCACGATTGCTTACGCCAACAGCGCCAGTACAAGCCAATCAATCCAGCCGTGTATGGGCCATATCTTAGGAAAAAATTCTTCAGGTACAATAGCGTCCGGTTCATTGAATTTCAACGGTGTTAATTTTAATCCGGGTACTTTGCAAACCGTGACATATACGTCGGGCGGCGTTACAAAAACGCACAATCAGGCGCTTTATGCAGGTAACGGGGTGATCGGCAGAGGTTATATCGGTGACGGTATAGAAAACAACCCGTACCTTATCTATACTGTTGGGGATCTAAATGATATACAATATCATCAAAAAGGTACATATTTTAAACTGATGAACAACATTGATCTGCAGAATGTACCATGGACACCTATACCGGAATTTCACGCTACTTTAGACGGCAACGGCTATACAATATCAAATTTAAATATGACATTCACCAACGGCGCATCAGGAAACTATTATCACACAGACCGTATTTCATTCGGATTAATAGCATTTAACAAAGGCGCAATTCGCAACCTGAAAGTTACGGCAAACATCAACCTGACAAATATATCAGGTAACTACAGTCTCCCGGGGAATACGGAAATTGTTGTGGGCGTGATCGCAGCCGGGAATGACGGAACGATACAAAACTGCGCAGTCTCTTCAAGCAACGGCAATCCTATGATTAACAGCGAAATCCATACGGGAAATATTGTGGGCGGCATTACAGGTTATAATTACGGCTGGGTATTATCCTGTACCAATGGTGGGGAAATTCACACCAGCCTGACTACGGGCGGTGTAGTAGGATGTAATATAGGGGTTACAAACGGCGGCATAAACAACGCATCGATCCGATATACTTATAAAAATTCGGAAAACGCGATAGGCGGCGTAGTCGGAGTAAACCTTATGGGGCTCATAGACGGCGGCACAAATAGCAAAACGATCGCTTACGCTAACAGCGCCAGCACCAGTCAATTAATTCAGCCGTGCATTGGCCATATCGCGGGATCAAAAACTTCGGATTCGGTGGTAAAAGGCACGCTTAATTTCAGCGGCGGCACAGTCAACATCGGCACCCTGCAAACTGTGACATATACGTCGGGCGGCGTTTCGCAGACGCACAACCAGGCGCTTTATGCAGGTAACAGAGCTCTCGGCAGGGGGTATATCGGTCTCGGTACTTCAAGCGAACCGTTCCTTGTCATTACGGCGGAGAATTTGAAAAACATCATCTATTCTGTTAACGGCAATCATTTCAAGCTTATGAACAATATTGATTTGCAGAATATTCCCTGGACACCTTTGGAATATTTTAACGGTAATTTTGACGGAAACACTTATACAATATCAAATTTAAATATGAAGTTTGAAAACAGCTTGCTTGTAAACAATAAAACAATTTCCTACGGGCTTTTCGCGGAGAACAAAGGCACAATTCGCAACCTGAAAGTTACGGCGAGCATCAATCTGACAAATATTCCAAGCAACTACACTCTTCCGCAGAACAGGGAAATTTTTGCAGGCGTGATCGCCGCAGGAAACTACGGGACGATACAAAACTGCACGGTATCTTCAAGCAGCAGCCCAATGATTAACAGCACTATTCATGTAAGGAACACCACAGGAGGCGTTGCCGGGGAAAATTACTCAGGCGGGAATATAACAACATGCACGAACAACGGAGCTGTCTACAGTAACGGCGGCACAGGCGGGATTATCGGGCATAACAGAGGCAGCAGCAGCGGCTGTACAAATACTGCCCAGATCCGCTACACATGGGTGAGTGAAAACAGGGGAGCGGGTGGCATAGCCGGAGAGAACACTTCGGGCAGTATAACAAGCGGAACAAATAACGGTTCAATTACTTACGCCAATACTAATACAAGTACCAACGTTTCAGTCCAACCGTATATGGCGCATATTGTGGGACACAGCAATGTGGCTGTAAACGGTACGTTTACTTTTGGCAGCAACAGTGCTGTTAATCCCGGCACTCTGCAAAATGTAACATACACATCCGGCGGCGTTACGCAAACACACAATCAGGCTTTTTTTGTCGGCAGCAGGGTGGCCGGCAGGGTTACTATTAGCGGCAGCGGTACTGCAAGCAGCCCGTATCTTCTAACCTCAGAGTCGCATATGATTTATCTTCGTCAATTTCCTAACGCGAATTTCAGACTTTCAAACAACATTGATATGTCATCGCTTGGGGCATGGACGCCCGTCACGGAATTCACAGGCACTTTGAATGGAAATAATTACACAATATCTAATTTAAAAATGACATTCACAAACGGTGTGCAAAGAACTGTTAACTACAGAGACTGCATATCGTTCGGATTATTCGTTCATAACAAAGGAATGATTCAAAATCTTCAAGTTACGGCAAATATCGACCTGACAAATGTAGCAAGCAATTACAGTCTTCCGCAGGACAGGGAAATTGTCGTGGGCGTGGTAGCCGCTGTAAATGAAGGGAAAATACAAAACACAAAAGTTTCTACAAGCAGCGGCAGTTTTATGATTAACAGCACAATTCATGTAAGAACTCTTACCGGCGGTATAGCCGGTTATAATGATAATAACGGAAGTATAACATCCTGTACCAATAATGGAACTATTTTTAGCAGCGGAACTACAGGTGGAATCATGGGATGCAATATTGGAGATACAAGCAGTTGCATAAACAATGGTACAATCCGTTATACTTATACTAACCATAACAGTAGTATAGGCGGAATAGCCGGAGGAAGTCTTATGGGCTTTATACTAAGCGGAACTAATAATGGAACGATTGTTTATGCTAATGCTTCAAGCACAAGTCAATTAATCCAACCGGCGATGGGTCATATAGCGGGGGCAACTTCCTCTGCGCATATTCCAATAAATTCTGTTAGCTTTAGCAGCGGCACTGTTAACATCGGCACCTTGCAAACTGTAGGATCGCACAATCAGGCTCTTTATGCCGGTAATAGAGTGCTTGGCAGAGGGTACATTTTTAATGGGAATGCGATGATTTGGGTTCCTTAAGAATATAGTTGTGTCTGTCTGCAAAGTTAGCCGCTTTGCGGACAGTTATAGAAAATCTCCTGAAATCCTCTCCGTGTCTCTGTGCGAAAATTTACTTCCCCGCCGTATTCATCATTGAAAATTAGCAACCGCTGTTCTTCGTGATTGTATTCGTAGCGAAGCTCTTCCCCTGTTTTTGTTTTCGCTTTAATTTTAGGCGACGAGCCAAAGTAGTCTGAGGGTAGGAAAATAATTGTCGGCGCTTTTATGCCGCTGTCCGCGATGTAGTGAAAAATAAATTCGCGTTTTTTCCTGTTCCACTTAAAATGAAGAGGTTTGCCCGCTGTTGCCATCGGGTAGGGGCGTTTCCAGCCGAGGGCGGCGCGTTCTTTGCCTTCGCTGAAGATTGATAGGTCTTCGTCGTTCCAGCCGTCGCCGTACTTGTTGGTGTTGCTTGCCGTGTAGTTCCAGATTGTTGAGTGGAGCAGATTGGCGTCGACGGCATCGTAATACATGGAGAGCGCTTCTTCGTGGAGCGAATAATTGCCGTTTTTAAAAGCGGCGCGGTTGTTTAAATCGAATTGAAGGCCGAACTCTCCCAGAAGGCAGGGGATATTTTGCATTTTTTGTTTTGTTATGTCAATTCCCTGCGCGAGGCTTTTTGCGAAATAAGACGCGATATTTTTTTTGCCAAGGAGGATTTTCGCCCGCTGCTCGTTGCCAGTGTCGACATTGAACCATGAACGGAAACTTTTTGTGTAGAGGGAAAAACCGTCGTACCAGTGAAAAGCGTTTACCGTATTTGCGGGATCTTCTTTGTTCCATGACGGGTGGGATTCCTCTCTTGTGCTTTTCGGCATTCCTTCGATAAAAAATACGGAACGGTCGTCATTTTCATTCATGGCTTTGATAAATTTTATTATAAATGGTTTAAGAAAATCATCGGCGAAATTTACGCGGTTTCCTCTGTACTTGCTGAAATAATCGCTGTGAAGCAGCATTGGAGCGCCGCCTTCTTCCTGCCATACGCCTGCCTGTTTCCACGGGCAGGAAAAACCTTCTTTAAAAAGGGATACTTTATTCGGATTGAATGTCTCGTAACGTGAAACTTTTTTGCCGAAAGAACTCAAGCTGTAGACGGGAACCTCCGCGGTAAAGCCGGAGGCGGCGTAGATTGTCTGCCAGGGACTTGGCCTGATACCGACAGGCACTACAGGGTCTTCGCTGTCGCTTAAATCCTGATGGCCGATGAAACCGTGGTGCGGCTCATTCATTGAGCCCCAGCCTGTTATGGCGGCGCAGTTTTTCAGGCGGCGCTTTGCGTGTTTGATCGCCGCGATGTAGCAATTCTGCAGCCAGTCCTGTACATTTTCGCCTTCAATGTATAAATCGGGAGCGTAAGTTTTTCCCGCGAAAAATAAACTGAACATTGTGGCCGCGGCGTAACGGTTGTAATTACAGGGCCAGAGCATTTTCGGGTACGGCTCACCATCGTGGTATTTATCGCTTTTGTGATTAATACTGTAGCGTTGACGCGTAACAGCGGCGCTGGAGTTGTCGCAATTATCAAGGTTCATCCCCAGTTTTTCCATTGTCCATGCGGGAGCGCCGTCTCCGCCTGTCCATCTGCTCCACACATCCTGATGCGGATCGATAAAAACAGAGATGCCTTCTTTTTCGGCGGCCAATAAAATTTTTCGAATGTACGCAAGATACGCTTCATCATAAATCCCGGGGCCTTCATGTTCTATCGCTTCCCATGTGATTAAAAAACGAAGGAATGTCATTCCCGCTTTTCTTAAGCGCTTAAAATGATTTTCGGCTTCATCTAAAGGGAAAGGTCTTCCGATAAAGGAAATATTTTTTTTTGTATCAAGGAAATCAGGTTCAATTTCTTTTCCCGGCGAATCAAAGGGAATTTTTGAATCGCCTCCAAGATTGACTCCGCGAAGAATCAGAATTCTGCCGTCATCATCAAGAATATTATTGTTTCTTATTTGCATAGCTTCCCTATATGCTTTTACAGCGAAGTTTAAAAAATAGGTTTCTATTCGTTTAATATATCCAGTATTTCTTTGGGTGTTTGAGCCTTCAGAATCTCTTCGCGTTTTTCGGCGCTTTTAAACAATAGATTCACTTCCGCTAGAAATTGCAAATGAGGTCCTGTTTTTTCTACCGGAGAGAGAGTCATTATAAAAATCCTGCACGGCTCATTGTCCAGTGAATTAAAATCAATCGGGTTATCGGAAATTCCTATACAGGCGACCAGATCGGCGGTCGTAGAAGTTTTTCCGTGCGGAATGGCGATTCCGTGTTTCATCCCTGTAGACCCTTTTTCTTCCCTCTCCAATACTGCCGTAAGGGCGGCATCTCTGTCCTGAATCTTCCCCGCTTTGTGGAGAATATCAAGCAGCTCATTGATAATTTCTTTTTTGGTTGTGCCCTTCAAGTGAGGGGCGACGGTGTCCGTACTTATTACTGTTTTGAAGTTCATACAGTTATTCTACATGCTAATTTTCTGTTAGTCAATGTTTAATTTTTCGCTTATTTAATCAAAATGTAAACCAATTCCGATATAAAAGCCGAATTTTAACGCTGTATAATCCTGAAATTCAAAATTTCCGCTGGTTACCGAACGATATTTTCCATGATAGTAGCCTCTTTCCCAGTGAAGGAAATCAAATGAAGTGTAAAGCCCGTTTACTATTGAAAGCCATCTTATAGGATTCAAAATTAATGATATGTCAAGATGAAGTCCCAGGTTAAGCGAGCTTAAAAAACTTGAGTAGTCATAATCATAAGAATCATTTTCTTCGCGGATTATAGAAAAATTCGGACCTAATGATATGGGAAGATGAAGCATTTGTCCCAATTTTATTTTATATGAAGGCCCCGCGCTTATTTGAATCTCGGAAGAACCATACATATCTACCGGTGACATGGTATTGCCTTTCCATTCTAATCCGATGAAACTGCTGCCAAACGCTGTCCTAAGATACCACCCGACAGGAATTGTTTCAGGGTAGTAATTAAGCATGATGATGAAATCTCCGCCCTCCAAGTCTCTGCCGTACTTTTCATTCGGGTATTGTTCATATAAACGGTGATAACCGCCTGCTACAGTATAGAAGGACTCCCCAAAGGCGCCGACTGTCAGCATGGTAAATAGAGCCAAAAATATGGCAAATTTTATTGTTTTCATGCTTATAATATACAGCTTTTTTTGTGAAAAAACAGGAAAAAAACAAAAAAAGTTCTGTCATAAAAGCCTCTTATAACAGAACTTTTTATTTGAAAACAACTCTTTGTTCGCGCCTGTCCCATTTGAGATTGTTGGCGTTCAGATATTTTCTCAGCCGGTCGCTGTCGTTGCTGCTTTCTTTTTTTGACAGGGAGCTGTTATAAAGTTTTCTTCCGGCATCAGCAAGACTGCCGCTTTTATCGCAGATGTCAAGCACATGTTCCAACTGTACACGGTTAAACGAGTCTATAACATCGGGAATACGGGGATCTTTAATTACAGAGTTTTCCCATTTTGCTTTGAGCTCCGCGATTTCGTTCAGGACAATATCAATATCAATAGTATGACTCTCTTTAATTCTTGCCTCGATACACATTCTTTCAAGCGATGAATTCAAAGCCCTGAAATTGGCTTTCCAGACAGCTTCGGAGGATTCCGCGAATTCTATGTATAGATTCCACGCCTCCCGGGTGAAGTTGTAGCGGATATGATTTCTGTCATTCTTTTCCTTTTCTTTAAGCCAGTGATCTTCAATGTATGGACCTATATCTTCTTTTCGTTCCCGCAGTTCGGGAAGTTCAAAGGTTAATACATCGAACCGGGCAAAAAGGTCTTCCCTGAAATTCCCTGCTTCTATTTCTTTTATTAAATTTTTGTTTGTTGCGCAGATCAATTGAAAATTACTTTCCTCCGCATCATCTTCTTTACCTCCTAAAGGACGGATTTTTTTATCTTCCATCACTTTTAGCAGTTTAGCCTGAGCATACATCGATAAATTACCGATTTCGTCAATGAAGAGAACACTTTTGTCGGCTTCCAGAAGACGCCCCTTATAATCATTAACCGCCCCGGTAAACGCTCCTTTTTTATACCCAAAAAGTTCGCCTTCCAATAATGTCTCGGGAATTGTTGTACAGTCCATCTCCGTCATTTGTTCGGTTTTTTCATCTATTAGGCGCGCGTTCTTTTTTACTTCAAAAATTCTCCTTGCAAGATATGTTTTTCCGACTCCTGTTTTTCCCAAAAGCAGAATGGGTGTTTCACTGTTAGCGGCGTATTTTTCGATTTTATTTATTAGTTCATTGTATCCTGAGTTTTTTGTTTTTATTCCTGATTTTAATATTTCTTCGTTCGTTTCTTTTTTATTTTTTCTTAATGTAAAATAAGGAGCGTTTTCGCCCAGATCCAGATCGACAGGACTGTAACCCGCTTCGGTTTTGTTTTCATCGGGATTTGGTCCCCATGTTTGAAGTATTTTGCCGGGAAATAAATTGGTATATACAGCTAAAAAAACGCTTATTTGCCATACGTGAGTATTAGTTCCAATAGTAAAATAATAATTTTCAAGCTCGGGATAAAACTTAGGTTTCATCTCATCACAAAACCGGTAGAGTTTCGTGTAGACCTCCTGAAAATTAAAAGGATCTGTAATTTCCAATGGGTGTAAAACGACTTCTGTATTTTTTGAAAGTCTTGCTATCTCTGCTTTTATAGAATGGACGATTTCTTCTTCATCTTTATAGTGTGAATTATACAATAGATGATAACAATGAACCGGAAAATCCTTAAATTCGAAAATTAACAGAGACGGCCGCCAGCGCGAAGGTTTTTTTTCATCAAATTTATCCTTATACCTGCCTATATGGCCAAAAACAACATTTTTCTTTTCCATGTTTAGTATTATATCATATATAATATTATATACAATAGGTATAATATATTATAGTAAAATTATTTTAAAAAAATATAATTTGCTTTGAAAAACCTTTAATTATCCAAATTTTATCGAATTTGCGATATTACAATACAGTATTAGACTTGGCACGATTTTTGCTTTTATATCAATGGTAATGTTTATTATCGTTGATAATAAGCATTATATTTTTATATTATAATAAAAAGGAGAAATTTATGAGTATTGTTTTTGATCCGTCAGCGGTTGTTTCAGTAAAAGCAAAACCGCTGCCTGTTATCATGCTTTTGGATGTCAGCGGAAGCATGACAGGTGAAAAAATCCAAAACCTCAATACGGCTGTTAAGGATATGTTGGAAACATTCCGTAACACGGAGAATGGCGAGACTGAAATTCATGTCGCTGCTGTTACTTTTGGCAGCGAGGTGAAAGTACATCAGATTCTTGCCAGCGCCGGCGATATTACCTGGATTGATTTGCCTGCTGGAGGCGGGACGCCGCTTGGCGCCGCGATTTCAATGACGAAAGCGATGATCGCGGACAAGAACGTCGTGCCGTCACGCGCTTACCGCCCCGTAGTTGTGCTTGTCTCGGACGGACAGCCCAACGATAAATGGGAGCAGCCGTTAGATGATTTTATCAGCGAAGGACGTTCTGCGAAATGTGACCGAATGGCGATGGCTATCGGCGCGGACGCGGATAAAAGCGTACTTAGTAAATTTATTAAAGGCACCGAATATCCTCTTTTTTATGCTGAAAATGCCGGGCAGTTAAAGGACTTTTTTAAATTTCTCACCATGTCGGTAACGATTCGCACACAATCACAGAATCCTGATGTTGTGCCGGTTCCGGGCGATATTGGAGTTAAACCGGAAACGATTGAGGCGCGGGCGGAAAAACCGGTGTCTTCTGCGCAAAAACCTTCCGCTGTTCAAGGGGAAGAAAAACCAAATGAAGAGGGTTATTGGTGATGTATTTGATTTGCGACATATCCGGCAGTATGTCAGAGAACGGTAAATATCTGATTACGCGCAATCTGGCAAGATCAATAGAACAATATTTTCGGCTTGGGTACGGCAAGGGTGAAATTAAATTAATCGCGTGGAATAAAGAAGCGCGTTTTGTCGACTGGATGCCTGATGATGAATTCCCGGACGAAATGCTTAATTGCAAAGGTGCAGCAAATCCTGAATCGTTAATCGATCTTATGGGCGGACAGCCTGACGGAAAAATTCTGCTCATAACAGACGGATTTTATTCGTATGATAACGCGAAAGTTCTGAAACGCTGGAAGAATAAATTACCGCCTGATACCCTGCGAATTATTAAAACCGGCGCTGACGCGGATCCGCATTTAAAAGGAGAGGATGTATTCGCGTCAGAGGATTTATTTCTTTTGCTGAACAGTTGGACAGACAGGAGTGATTTATGACTATCTGGAAAAGTTTCGGAGCCAGTGTCACAGGTCCCAAACATATTCGTGAAGGTAAACCCAATCAGGATTCATGGGTAAGTTTTCATCGAACATGGGGTGACGGCATTGTCGTTTCCGACGGTTTAGGATCAAAAAACTTTTCTGAATTTGGGAGCGATGCCGCCTGCCGCGCGGCGGTTTGCGCCGCGCGAAACTGCTGTGATGCAGATGAAATAAAAGAAAATCAAAACATTCTGTTCGATCGAATTAAAAGTAACTGGCTTTCTTTCATCGCTCCGCTTGATATTCATCAGTGTTCTGCTACATGTATGTTCGCTTTCCGTTTTGCCTGCGGAATAATTTGGATGGGGATGCTTGGTGACGGTTTGGCAGCCATATTAAAAAATGACGGTACGGTTCTTTCGCTTACCGAAGATAAAACAGAAAGTTTTTCCAATCTAACATCGGCTCTTTCAAAAAACACAACAAGCAAAGATTGGCAATTCCTCGCTTTACAGGAAGATCTCTGCCGGGCTGTTCTGCTTTGCACAGACGGCGTTTCAGATGACTTAATGTACGTTGATAAATTTACACATGATTTTTTAACACATACCGTAAATTTTGCGTGTATCTCGGCTTCTCGTAACACACGGGACATGCTGGAAAAGTGGCCGGCACTAAAACATAGTGATGATAAAACCATTGCGTGTCTTTACAGGGAGGAGACTGATAATGAATAGCGATAGTATAAAAAATGCTAATACCATGTCATATCCTAAGCCTCTTGCCGATGAATACGGCAACCTGCACTATTCCGGCGATGAGCTTGCAAGGGGCGGTCAGGGTGTTGTGTTTCGTACAGTCGATGCTGACCTTGCTATTAAACAACCGATAATCCCCGCTACCGGTAAATTAGACAGAGACGCAAAATTGCGTGAACGTTTCCAAAAAATCCGCACACTGCCATTACCGCCGCGCATTCCGATATCAATGCCGCTTGCGATCCTGCGCGATGATCCGGGTTACGTGATGCGTCTTCTTAACGGGATGAGGGCATTCGAGTTCTTCGATTTGAACGGCACAACAAAAAAAGAACTTGAAAAGCGCTCTCTTCCTCAATGGCTGACTAACGTTTCTGATAAAAATATGGCTCTGCGTCTTTTTCATTACGCAAATACAGGTTCAACCCGCCTCCGTCTGTATGCTCTTTATAAATGCGCTTCGATCCTGTCCCGTATTCATTACGCCGGACTTGTGTATGGTGATATATCGCCTAAAAATGTGTTTGTCGGCGAAGGGAATACGCCCGATGTTTGGCTGATTGACGCTGACAATCTGCGATCGGAATTTATTTCCGGCAGAAATTCTTTTTTTACACCGCATTACGGCGCGCCTGAAATAATGCAAAAAAAAGATCAGTCCCGTCCGCGTACGGATTGCTGGGCGTTTGCTGTAATGGCGTTCATGAGTCTTGCGCTCTGTCATCCGTTTATCGGGAAAAAAGTTCTGCAGCATGACGATGAAGAGAAGGGATGGTCTGCTGAGTCTGCGCAGCAAGCGGCAGCAGATGGCATTCCCGCCGATTTAGACGAGCAGGCGTATGCCGGTTTTTTACCGTTCATAGATGATAAAAATGATGATACAAACGAGTCTATTCCCGGTATGGGTTTACCACGCGAACTTGTGGTAACGCCTGTAATTATTAAGCTGTTTCAGGAAACTTTCGGCGCAGGGCGTGAACAGCCGCACAGGCGGCCTGCAATGGCGTTCTGGGCATTAGAATTAGCAAGAGCTTATGATCATTCTTTAATCTGTCCTGATTGCAAGATGAGTTACTTTGCTGACGATCATAAAAAATGTCCTTATTGCGATACGCCTCGTCCGGCATTTCTTCGCGTACGGACTAAACAATGGGAAATAATTATTTCTTCAGATACAAATGAATTTATCATGCCGCACCGTCTTTTTCATCCTTTTTCATTTGAGCATAGCGATGCTGCGCAATATGAAGCGGTATTAAATTTTTCCAGGGAATCCGTAACTCCTGTCCGCGGAACAGATAGATTTCCCGAAAACTTATATTTTGAATTTATGGAGGCCGAAAAATGAAATTTTATGATATCCCTGCCGAAATCATAACCGTTCGTGTAAAGCGTACAGATCGCGCTGAACCTTTAACAGAACAGCCGGTTGCTTCTGTTTCAGTCAGTCTGACGCGTCCTGACGAGTTTGAAATCCGTATTAAGGATACTACTATCATTGTGAAGCTGGTGGAAAAAACGGACGTACGCCGCCTGAACAATGAACTTGTTACAGGAAAGGCTATGCTTGCGCAGCTTGCTAATACTGCCGCAGACGGCAGTATTGATCTGCAAATCGCGTTCTTCACCGATGAACGTGAGATGGGCGATATAGAAATAGGCGTGGATGAATATGTAGAAGATGGAATCGAAAAGATCAATAGGCGAAAACTTACGGGTATGACTCTTTATAATTATTTAAAAGACAGATGCTGTTTTTTCTGCGGGGATGATGTCTTCTTTTTTATTTCTACAGGTCATGCGATTGATGATGTTTTGAAACAGGAAGAAATGGAAAACATAAAAGCAGGATCAGCGCCCAGACCTGACTCAATACGCCAAAACTCGTTTTGTGTCACAGGAAACGGTATCCGCTTTATCGCTTCAGAAATGACGCAAGATGGGAAATCGATCTATATTCCTTCCAAACTGCATAAAATAAAAAACAGAGCCGACAAGGCTTTGCGGCTTGCCAGAGGAAAACTTAAGTTCATTGACTGGACAAAGGCAGGTCAGATTCAGGCGCTTACAAAAGCGCAGTTGAGCTTTTTAATTAAAGATCAGAGCAGTTATTTAAAGAAATGGGATGAGTTCGGTGATACTGAGGGCGCACTTCTGCTCGAACGCGCGCGAAAAGTTGACGTATTGCATTATTGCGATTCACAGCAGACCCGTGAAGGATATGTTTCTGTCCGTATCTGTCAAGCGCCGAATTCTGCTTTTGAGTTGCTTGAAAAAGGAACTATTGAAGAAGTCGAAAATGTAGATGAAATACCTGATTATCTGGAGAATAAAAAAATGACATTCGCGGAATTTTCGGGCGGCATTGAGCGGTCTGCGGAAAAAGATAAGATACTTGGTGAAAAAAGCAAAGAAAAGAAGAAAAAAAAGAAACATATATATTTTAATATTAAAGGTTACGATAAGACAACAAAAACACTTACAATTTATGATAAAGAATCAAAATCTCTTGGGCTAGAAACAAAAAATCTCCCCTCTTCAGGAAAACTCATTCTTTCCCTTGCGGGTGAAATCGCGATAATTAAACGGCGGATGTCCTCACGTAAAGCTATTCTTGAAGGACGTTCTGCTAATCCGCAGCTTGGTCTGTTGATAGAAGAAAAGGGAGAAATCCGGCAAATCCGCACATTACCGAAAATTAAACCTCTTACAGCGTTTGTCAAAAATAATATTTTTGAAGAAAATCAGCCGACTCTCAACCAGGAAAAAGCTATAGAAACCGCGCTGATGACGCCGGATATCGCTCTCATACAAGGACCGCCCGGAACAGGCAAGACAACCGTTATTGCCGCAATTCTTGAACGCCTGAATGAGATGGCAGACAAACGCGGGATTAATATCAAAGGGCAGGTTTTATTAACCGGATTTCAGCATGACGCTGTCGAGAATATAATTACCCGTTATTACCTCAACGGTCTGCCTATTCCGAAAATCGGTAAACGTTCCGAATCAAGTGAAAACGATTTTAACGCCTTTGAAATAAAACTCAATAATTGGTGCGCAGAAGTTGCCGCAAATATCAAAGAAAAAAATAAAGATATTATTACCAATGTAAAAAAAGAAAATGAAATTGTTGACGCTTACCTGCAATACCTGAATGCTCCAACGAGGGCGCTTTCTGCGAATCTCGCAAAAAAAATTGATTTACTTGGTCCTGCCATTCTTGGACCGGACACATCTGTTCGCGCCGCAAACATCGCGAAAAAGCTCTCTGTTCAGGAAACCCTGAATAATGAATCCAATCCAAAACTTGATGCAGTGCGCCGCTTACGTACAAGACCGGAAAGCTTTGCAGATGATGGTCCGGACAGAGCGGCTGACGCTTTGGAAGATTTGGAAGACTCCATTAAAGCCGACGAACGTAAATTACTGAATAACGCAAGCCTATGGTATGATCAGGATAAATCTCCGCCGTTTTTAAAAGAACTGGCAGAGCTTAAAAAGAAACTGCTTGTTCGTTTTACTTTTCCGCCTGTGTTTCGCGCTGAAAAACAAAATGATGAAATAATCTCTCTTGCGCAGGAAGCGATAAAAAAAATCAGAGACACAGGTTTTTCTTCCACAGATAAAAAGGCATCCGCTCTTGCGGAATTTACAGCCGAACTTGAGAGCAATCCGTACGGTATGATCGACGCAGTGTCGGATTACAGTTTTGCTTTTGCTGCCACCTGTCAGCAGAGCGTCAACGAGTTAATGCAGGAGCTGAAGGATATTACACCTTACAGTGAAAATAACAGGATGGAATACGAATATGTTATTGTTGACGAAGCTGCCCGCGTTTCACCCCGGGATTTGATGATTCCGATGGCTCTCGGTAAACGTATTATCCTTGTCGGCGATCACCGTCAACTGCCGCACATTATTGATGATGAAGTTGCCCGACAAATGGAGGAGGGGGAGACAGGGAAAGAAGAATCTGTCTGGCTGGAAAAATCTATGTTCGAATATTTATTTTCGGAAAGGCTTGATGCGTTGAAACAGAAAGACGGTATAACACGCCGCGTTACTCTGAATACACAATACCGTATGCATCCGGTTCTCGGAGATTTTATCAGCAGGAATTTTTACCAGCGTTTTGCTCAGGAAGAAAAATTCGAATCTGTCAGACCCGAAAGCGACTTTGAACACAACCTGACGGATACCGATAAAAAGCCCGCTGTTTGGCTTGACGTTCCCGTATCAAAAGGTAAATCCAGCTATGAAGGATTCAGTATGATCCGCGAAGTTGAATCGACTGTCATAGCGCAGAAGTTGAAAATATGGATAAACTCAGAAGAGGGCAAAGACCTGTCCTACGGCGTTATCTCGTTTTACAAGGCGCAAGCCGAACTGATTAAAAATAAACTTGGTAAAATAACGGATGATAAAAATAAACTACGTATTGGCACTGTCGATTCATTCCAAGGCATGGAATTCGATGTTGTCTTTTTATCAATGGTAAGAACATTCAGGCAGGATTGGAAACCGAAGGATGAAAATTCGAAAAAGCAGGCGTACAATCTCTTTGGACACCTCTGTCTCTATAATCGTTTGAATGTATCAATGAGCCGTCAGAAAAAACTGCTGGTGGTGGTCGGAGACTCAGGTCTTTTAAAAAATGATCTTGCGAAAGATTTCATTCCGGGTCTTGTTGACTTTTATGATCTGTGTCAGAAAAAAGGCAAGGTGCTTTATGCGTAACATTCTTGATTATGACAAATTACTCCATGGCAGAAATATTTTCGGTGAAATTATCGGAAAACAGAGATATCTCAAGTGGCCTGTAAAGGCTTATCGTGTGACATTGCCAAAAGCAAAACCAAATAGCGGCGGCATCAATCCGTTTGAGCGCGTAATTCTGAAAATCATCGAAGCCTGCGGCATAAAGGAAGCTGAGGTTTTGGCAAAGGAAACATGCCTTCCCTACGAACTTGTTAAATGCATTCTTATGCGTTTAAAGGATAAAGGGTTTATTAACGATCACAATGAAATTATTAAAGTAAAATTCGACAGCTTGAAAGCAAAAGAAGAAAAAGAGTTCTCATACGTTACAGCTTTGCTGTTTCAGGAAACCGCTACAGGTAAAATCCTGCCGTTTCTGCACCTACTGGATAATGATAATCCGTTGATAACAAAGGATTACGAGAATAAGAAGCATTCTCCCAAAGAGATTCATTACAATCAGACAGCAAAGGAACCCGGTCCTAACGATGTTATCTATGCATTACGCGCCATGTCTAAACATTCAAATTACGGTTTAACCCCGCAATTATCCGCGGTTAATCTAATCAATGTAGCCAAGGAAGGCGAACGGTATTATCTTGACTGTCCTATTGCCATACAGAAAAGCGGCGGCGAGTTTCGCATCGCCGATCCTTTTGGCAATGGTTTTTCACTTCATCTTGAAAAAGCTTTTTCCGATCTTCTTGAGCAAGATAAAATTTTAAGCGAGTGGCTGGAGAAATGGAAGCATAAACTAGAAAATCAAAATAAAAATAAACAGGACGAAAGACAGAAAGAACCGTTTGAGAATGACGTAAATATGGGACGATATCCAGAATTGATTTTTAAAATGCGATTAAGAAAAAATACTCAATACCGGTCAATTGAACAGATTCACTCAGCTATTGAGTGGGCGCTATTTTATTCCTGTAAAGAGCGGTCATATAACACAGCAGTCAGTAAATTAGGAATCTTAAATCAGGAACGTCAAAAAAATCTATTAAGAGAGGCGGTAAAAAATATTGGGTTTGATTTTCCCCGGAACGGTTTTTGTTATATTACGGAAGGAAAGCTCGACGCGTTTGAACGCGGAGAAGCAGATATGTGGACTGTTCTTAGTATCGCGATTTTAACGGCGGAAAAGGATAAGTCGCATCCTTTTCACCGTATCGCAGATGATTATCAGGATTTCATCAATATGCTTTTACATATTAAAAAAAAGCGGGATGATCAGGGACACGGAAAAAGTTTAGCCCGAAGGGATGTTAAATTATCCAATGAAGAGAATTTCCTGCGTAATGTTGTAACAGCGCTGCTACCCGATATTCGTTTTTCAAATACGCCTGTAACAGTGATAGACAAAGACGCAGTCTCCGATGAAATATTTGAAGCGCGCAGAAACATTCAGCATGAAATCGGTTTTAAAAAATATAACAGCCTTCTTGGAACATTACAGGATTGTTTGATTAACACAGAGCGTTTTTGGCTGTCATGCAAAGATGATAACGCTCCAGAGTATGACGCTAAGCCATTTGTTTTCGATTTATATGCCGCCCTTCAGGCGATGTTCTTAAAAAAACTCTCAGGCGCCTTACCGCCCGATATTGAAGACTCTGAGTTTATAAGGCAGGCGCGGGAAAACGCCGTAAATGCGGGGCTCGGCAGACTGCCAAATTCTCTATGTAAAGTAAAACCGCAGATTATTCGCAAGATCTTACAAGGTATCAACGAAACTCTCGGCGCGTGCGCTGTTGCTTTTCTTATTGTATCGGATAAAGAAGATTTGATTAAAATTGCGGAGCTTCAACCGTCATTCATTTCCTGTATTGATGATATTATTTTAAAACGCGGTCATGGCAATGAACTGTTGATCATGGATAAAAAAAATATTAAAAAAATTCGTAAATCGATCTATTTGACGATTAAAACATTATTGGAGGTGTAAAATGGGATTTTTTTCGAAATTAAAAGCTGATAGGGCTAAATTGAATGAGCTTGATAAAGGGTTTTCGTTTTTAAATGATGAAATCACAAAACTAAATGCTAAAATCATTGATGAATTTGCGCTCGCTGAACAGATCGAGCGAAAACGCATGCGCGCGGAAAACGCAAGTGAACGGGAAAGTCATTTAAAACAACTGGAAGCTGACAGAAAACGAATCGCTGATGAACAGCTTGAAGTTGATAGACAAAGAGGCGCGGTTTTAGCTATACAGGGCGAAAACGAAAGATGGAAAGAAGAGCTGGAAAAAACAGAGCGAATACTGGAACAAAAAGAAGATGAACTTGAGCGAAAAGATGAAATGCTTAAACGGAAATGGCAAAATAGGAATGATGATTTGGATAATGAACTTGATGATCTGGTTAAAGATGAGCGGGAAAATATAAAAAAAGAAATAGAAACAATAAGAGACGAAAATATACGTCTGCTTAACAGCCTTCGCAGTCAGGAAGAACTTGACGGCGCTTACAAGCAATTAAAAATTCAACTTGGCGGCAAACATCCCGCAGATGTTATCCGTGAACTCAACAGCAAAAATGAAGAAATGGCGCGTTTAAGTGAAGAGCTCTCAAACCGTCCGACTGATGAAATGCGCACAAGAGTTAATGAACTGGAAAAAGAATCAAGAAATCAAAAAGTCCTGATTGATCAATACAAAGACCAGCTTTTAGCAGACGAAGCTGCCGTTGCGGCAGCTGTCAATCTGCGACACAGAAACAGTGTGCTGGAAGCTGAGAATTCATCTCTTGCGCAAACAGCGTCTATTTTTGAACTGGCCGCAAATACAGCAAAAGAGGAATGTTACAGCCTTCGTATCGAACTCAATCGTCTTCGCACTCCGAATGAACGCCCTGAAGAAGAGCAAAAGCGATACAAACAAATTGAAAAAGAGCGCATTAAAGAAGAAGACGCAAAGGTACCAAAGGATCCGGGGTTAAAGAAGCCGAGAAAAACGGATTATCCAGACGACACAGATGCTTATAATACTGACAAAGAAGCATATAATAAAAGTGTCATTAAACATGAAATAAATTGGCTAACCAAGATTGGAGATGAATGTGATAAAATTGGTTTGCATTTTAATCAGCGTATTCTGAAAGCATTCCATACAGCGTTAAAAACAGCGGATTGGTCGTTACTGACCATTCTAGCCGGCGTATCCGGTACAGGCAAATCCGAATTGCCGCGTCTTTACTCTCACTTTGGCGGTATTTATTTTGAGGAGCTTTCTGTCCAGCCAAACTGGGATAGTAAGGAATCCATGCTTGGCTTTTTTAATTCAATTGATAACAAGTTCGCCGCAGAGCCAGTACTGCATTTCCTTGCCCAAAGTCAGATGGAATGGGAAGAAAAAACTGAAAACAACAAATGTTATCCCGGTTTAATTGATGCGGTTTGCCTTATCTTGCTGGATGAAATGAATCTTGCTCATCCGGAACTTTACTTTGCGGAGTTCCTGAGCAAGCTCGAAAAGCGGCGCGGATTAAAAGGTAAGGAAAAAATGCCTGACCTTCCTGTATCAATTGGCGCAGGAATGACACCGTATCCGCTCAAGCTTGGTCGGAATGTTCTTTGGACAGGAACTATGAATCAGGATGAAACCACAAAATCGCTTTCCGATAAAGTTTTGGATCGTTCTATCATTATTCATTTTCCGCGTCCAACCGAATTAAAACGCCGTGATGAAATTATTCCTCTCACGAATGATAACCGCGGCACGATATTACACAGGAAATCATGGGAGAGTTGGCTTACACGGAAAAGTCCGTTTTCTGATAAGGATATCAAACCATATAAAGATTTTATTGAGGAGATGAACGAGTCGCTTTCGGTAGTAGGCCGTGCAATTGGTCATCGCGTTTGGCAGTCAATTGAATATTATATAGCTAATTATCCCGATGTTCGCGATGCTATGTTTACCACCAGTAATGATGCAGATAAAGAAAAACTTACAGCCGCTATGCACACAGCTTTTGAAGATCAGCTCGCCCAGAAAGTAATGCCAAAATTACGCGGTATAGACACCAGGGAGCGAAGTAAGAGCAAAACGGAATGTCTTGATAAAATCCTGTCACAGCTAAACGCCGGTGTTGGAGGCAATCGGTTCAATCTGGCGGATGATTTCAATATTGCATGTGGTGATCTTGGTCATGGGCAGTTTATCTGGCAGTCAGCGAACTATTTGAATTATGATCCTGCCGTTTCATCTGATGGATCAAAAAATGACGTTGATTGAACTTTACGAGTCACACAGCGCAGACTGCGAAAAAGGCGAACGTTCCAGCGCATTGCTGGAGCAGACGCATTGGTTTACAGTCAATGTTGATTTTGACCCAAGGACAGGGGAAGCTCTGCCGCAGGGTTTATCAACATTCCTCAGCAGAATTACGCAGCCGCAAACCGCCGGGGCGCTTCAAGATCGTCTATGGCGTATAACAGAACATGCCAGAAATTCAATAGAACGGGTTTTTAAAGCGCTTAACGAAAGTCCGCGCCGCGAACAGGCTCTGCTGCCTGTTCGTTCTGTGCGCGAATTGGATGCGAATAGTTTTATTAAGCTCAGTAATCGTCCCGGACGCAATATCCGCGAGAAACTTGCGCATAAACCTTACCTTTACGCAGTTAGGCGTTTTCAATCTGTCGATTTACCGGAAAATCGTCTGTTAAAAGAATATGTAACCCGCCTTGCAGAATTGTTAGAACAACGCTGTAAATACCTTAGAGAAGAAGAAGACGAACTGCTGCCAAAAATCCAATCATGGCTGTTGAGCGATGAGGCGCAAGCTATATCACGCTGGGAAAATCTTCCGCCTAACAATGCTCTTCTGTCCCACAGAGAATACCGCCGCATTTGGGATTCATGGCGTTGGCTGCAAACTCTTGATGATGATATAAATAATGATTTTAATAATTTTGAATTTCGTGAAAAAACAATGAATAAATGGATTGAATATGGAAAAAAATATTCCAATCATCTGTTCGCCGATATGCCGGTTTTCTTTGATTACGAAGAGTTCAATATTCGTCCATGGACAGAAAAGTTATTATTAAAACAGGAAAAACAGAAAATCGATCGTTATCCGAAACCGGATAAAATATCACAGCCTGTCTGTGTTGACTTTAGCACTCTATATCCGTGTTTTTCATCGCAAGAGCATAAAAGAATTGAAACCCTGCGTGAAACCTATATCTGGCAGCGATGGAAAAATGAAAACGAATCTTTAGACATTAATCTATTCAATTCAGATGCTCTTTATCTTCATCAGGATTCAATAACGGTAACTTTTTCCGATCTGCTATTTTCAAAAAAAATACCGGACGAATTTCTTGACCGTGCCGCTTTCGAATTTGTGTCAAGATTTCATAAATATTTTCTTAATGACAAACTCATCTGGCTTGTTCCTGATTTTCTTAATGACTTTGAACTTAACATTGTCCGCCGCAACATCAATGCCCGTTTCCCTGACGCAGAACCGCTTCCCAGAAGTATTGCGGCTGTTTTTGCGCAAGATCAATATATTAATATTATAGGTGAAGATTATTCGATTATTGTTATCGATATTATTGGCGGAAAAACATGTGTCACTAAACTGATAGCCCGCTTAGATCCGGAACTGGAAAAACGCGTTCCGGAAACCCTGGGTTATTATTGGGAACGCTGTCCTCCTGTTATTATTGGCAGCGCTGATCAGGAAGAAACAGAGGAAAAAAATTATGATATTGTTACAGTTGATGAAAATAATATTTGGCATAGTAAAGAACAGCCGGAGAAACCTAAATATCAGTATATACACGAACTTATTAATAAAGATAAGCGAATAGGTAAAAAAGATGATTCTATAATTTTTACAGAAGAACATGTAATGGGCGGGATTCGTATGCATGCCTTACGGCAAAAAGCCGGAGATATTCCGCTTTGGCGTGATCATATCCCGGAACTTTCAATAAAAGTGATGAAAGACGGACTCTGGCAGCCTCATCAGCTTGTTTCAAGAAATAATAAACTCATAGTACCCATTCGCGGAAAGCCTGTACGAATTCCTATTCCTGATAATTTCACGCTTTACGCCGGAAAGCAGTTTTATAAATTTTCGCTCATTCAGGGAGAAAATAATGACGAGATTGACTTTGAAGCAAGCCTTAAATCATCTGCATTTCCGCTAAAATCAAGTGTTAAATGCTGTCTGAACCTGACATTCACTTATGGCGATAATGACCCTTACTGTCTGACTTTTGAACCGTTAAATAAGGAATTCCTCACTGTCCGGGCTGAATGGACAAGAAAAGAAATAATTACTGATGCTCCTGCGCCGCAATATCCAACGCCTTTGTCATGGGATGATTTGAAACAATTTCCGAATATTAAAGCCGGAGAACAGCCTACTGATTTATTAGAAGGAATAAGATGCGAGTACATAAAAATTAATAAAATATTTAATAACCGCAGTAAAATAGCACACCATCTGACACACTGGTGCCGTTTTCTGATTATTACCTTATTGCGCGATGGCCGATCCATTTCAACTCTTCCGAATGATTTTCGTTTAGGCGCTGAAAAATTTCTTTTATCACTTGATAATCTTTCCAAAAAAGATGAGCGATATATTCCCGATATTCGTTTTTTGGAATCTTGTTTTCACAGAGATGCGCCTTCTGATTGTATTCAATGGATTAAAGATCAAGTTAATAATGAAAATATAACTGACGTCCGCGCTGTTGGTTTCGCGCTTGGTGATGTTTCACAACCGTGGCAGGAATATATTTTTAAAAAACTTTTATTGCTGCAAACGCCGGAGGCTCTTCGCGTGTTTGCTTATGCAATCTGGCGTGAACAGCATTTTATAGAAAAATTTAAAATAGATGAACTTGAGTTAATCCTGGATAAACTAAAAATAATACTGTCGGAAATAAAACCGTGTCCGCCAAAAAAAGACGAGAAAGACAAGGATGTTCGCAACTGGGTTCGCGCTACTGCCGAACCGCTTGAACTATTGCTCGGTTTATTGCGTACCCGCGATTCGTCAGATCATGACATCAAAATGATTTTACAGCCGCATCAGAAAATAACAAAAGAATTTTCGAAGCTGATTAATAATATCACTTATATTATAGAGCAATCCAATGTGCGGCTTTTTTCCCGCGTAAAACCTGCAATAAAAACGCCTGAAGGTGAAAAAACGCTTGATTTACTTCCGGCTTTGTCTCTCTTTCTTGCCGGACATGATACTGCGAATGCTATTTCTATCGCTGTTTCTGATGATGAAAAAGATAATGATTAATTAAAGGGAGTAAAATAATGAAACATTATCTGCTGACATGGTATGGAATTACAGACCTTAGAGCGTCTCTCGGTCTTGAGCCGACCGACGGACTGATTCTCGGCGCGCTAAGAAACGGGAATTTCACTGATGTTGTTATCCTTGCCTATACAAACCCGGATAAAGATTAATAATGCTTTCACTACAATTACGCCCACTTGTTTTTGCGGTATATAGAGCTTTATCAGCCAGATTATATAAAATCTGTTTATCTTTTATAGTTCCGCAAGGAGCTATATCAGAATGTTTATGTTCTATCGGGGATTAACAATATTTTTGTAATCCGATACTTCACGAGAAGAAAATGACTGAATATAGAAGGTTTTTAGAAACAGAAAAAATTATTTTTTCTTAAAATATTAAAATTGCAGCTTGACTTTTTTAAATATTTTAATATATTGATATTATATTAATTTGAGGATTATATGAAAAAGACAGCCATTGTTTTAATATTATTTTTCCTATTATATAGTTTGATTAACGCTGAAGAGAATTCAATAAATAAAATGGAAAATAATGATTACTCTATAATGTTTGATATGAAATGGAATACAATAATATTTGCAAACATTGGAATTAGTTTTGAACATAAGTTAGCGGATCATTTTTCATTATTTTATCATGCAGATATAATAACTATATTAATACTTACAGCAATGGGATTTGATGTAGAAATGCATGGAAGATGGTATCCATTAAATAAAGGAATTAAAAATTTTTATTTAAGTTTGGGCGTTGGATACGGGCAATTTCTTGAAGCCGGGCAGTTAAATATTGCCAGTAGAATAGGTTGGAAATTTCTTAATGAAGGGATAATTATGGAACCATTTATTGGTTATACATATTCTCCCGGAGGTTTTTCTCAATATTATTTAGGATTTAGTTCTGGTTGGACTTTTTAAGTTATTAATTGCCAATAGAGGTTTTTTAAACTAACCGAGTTGTCTCACAAGTCCATTATTCTAATTGTCTTTTTGTATGTTCCAACAACTCTATACCGCCAATTTCCCCATGACAGGCATTGTTTATAAAGAGTAAGTGAATACCGGAGTACAAGCGATGTCCAATAGCCATGAAATATTATTATAAATGACATGTATATTGGCTCCTACAATTGCCATATAATTGCCGCTGGACACATCTGCTTCTTTTAAGTGTTCGCTGAATTTCGGTTCAAAATTCCAGAATAAATCGTCGGTATATGTCCCAATCGCCTCAGTATAATCACCTTTATGCATGACAATAGAAAATTGCATTTTTTCATATTGAACATTATTGGTAAATACAGGTTTGCCGGACAATGAAACGCCGGTATAATCATGATTAAAATTAAGAGCAATATTATTATCAAGATATATCCCGCCATCTGCAACACAATC
>Ga0209755_10000889_pt1 | contig 51044 bp, 47 predicted proteins | sample TergutCo191P1_FD_187301 | JGI IMG/M metagenome (GOLD analysis project Ga0209755, IMG submission 187301) | Cornitermes sp. P1 segment gut microbial communities from Petit-Saut dam, French Guiana - Co191P1 (SPAdes) (version 2) | ecosystem: Host-associated > Arthropoda: Insects > Digestive system...
GACAAGCTCCAGCTACCCTGCTGAGCGAATACTCCTCCCGCTACAGCAAGAATTAATAAGACTACTAGAATTTTTTTCATTACTAGAATCCTCCTATAAATTGACAAGAGGAAGTAACCTACGGTTACTTTTGATAATGAAAGAACTTTCCGATAATTCATTTATACGCGAAACACTGCTGCTTAATGTAAAAAATATAACTGCGATAATTTTTACGAAAATTAATTTTTTCAGAGTAAGCAGATAAGTAAGCAAAATAAAAAAGGAGAAAAAAAATGCGGTACAGAGAGCTTTTTACGATTTATCCGAGAAAATTAAAAACCGTTACTGTTTATTATTATCAGTGTTATGATATTAACGGTAAAAGAACTTGCGGTCATTCAACAGGACAGCGGACAAAAACAGCCGCCAGAAAATATTGCATGGATTTATACCGCAAAGGAAAATTGATTCCCGGAAAAAAACCCGTAACATTCGGAGATTTTTCATCAGGCTGGTGGGATCTTAAAACATGCAAGTATCTGGAATGGCGTCAGGTGCAAAATCCGCTTGCGCCTTCAACTATCGATCATTATAAAACAAGCCTTGATCTTCAGATAAAACCTTTTTTCGCAAAAATGAAGCTTAACGCGATAACGCCGGAAATAATTCAAAGCTGGATTTTGCAGATGTCGCGGGATGGTTATAACAATTCTTCCATAAATATAAAAATTGCCACATTAAAACTGATGCTGAACGAAGCTGTAAGGCAGAAACTGATCACGGTAAACCCGATGGACAAGATAAAAAAATTAATAGCGCATAACAAGGAAGTGCAAATCCTTAAAAACGAAGAAGTGCAGAAGCTGTTTCCTTCAGACTGGAAAGAAGTATGGGACAGTTACGAAATTTACATCTTTAACAAGCTTGCAGCCTGCACCGGAATGAGAATGAGCGAGATTATCGGACTTCAGGGAACGCGCGTTTTTGAAGATCACATTCATGTATGCGAACAGTATTACAAAAAAACAATCCGTCCGTTAAAGACCAAAGATTCAAGAAATATCCCGATAACGCCCGCTCTGTACAATGAACTTATGATTCTTGTTAATAAAAACGGAAACGGTTTTATTTTTTCCCTGTCAGGCGGCGGAGAACCCATTTCAAGCAACAAAATATACAAGGAAACCAAACTTGCTTTTGACAGAATCGGCATTAAAAACGATGAAAGAAGAAAACGCGGAATAGCGCTGCATCACTGGCGGCATTTTCTGAATACCGCGCTTCTTATGGCGAACGTAAACACGCTTAAAGTTCAGAAAGTGACAGGGCATAAATCAATATCCATGACCAGGCATTATGCCCATTTTGACAGCAGGGAATTTAAGGAAGTGCTGGATGTCCAGAATAATCTTATTGTTTCAGGCAATTCGCAGAATACTCCTGACAATTAAAAAATCGGCATAAAAAGATTGTATTCTTTTTTATATTGCTGTCATATCTGCTGTCACATTTGACCGTCACATTTGACTGTCAAATTTGACCTGATCAGGCTCGACTATCAGCCCCTTGCTGGGATAAAATAGAGCATGGTACAAAAAGATGAATTGAACCGCGCTCTTTCGCTTCTTGCCGAATGCAGGAAAGAGATGGCGGTAAGAATTACAGGTCAGAATGAAATGGTAGACGGGCTTTTTGTCTCCCTCATAGCAGGCGGACATATTTTACTGGAAGGAGTTCCAGGGCTTGCAAAAACCCTTGCCGTAAAAAGTCTTGCGGAAATAACAGGTCTTGAGTTTAAAAGGATACAGTTCACCCCGGATCTTCTGCCGGCTGATCTTACCGGAACGATGATCTGGGAGCAGGCAAACGGGAGTTTTTCGGTAAGGAGAGGACCTGTTTTTGCGAATATGATACTGGCGGATGAAATTAACAGGGCGCCCGCGAAAGTACAGTCCGCCCTGCTTGAAGCAATGGAAGAAAAACAGGTAACAATCGGAGAAACCAGCTTCCTTCTGCCCGATCCTTTCCTTGTTCTTGCCACTGAAAATCCAATCGAACATGAAGGCACTTACTCCCTTCCTGAAGCGGAACTTGATCGTTTCCTTATGAAGCTTCTGATTGTGTATCCTCAGCCTGTGGAAGAACTAGAAATCGTAAAAAACAGCCAGCCGCTCAGCGCTGTTTCCGCTAAACCTTCTCCCCTCAGACCGGTACTGGAAAGGGAATCTCTTGCTTTTTTACGCAGTATCGCAGATGAAATTCATGTTGACGAAGAAATATTAAAGTACATTGTTTCAATTGTTACCGCTACCCGCCCCGCTTCTTTGCAGGAACAGGGAAGATCCAAAGCGGAAGGGGTGTACCGTTTTGTTTCATTCGGCGCTTCTCCTCGCGCTTCAATTGCGCTTTACAGATGCAGCCGCATTTTCGCAATGTATCAGGGACGCGCATTTGTCACTCCTGAAGACGTAAAAACAGCGGCTTTTCCGGTATTGCGCCACAGGATTGTGCTTTCTTACGAAGCGGAAGCCGAAGGCATGGACGCAGACGCTGTTATTGCAAGAATTTTAGCTCACGTTCCAGTTCCATAAGCGTATGGAAGCAAATGAACTGTTTCAAAGAATAACCTCTCTCCCCGTAATTTCAGGCAGCCTTGCGGAAGAAATGCTCGCCGGAAATTTCAGATCAATTTTTAAAGGTCAGGGAATGGAATTTGACGAAGCGCGTCATTATGAACCCGGCGATGACATCCGTTCAATCGACTGGAATGCAAGCGCGCGTTTCGGGTCTCCGTTTGTAAAGATGTACAGGGAAGAACGCGAATTAACAATTTTAATTTTAATTGACGTTTCACCGTCCATGCACCTGGGGTTTAAAAGCCGCCGGGGATTAACCTCTTACGAGCAGGCTCTCATTTCTGCGGCGTTAATTGCTTTTTCCGCGGAACATACAAACCAGCAGGTAGGCGCGTTTTTCTTTGATAAAGATATTGAAAGGATATTTCCTCCGCACAAGGGCAGAAAACATATTATGTCCCTGTTAATGACAGCGCTTCACTATCAAAATGAATTTAAGCAGCGCAGGGATAAAAACGGAAGCAATATCGCTTCCGCCCTGAAAGGAGCCGACCGTCTTTTAAAAAGGCGTTCCCTTGTAATTTTGTTATCTGATTTTTTCAGCATTAACTGGGAAAATGAAATGACGAAACTTTGCAGAAAACATGATTGTATAGCGCTGCGCATCTGTAACCCTTCAGAACTTCCGTATCTGGGACTCATCACCCTTGAAGACCCTGAAACGGGAACAAAAATAGAAGTTCATTCAGGCTTTAAATCTTTTAAGGAAAATTGGGCTCAATGGCAGAACGAACGTTCTGTTCATTGGGAAGCCTTATGCAGGCGATCTGGAGCGTCATTTCTGGAACTGCCCTCATCAGCGGACGCGCCGTCCGTTCTGTTAAAATTTTTCGGCAGCCGCGGTCAGTACAAACAGCGGAAACGCAAATGAAAAAAAATGTTTTAACCTTTATTTTTATTTTAAACGCCGTTTTCTCGCATTCGCAGACAGGAGCGCAGTTAATCCCCAGAAGAATTCATGTCGGAGATCGCGCCGCTCTTGTTCTGCCGCTGCCCGCTTCAGATCAGAATAAACCCGATATTGTAATTTCAGAAATTTCTCCCGGTTTTCCCTCACATGCGGATATTGATTTTCACAGGATTATTCTTGAAAACCGTATCGGCGGAAGCAGGTTAATAATCGAATTCACGGCATTCGTTCCGGGAATTCTTGAACTTCCTGATATAGAAATAGAAGATGATTTTTTTTCAGGGCTTACAGTAACCGTACATTCCATAATTGACAACCGTTCCTCTTTAACGCTTTCAGGACCTGAATCTTCGCTTACAATGCCGGGAACCGCTTTTTTTCTTTACGGTACAATGACATTTCTTATTTTTATTATTCTGCTTACTATATGGTTTTTTATTAAAGGACAGGTATTTCTTCACACATGGATTAAAAGATGGAAACGATGGAGAAACATTGTTCTGTTTAAGTATACGGAAAAAAATCTCTATAAAGCCCTTTTAAGAGGAGCGGACAAAAGGATCATTCTTGACAAACTTTCAGAAGAATTCCGCATATTCCTCTCTTTTCTTACGGAAATCAACTGCCGCGCAATGACCGCTCATGAATTTAAAAAGATACAATCGGAATATTTAACGGCTAAAAATATTAAATCATCGTTTCTTTATAATTTTTTTAAAAACTGCGATGAGCTTCGCTTTTCTGGCGCCGATGTCAGCTCACAAGAAATACTCCGCCTGTTAGCCGATCTTAGCAGCTTTCTTGATATAATGGAAAATAAAAAGGAAAGGCAGGCGGCATGAATTTTGTTTTTGAAAATCCTTATATTGCGATAGCCGCATTTCTGGTAATTCCTCTTGCGGCGTTTATTCTTTCACGCCTTAAAAATCCTTTTGTTGCATTAATTCCCCTGGGCGCGCCGGGGGGTATTCCTTTTAAAACATCACAAATCGGAGTTCTTGTAAAATTATTGAAATTTCTTGAAATCTCAGGGATTTTTATGCTTTTTTTCAGCGCTGCGGGACCTTATGTCAATACTGCCAGAACTGTCTGGCTGAGCCGCGGCGCTGATATAATTTTTATTCTTGATATAAGCCCCAGCATGGCGGCTTTGGATATGGAAGGCAAAAACCGTTTTAATGCCGCAAGATCCCTCATTTATGATTTTTCCGATAACCGTCCGTCCGACAGTATCGGGCTTGTTGCGGTCGGAGAAGACGCGGCTCTTCTTGTTCCGCCGACTGCCGACAGGGAAGCTCTGCACATGAGGCTGGAACAGCTTAAAATCGGCGAACTGGGAGACGGAACCGCGCTTGGCATGGGCATCGCAATAGCCGCATATCATCTTGAAAAATCTGACGCAAAGCGCAAAATAGCAGTCCTTATTACAGACGGAGAAAACAACGCAGGCGCAATTCATCCTGATACAGCCGCTGGTGTGTTACGTGATATGGGAGTGTCTTTTTGGGTTATCGCGGCGGGTTCCGCAGGAGAAGTTCCGATTGATTATATTGATCCGTATACAAGAATCCGCCGCACAGGCGTATTCGATTCCCGCTTTGACGCGGAAAGCCTTAGAAATCTCAGCGTTTACGGCGGAGGAACATTCATTTCAGCTCCTTCTTACGATTCTTTTTCTTCAGCGTTCGCGCAGATGAACGAGGCTGAAATAACAGTGCTTAGATCCCGCATCATACATCAAAAAAGACCTTTATCTTTTCATTTTCTCCTTTCCGCCGTTTTATTGCTGACAGTTGTCAGGTTTGCAAGGCGTAATCTGCGCCGCAGCCTGTCCGATGAATTAAAAAGAAAACTGCTTTTTTCTTTTGTTTTGTTTTCTGCTTTTCTTGTTTTTTCAGGTTTTGCCCTTGCAGGCGCAGTTCGGGGAAATGTTTCAGAGATTTCGCAATACCGCCGCGGCATTGATACAGTATATGCAATTGATGTCTCGCGAAGCATGGATATCCGTGATGCGCAAATTGACGGAACAATATCCCGTCTCCAGCGCGGTCTTTCAATTGCCTCGCAAAGCGCCGAAGCAGTCCCGGGCGCGCGTTATGCCGCCGCTATAGGACGCAGCAGAGGTTATCTGGCTGTCCCTCTTGTTTATGACAATGAAGCTGTCATAAATTTTTTCAATTCGCTTGACATATCTTCCGTGACAGGCAGAAGTACAAATCTTGAACTTTTAGTGGAAGCTGCGGCGGACGCATTTCAGAGCACATCTCCCGCTCAGAAGGTAATAATTCTCATCTCGGACGGAGAGTCTCACGGCGGAATTTTGCGTAACGCCCTGAACCGCTGCGCAAGGGAAAATATCATTGTAACCTCTGTTATTGTCGGCAGCGATGAAGGCAGACCTGTTCCGCAGGGTGAAAACATGCAATCTTCCCCTGTCAGCCGGAGAGATACAGCCGTTATGCGAATGGTGGCTGAAAGAACCGGAGGAATTTTCATTGACGGCAGCCGTGATGACGCGCCGGCGCTGCTTTCCTCCCATATTCTGTCGCTTGCTCAGGAAGCAAGTCCCGCAAACAGCGGAAGAGAACCTAAACGGAAGGGAGCTTTAACTGTAATTTTGGCGATTATTGCCTACGGCTCATCAAAATTTATTCAGCGTTTGTCATTTAAAAAACTGCCTCTTCTTTCCATGTTTGTTTTTATTTTATTTTTATCATCCTGCGCGGACGGCAAACTGATTCTGCTGGAAGCTAATTTTCTTGTTTCCAGAAGCAGATACGATGAAGCGATTGCCTCATACGAAAGAGCGTTAAAACATGAAGGAGCTGTTCCCTATGCCCAGTACGGGCTGGGATTAGCGCTTCATTCGCTTGACGAAGGTAAATCCGCGCTGGAGCATTACAATAAATCCCGTGATATACTAAAACAACTTTCAGAAAATGAACATAATGAACTTCGTTTCAGAAATTATTATAATTCAGGGATTCTTTATTTTGATGAAGGTGATTTTTTAAACGCTGCCGCTTTTTTCAAGGAAGCGCTGAGGACGGATCCAAAACGCATGGATGCGAAACGCAATCTGGAAATAAGCCTTATATCATTAACAATGGAAACAAACAGGGAGAACCGGACGGAAACAATGAATGAATCAAAAGAAGTAATTTTTGATTATATCAGGCAGCAGGAACAGCAGCGCTGGAAAAGCAGAGAATGGGCGCCTGAAGAACAATATACAGGAATTGATTATTAATAACAAAAAACAAGGAGATAAAGTGGATTTCGCAGATATATTAAAAAAATGGGAAAGCGGCAGTTATTCATCGCAAAAAAATGAAATGGATAAATGGCTGCAGAATAATAAAATATATGACAAGGATTCGGAAGAAGCCGAAGAATTAAACCGCGGTGAAACAAGGCGCCGTCTTCTGCACGCCAAAACCGATGCTGTTCTTGACATCCATGATCTAACAGATGAAAAAGCCTGGCTTTCCCTTGATTTGTTTTTTTCAGATGCCAAAGAAAAAGGTTATAAAAAACTTACGATTATTCACGGCAAGGGAAATCATTCAAGTGGAGAAGCTGTCTTAAAATCTACAGTGCGTAAATTTATAGAAATGTGTCCGTTTGCCGGAGAAAGCGGTTTTGAAAAAGCAAAAAACGGCGGATCAGGCGCCACATGGGTACTGTTAAAATAAAAAAGGCTGATCCGAAACTAGCCGGATTTTGAAACATCCTCATTTTTTCTTGCCCTTACAATCATTACATCGCCGAAACCCAATTTTTTTGCGAGAAAGTCCGCAGGTTTTTTTATCCACACGGGAGCAAGCCCTGCGGCAAGCCCTCCCCAGAGAGCGGTTTTTTCCGCAGTAAAACCGGCATTGGAAAGCATTTTTTTTAACGTATGCACGGAAAAAAGATAGAGGTGATCGAAAATCGCTGAACGCCAGCGGCTGCCCAAAAGCCGCGCCTGAAAACCGTTTATATTAGGAGTGGTAATAAAAATATATCCGCCGTTTTTAAGTATGCGGCTGGTTTCAGCCAGGAATGAAGAAGGATCGTTTAAGTGTTCAATAAGATGAGATGCCAGAACAGCATCGAAAGATGCGGAAGGAAAATTATTTTCTTCAAGGGGAATATTTTTTACGTCAAGTTTACGGACATTGCGGGCATAGGAAGCGCTCGGAGAAATATCAACTCCTGTTACACGCCATCCACGCCCCTTCAGAAAATCAAGCAGCGAGCCTGTAGCGCAGCCGATGTCAAGAACTGAAGGAGATGCAGACATAAGTTTTTTTTCAATTTTATAAAAACCCGCATCTTCAAGAGCCTTTTGCTGCAATTCAAGGAAAGCTTTTTCATTTTCCAGCTCATAAGCCAAATAATCATTTCCGTATACGCTGCTGTAACGCGCAATTACCCCGTCTTTTACAGGCTGGGGATTCATCTGCACAAGACCGCATGATCTGCACTTAACATAACCGAAACCTTCGCAGTCAAGCCGGGTTTTAAAGGAGCGACTTCCGCAGCAGGAACAGGGAATAATTCCGCTTTCGTAAACGTTTACGGGAGTAGACCAGGTTTTCACGGTTAATTAACAGTCAGACGGCTGGCATAATTTCTGGAGTTGCCGGCTATATCCTGCACGATAATTTCCATGTTTGCCTGTCCTCTTGTAAGAAAAATTTCTGCGGCTTCAAACGCCGGAAAAGCCGAGTAAACCTGTTTTGCGGAAACAAGTCCGTTACGCGAAATCATCAGAACGCCGTCCCTAGCGTAAAACGCTTCAAAATTAAGCAATCCGGCTTCCGCTCCGTTAACAAGACAGATAATTCTGTACGGCGCAAAAAGATTCCTCTGCGCGGCGGGAACCGCAGGGAGAACCGCGTTCACAAGCACTGCGTAGCGTCCCTGCGCTAAATTTCCTGGCTGAACTGCCGTCCCTTGAGAATCCGCGAAAGTTACGGAAAAAATTTGTAAAGGAGGAGTTCCTGGAAGGGGTGTGACAATCATTGCGGGATTAATCCACCGCCTGTCGCGCCTGTCATAAATAATAAAATAAAAACCGTCGTTTGACGACCAGCCGGAATTCCCTGAATACGCAATAGGCTGCGATTTTTCTATTTGCGTTAACGTTGTATTATTATCATTATAACGGCTGTAAATACTGATTAACCCGTCTCCGTGATCCACGGCAGTCCATGCGCCGAAGGGAGACGGAAGCCGGGACACAGAATCATTTTTACCGCGGGAAAATATTATTTCTCCCTTTTCGGCTGCAAATACATCCGTTCCTCCGCCGAAAATCATTCCAAGAACAGGTCTGCCATTGTCATTGGAACCGAAATTTCGCATTAAATTCGCGTCTGCGCTCGGCCAGCTCATTGCGTCCGGGCTTTCAGATAACGTACCTGACAAAAATATCAGACATGCGGCAAAAACCGCGGTTATTTTTAATGCAGAGCGAATCATTTATCCTCCAGATTAAAAGAAATTAACGCGGATCCCCCTCCCGCGACAAGCATCGGACCGCTTCTTCCCAGAAAAACATCATCGCTTTTGAATGAAGCCTTGATAAAAACAGGTTCCTGCGAATAAAAAAGCCCTGAGAAAAATCTTCTGTCCTGCGGAAATTTAATACCGATAAACTCATTCAGATTATTTGGATGAGACGCAATCATAAACAATAATCCGTCAGCTCCCGATTTATCCATAACTGTTATATTGCCTCGAAGCGGAATGAATATTCCGCGTCTTGATCTGATATTGTAGGAGCCAATTCCCCCGTCGCGTTCATATACGATTCGCCTGTCTTCATCAATAAACGAAATATGCACAGGCCGCCTGAAAGAACCTTCCAGAAATTCATGGTAGACAATTCTGTAATCGCCGTTCGCGCCCAAACGTTCAAGCAGCAAAAAACGCTGCGGATTAATTCCGCATATAATTCCAAGACGCGACCCGTTACCTGAAATTGCGCAGCCCAGAATGACATCATACTGAGAACCGCCAGGTTCAAAATAAAAAATCCGTCTTCCTTCGGAGTTGATAATTTCAATCGCCCCGTCAAGGGAGCCTGTAAGCAAAAGACCTGAAGCGGCGTCAATACAGGTAAGAGGCGCGCCGAATTCATAAGTCCACAGAACATTTCCGCCTGGACCGATTTCGGATAACGAATTCTGTTCGCTACCGAAAATAAAAACCCTGTTATCCAAAAGAACGGGATAACCTCCGGGGTTTTCAATATTAATAATTATATCCCCAAAAATATTCCTGATTTCGATATTCGCAGGTTCAGCTTCGTATTCAGCCCAAGAGTCTTTTCCAAGATATACATTGTTATAATTTATTCTGTTTACGGCAAATTGCCCCGCTTTATCAACAAAACCGAAGCGGTTTCCCAGAATAAACGGCAAAAGCTGCCCTGACTCATTGCCGGAGAATACATTCATTTCATCATTATAACGGCTATCTGTTAATGCGCTTATCCATCTGCAGGAAAGAACTGTTTCATTCGGAATCGGTCTTGCGGCAATAAAAAAATAGAAAATAAAAAGCAGAATTATAACGACAATATAAATTTTCTTTTTCTGCTTTGCCATAATCCCCTACCCCGTTAACAGCAGTCATTATATAATAGGATAAAAAAGGAGGCAAGTATGATAGACAGGGAACAAATGGATGCGCTGTTTGAGGAAGCGCGGAAGACAGCAAGCCTTGCCTATGCTCCGTATTCCAACTTTCATGTGGGAGCGGCTTTGCTGTGCGAGGACGGAACAATCGTTAAAGGCGTTAACATGGAAAACCGCTCTTACGGGCTGACTATATGCGCGGAAAGGAACGCTATTTCAGCAGCTATTAGTATGGGCAAACGCCGTTTTCTTGCGCTTGCAATTTCTACTCCCGACTCTGTTGAACCTGTCGGACCCTGCGGCGCCTGCCGTCAGGTAATAAGCGAGTTTATGCCTCCTGAAACCCCGATTCGATTTGCCGGGAGCGGTCCAAAGCAGGTTCAAAGTACAATAGGCGAACTACTTCCTCTCGATTCTTTGCATGAATTAAAACAATATCCTGTATGAATTAGCTTGAATCTATTGACATTTACTGCAATATCGTGCAATACTATGTATTATGGTTGATGATGATATACTTACACTTGAAGAGGTTGCAAAATATCTTCGGGTATCGGAGCGCACAATTTATGATTGCGCCCAAAAAGGCGAAATACCTGCGGGAAAAATTAGAACCGCATGGCGGTTTAAAAAATCAGAAATTGATAAATGGGTAAATGACAGATTATCATCCAACAATTTAAACCCGCAGTTTAACCCCATTCACATTCAGTCAATTCTTTCATTGCACCGGATACTCTTTCTTAACTATTCAAACAAGAGGGACGCTCTTCTTGCGCTTGCATACAACCTTGCGGATTCTCCGCAGGTAAAAAACAGCCAGGAGCTGACTTCAGAAATTTTAAAACGCGAAGAATTGATGAGCACTGCTATAGGCTGCGGTATTGCAATTCCTCATGTCCGCCTTTCATCGGTAACGGATTTAATTGTTTCTGTCGGGATAAGCCGCACGGATATTCTGGATTTCAACCCATTGGATGATAAACCGATACGGTTACTTTTTATGATTGCAGCCGCTCATAACCAGCATGCCTACTATTTGCAGACTCTTTCATGGTTCAGCAGCAGACTGAAAAACAATGAACTGCGGGACAATCTTCTGGCATCAGAAACACCGCAGCAAGTATACGACCTGCTTGCTAATTAAGGAAAATCTACTCCTATCCAGCGCTGGGGATCGCTTTGATCCTGCGCAATAAGTCCGATATCTATTTTTGCGGTTGTTTCCGCTACAAGCCAGCGCACCCCTGAATGTTCAAAGCGGGCGCCCGCTCCGGCAATATCGGCAAGCCCCATCGCATGGCTGTAATAAGGAGATACCATCATGGCGGAACGAATATCCGCATTGGAAAGAATAATTGCCCATAACATGGCGCGGCTGTCGCAGTCGCCGCGTCCCTCGGTAACAGCGCTTACAAGATTAACAAAATCGCTTCCGCTTAAATTCCGTTCATAAATAAAACCCTGAATAAAACTAAGCGCTTTTTGCGCAAAGGCTCTTCTTTCAGCGTCTGTTTTTATGGTATATCCTCCCCAGTTACGCACAAGGGCAAAGACAGGATTCAATATGCGATCATAGGAATCACGGTAAATAAACCTGTAGTAGCGTATCCACGCCTCCTTCCAGTACGGCGAATCTGCATACTGCTGGAGTATCATGAATTCCCGTTCAATAAGAACCTGCGCCGCTTCCGCGTCATTTTCGCGGATTATTGCGTGAACCCCGCCGGGAAGGGTAACAGGTTTCATTCCCCCGCGGGGATAACTGTATTCAATTACAAGACCGGGATAACTGCGTTCCTCTATTGTAGGGCAGATTGAATCCAGCGCAGATATATGCAATAGTTCAAGATCGTTGCTGCCTGAAGGACTGTAGGCAAGGGCAAGAAGCATGGGAATCTGACCGTCCTTTTTTTCCAGTTCAACGCAAATACCCCACCCGCTGTTTTCGCTGAAATTTAATTCGATAATCGCCGCCTGTTTGTCGCGGTAATGAAAAAAATCAGCATCCCCTGTGTTTTGAATCCTTCTGTTAATATCATTAATCAATTCATTCATTGAACCGTAAACGCCGTGAAAAACCGCAAGATCAAACATGGATTCGCCGGGACCGCTGAAAGAAAAACGATTCCTGCTGTCTCCGTCCAAATACTCATAGCCTTCCGGAAGATCAATAAAAAACCCCCATGAAGGCGAATAAAAAGCTTCGGCTGAAATAAAAACCGGAACAAAAAAAAGCAGGATAAAAAATCTCTTCACGAAAACCTCTGTTTATCAATGGCTGGCTTACGCAGTAATTTTTGCGCAAACTATGTTAATATTATCGGGTATTGTGATAAAATTGGAAATACTTTATGAAAATGATTTTTGCCTCGTTGTTAATAAACCGGCAGGTTTGGCTGTTCAGGGCGGCAAAGGGGTAAAAACTTCTCTTGATAAAATCCTTGCGGAAATCCGCACTCCGCCGCCGCTATTGGTTCACAGACTTGATAAAGACACTTCAGGCGTTTTGTTAACGGCAAAAGGACAGGAAACCGCGGCGAAGTTTTCGGCGATTTTCGGCAGCGGACGAAAAACCGTAAAAAAATATACAGCCGTCTGCTCGGGATGCCCTCAAAAAAAGGAAGGGAACATCATTCAGGAGATTCCTGTTCACGGAACAATGAAAAATTCAGAAACAAGATACAAAGTAATAAAAAGAGACGAAGAAACGGATTTTTCTGTCATTGAACTGCAACTTGGCACCGGAAGAATGCATCAAATCCGCCGTCATCTGGCAATGATAGGGAATCCCATACTGGGTGACGATAAATACGGCAATTTTAAATTAAATAAAATGCTGCGTAAAAATGGTCATAAACGCCTTCTTCTTCACGCTACACGTCTTATCATAAAAGAATTTAATATTGATATAACTTCTCCACTTCCGTTGTATTTTTTGCCTTTTTACGGCGAACCGGCTAACAGCGCAAATACGTGACACAGCATTGCGTGACACGGCATTGCGTGTAATTGACTTTATTCAGGATTTTTAACAGAATTATGAAAATATATGGAAGAAAATAATGTTCCTTTATCACGCACGCAGCTTGAAAACTTAAGCACCGGCGAATTAATTAAACTGGCTGACAGTTTCGGCATTGATATTCCTCATGGACTTGAAAGAATTTTCATCATAGAAGAAATTCTTGATTACAACAGTTCTTTAGGCATGGAATTCAAGGATGATTTGGTCAATAACCCTTCGTATCCTGAAACAGCCGCTCTTCCAAAACAGTACAATATATCATTCATAGAAGTAGTAACAAGAGACCCTTTATGGGTTTTCGTTTATTGGGAAATAAAAGGTCAGGAAAGAGAAGCGCATGAAAACGCTGGCGATTTTAAAGGTTATTGCCTGCGGGTTATTGCGATAAACGAAAGAGAAACAGAATCAAACGAAGAATCATTTACTGTTCCGGTTAATGCGGATGATTGCGCAAGGTATATTGGTTTTGCAGAACAGACTTCACAGAGACAAGGCAGATACATAATAAGGCTTGGAGTAATAAGGGGCGATTCCGAATTACAAATTATCGAATCGCTGCCTTTTAATCTGCCAAAACTGATAGAAAACGAAAATATTAACTGCATGAAAGAAAATCCGCTTATAAGCCTGTCCGGCGTACAGGATTTATCATTAACAAAAAGCACTGATCGCCAGTCAAGAATCCTGAGGTAACAGTTATGGAATTCCGTTATGCAATTTCCCTTGTTCTGGAAGCCCATCTCCCTTATGTCAGGGAATTTAATAAAGAAGATGAACTGTCTCAAATCAGCGAAGAAGGCCGTTTTTTTGAATATGTTTCTGAAACGCTGCTTCCAATTCTTGAAGTGCTGGACAGGCTGGAAAACGACCATGTACAGTTCAGGCTTGCGCTCGTCATTTCTCCGGTTTTATGCCATATGCTCAATGACGAACAGCTTCAAAAAAAGTATCTTCATTACATTGACAAACAAATTGAATTCGGAAGACAGGAACTTGAACGCACGGCGGAAAATATCAATCTGAATAAACTCGCGCTAAATTATTACAATATGATAGTGGACAGAAGAATAGCTTACACCGAAAGATACGAAAAAAATATTCTTAAAACATTTGATTTTTACAGACGGAAGGGAAAACTGGAAATTCTTGCGACCTGCGCAACAAATACATTTCTTCCGGCTATAAGCCATAACGCTGAATCCATTCAGGCGCAGATGGAAATTCCGGTTTCTGATTACCGCAGGCATTTCGGCCGCCCTCAGGGGTTTTGGCTTCCGAATCTTGGATGGACTTCCGCAATAGAACCGTACTTACGCGCGTATAATTTTAATTATACAATCGTTGACAGTCACGGACTCCTGTTTGGGAGCCCGATGCCGAACAGGGGATGTTTCTATCCGGCAAAAACACCTAACGGAATTTATATTCTTGGCAGGGATTATTATTCTGTACAGGAGATAGCGAATATTTCCTGCGATGAAACATACCGCAATAATGACAGGGATGTCGGTTACGAGCTTCCCCTGGAAACTGTCCGCCAATTCCTGAGTGCGGAAGGAGAACGGCGCAGAACCGGGTTTAAATACTGGTCACGCCTTAACACTGGTTCGTCAGACAGCCAGGAAGAAACTGTTTATGATCCGCAGGTCGCTTCCGATTTGGCAAAGCAGCACGCAAGGTTATTTCTGGAAAAAACAATCGGGCGTCTTGAAGAAGCCGCGCACTACATGGAAGAGGCGCCGTTATGCCTTTATGCGCATAACGCAGACAGGTTCGGAAGTCTATGGCATGAAGGACCGCAGTTTATGGAAGCGCTTTTCCGCATGGCAAGCGGTTACAGGGACTTTCAGTTTATAACCCCAAGTGAGTATATTTACAAACAGGATTATGCTTCCATGCAGGTTATCACCCCTGAATTTTCATCAAGCGGCATTAACGGTTACGCGGAAACATGGCTGGATGTTTCAAATGACTGGATATACCGGCATTTAGCCCGCGCAATGGAACGTATGACAGAATTGGCGGAACGTTTCCCTGATGATACAGGTCTTAAAGAACGCGCATTAAATCAGGCTGCGCGTGAAATTCTGCTTGCGCAGTCTTCCGACTGGCCGTCCATGCTTTACAAACAGGATTCCACTGAATACGCCCGCTATCAGGCGGAAAGCGCGCTGCGCAATTTTACAACAATTTATGAAGCTCTGGGCAGCAATTATATCAGCACCGAATGGCTTACCACCCTGGAACGCCGTCATAATATTTTCCCAAATATTAACTACCGGGTTTTCAGGCGCAAGAAATAATCTTTCAATCAGAAATCAAATCTGCACATTTTCTCTTGAAAAACTTCATGCCTTATAAGTTTTATATAACATTGCAGGTAAAAACTACGATAATATATAATTGTGAAATTTATGCCAATGGTAAGATTACAAAAAAGAAAAAGAGGACTGCGCTTAAAACTTGCATCCTTTACAATCGCTTTGGTTCTTTTAATCGTAATAATGATATCCACGCCCATATATATTCTGATAACAAGAATGCAGCGTGAAACCCTGCTTCAGGGGCTGCAGGACAGCTCAACAGTTCTTCTTGAAGGGCTTGCCTCAAGCGCAAGAGCGTATCTTCCAATGGGGGATCAGGGCGCGCTGGAATTGGGATTCCTTCCCGCTCAGTCAAGAGCCCTTCCTGAAGCAAATTATGTGACAATTACGGGATTCAGGGCAGGTTCAGTTCACAGCGATCATGTATGGGCTACCAATGATCCTGATATTCTGCAAAAGATAGATACGCCTGAATACCGGCCTGGAGAGTCGCGCATTACAGACGCTCTTACTCCTCGTTATGAGCAAATTACTGCCGAAATCGAAAGCCGTGCAAGAGAAGCCGCAGACGATCTTTTCAGGAATATTATGGAACTTACGCAGGAAAGCGTCTCTCTTGCCCTGCGTACTGATGAAGAAGGCATGCGCCGTTTAAATGATATTCAGGCATCCATCCGATCTCTTGAAATCAGGTTCACGGAAATATTAGCGGAAATTTCAAATGAAATAGGGATTTACCCCGATTTTTCACCCGTAAATATTTATGAAAAGGGCGAAAGGGTTTTTATTTTCTTCAAGCCTGTAATGTACCATCAGAATACTGAAGATAATTATTTTCAGGGCTTAGTAAGACTTGAAGTATCGCTTGATTCAATAATGGATGAGATACTGGACTGGCAAATCGCATTGTTACGTGTCATTCTCGTCGTCGCGCTCATCGCATTGCTGATCGGCATTACAGGCGCATTTATTTTTTCCGCTCTGATCATAAGACCGATAAAAAAACTGGTAAACCATATAGAAATAATACGCGATACAGAAGATAAAACAAAACTTGCGGGTATTAATATCCAAATCAAATCCAAAGATGAAATCGCGATCCTGGGCAATACCATCAATGACATGACTCTCGGTCTTGTAAAAGCGGCTCTTGCAGCTTCCGATCTCTCTATCGGCAAAGAAATCCAGAAGAAATTTATCCCTCTGGAAATGGACAGTCACGGAAATAAACAAACAAGCGGTTCCAAAAAAACACCCTGTCTTGATTTTTTCGGCTATTACGAAGGGGCAAAGGGCGTATCAGGAGACTATTTTGATTATCTTGATCTTGACGGACGTTACTACGCCATTATCAAGTGCGATGCGGCGGGCAAGGGAATACCGGCGGCTTTTATAATGATTCAGGTTGCAACAATGTTCATTAACCATTTTAAACAATGGAAGCCCGATGATAACGGTATGCAGATAGAAAAAGCGGTTTATCACATAAATGATTTTATCGAAACGCTCGGATTCAAGGAACGCTTTGCCGCATTTACACTCTGCCTTCTTGATTCAACAACAGGAATAATGCGCTTTTGCAACGCCGGCGACAATTTAATTCATATTTACGATGCGTCCGAAGGCAAAATTAAAACAATCACTCTGCCGCAAACGCCGGCAGCCGGAGTACTCCCAAATCTCATGGTTGAAAAAGCAGGCGGATACAAAGTTCAATCAATAACCCTTGATCACGGGGATATACTGCTCTTATACACTGACGGTATTGAAGAGGGAAAACGCAAGTTCCGCAGCAGTGATTTCAAGGAAATACTCTGTTCTGAAGGTCCTGTTGATAAACCGCATGGAAATCATCTCAGCGGTCAGGCTGACGAGGAAATGAGCTCTGAACGCGTGGCAGATATCATAAATGCGGTAATGGCAAAAAAAACCTACATCATGAAAAAATACCACAATCCGGAAGGCGATATGGAATTACAGTTCGACTTTTCCGCCTGCGAAGGAACAGCGGAAGATGTGATTATGGCTCTTGTTTCCGCAGAAAAGATGTTCCGCTGTTATAAAGATCAAAAAGCCGGAGTGGATTCAAAAATACTTGTTGACAGAAAAGTTGACGAATTCCTTAAAAATCATTTTCTGCAATACAGACATTATTGCGTTCATACGCCGGAAAATCCTGAAAATCAGACGTATATGTATTATACTCATATTATGGAAGATGAGCAGTACGATGACATAACGATTGTAGGCATTAAGCGAAAACAAGATTTGGAGGTTTAGTATGACATTCAGTGAGAGAATGAAAGAAATGCTGGAACAGGGTCTGGCTGTATCCAAGGATTTTGCCGTTAAAGCCGGCGCAAAAGCGCAGGATTTGGGTGAAAGAGGCGTATTGATGCTGGAGGTTAAACAGCTTGAAAACCAGGCGCAAAAACTTCTGATGCGCCTTGGAAATGAAACTTATATTTCTTTTACAGAAAGAGACCAAATTACCATTGATCGTGAAACTGTGGAATTCCGGACAATTTTGGAAGAAATTGCATTGGTCAAGGACGCAATAGAGAAAAAAGAAACCAATTTGAAAAATCGCAAACAGTAGAAAATTGAGAAAACCACTTGATTTTTTTCAGTATTTTTCATATACATAGAATGTACCTGCCCTGTGAAAAGGCAGGTACAACTGGTTTAATGCCACGCATAAAACCTTGGGCCGTTAGCTCAGTCGGTAGAGCATCGCCCTTTTAAGGCGGTGGTCGGAGGTTCGAATCCTGCACGGCTCAATAATAAAAAATAAAAGCTTCGTTTTATAACGGAGCTTTTTTCATTGACTTTTCAAAATTTGTAGGTTAAATTATAATCATGAACCTCAAAACAGTATTATCTGTAGATACAATAGACCTTAACCTGAAAGGAACAAACAAGAAAGAAATAATCAATGAATTGTTAGATATTCTTGTAAGAACAGGGAAAATCCAGGATAGAGAAGCCGCATTCAGCGCTGTAATGGAAAGAGAAGAAAAAATGTCCACCGGCATGAAGCACGGTATCGCCATTCCCCACGGAAAATGCGCCGCTACAGAAGATTTAATCGCCTGTATCGGAGTATCAGAAAAACCTGTGGATTTTGATTCGCTGGATAATCATCCATGCAGAATTTTTATTATGACCCTTTCTCCGGTGGAAAAAACCGGTCCGCATTTACAATTTTTGGCTGAGGTAAGCCTCTTATTCAAGAGCGCTGATAAACGCGAAGAAATCCTGAAAGCAAAAACCTCCGATGAAATTCTAAAAATACTGGCAGAGTAATCCAGGGTAGCTGATGCAAATAAAAAATAATTTGATTCTCGACAATGACGGAAGGTCTTTGATTTTACGCGGGGTAAATTTGGGCGGAGATTCAAAAATACCTTTTTGCAGTCCGGGCGAAGAGATTGAACAGGCATTCCTTGACAGAAAAAATAAAGTCTCCTTTACAGGAAGACCTTTCCCCCCTGAAGAAGCTCAGGAGCATTTTAAACGGCTGAAAAACGCAGGGATGACTTTCCTGCGGCTGATTGTTACATGGGAAGCGATCGAACATGAAGGACCGGGAATATACGATGAAGCATATTTGGCATATTTACGGAAAATTCTTATAACTGCCGAAAACGAAGGTGTCTCTGTTTTTATCGATCCTCATCAGGATGTCTGGAGCAGATGGACAGGCGGAGACGGCGCTCCTGCATGGACAATGGAAAAACTGGGTATGGACTTAAGCCTGATGGATCGTACAGGAGCGGCAGTAACAAGGCAATATTATGCTTTGCAGCATAACGGAAAACCGTTCCCAAAAATGCTCTGGCCAAGCAACTATAACCGCTATGCAGCCGCAACCATGTTTAGTCTCTTTTTTGCAGGGCTTGTTTACGCGCCTGATTTATTTATAGAAGGAGAAAATGTACAGGACTGGCTGCAAAACCGTTATATCGCGGCTTTCCGCCATACGCAGCGCCGTTTAAAAAACTGTATTGCAATCAAAGGCTGGGGAGCCATGAATGAACCGAATGAAGGTTTTATAGGCTGCCTGAATCTTGAACTGCCGGAAAGATACATGATACCGACAGGTCCGCGTCCAAGCCCCTGGCAGACAATAATTGCAGCCTCCGGTTATACGGTAGAAGCGCCTGTGTACAGTTTCCTCGGTAAAAGGATTTCGCATTACGAAACATTTAACAAAGAAAAAATATCACTGTTCAGGGAAGGATATTCCTGCCCGTGGAAACAGGCAGGAGTTTGGGAGGACGGAAGCGAACCGCAAATGCTAAAGAGCGGTCATTTCAGTAAATTTAAAGGATGCCGTCCTGATTTTGCGGACGATTTTCTAAAACCTTTTATTTTAAAATATATAAACGCCATGAAAGAAGCTGATGAACACAGTTTATTTTTTATTGAAGGTTTACCGAATTGCACAGCGGAGGATTCCCATCCTTCATGGAACAAAAATGATCCGCCCAATGTAATCAATGCGTTTCACTGGTATGACGGAATTTCTCTTTTTACAAAAAGTTTCCGTTCATGGTTTTCCGTTAATGTATCAACGGCAAAACCTGTTTTTGGAAAAAAGAATGTCGTAAAATCTTTTGCAGAATGCCTTGCAAAAGCGGTCGGCTGGACAAAGAAAAAAATGGATAATATTCCCTGCCTTCTGGGAGAATTCGGGCTTGCCTTCGATATAAATAATAAAACAGGATTTAAAAAAGGCAATTATAAAATACATGAAGAAGCGTTATCCATGTATTACGACGCGATAGACTCAAACCTGCTCCATTCAACTATCTGGAATTATTCGGCAAGCAATACAAACAAATACGGAGACGGCTGGAACGATGAAGATCTTTCAATTTTTTCCGAAGGCACAGAAAGAGCGGCGGAAGGCTGGAAACGTCCGTATCCGATGGCTATTGCTGGTAAACTTTCATCATTTAACTGGAATAGAAAACGCAAAGAATTCAAGTGTTTCTTTGAAGCGGATAAAAATATAAAAGCTCCCGGCATTATTTATCTGCCTGAGGAAACATTCGGAGCGTCTCCGAAAATAGATGTATTAACCTTTTCAGGGCAGCAAATGCGCTGTGAGTTTAACCGGGAAGAACAAAAACTGCTTGTTTTTAATGACGATTACAGCGGGGAAGCGATAATTAAAGTCCGGGAAAATAAAAACTGACGATGATCTTCTTCTATTATTTCTTTTTCTGCAAGAAGGGCTTCGGCAAGACGGATTTCTTCTTCTTTAATTAAACCGGCGTGGAATCTGCTTTCAATTCTCTGCCTGTTTTCAAGAATCCTGCTGATGTAATTCAGCGTTACTTCCGGCGCGCCTGAAGATCTTACCCTGCCGGTTCCGGCATTATACATCGCAAGAGCGGATACTTCCGTACCGCCTGAATTAAGACAAAAACGCAGATGCCCCAAGCCGTAATACGCATTTGTATAAATATCAAAAACAAGAGAACTTTCCAGATTGGGAAAAGAAAGACTGTTAAGCTGGAAAAGCCCCCTGTCTATGCTTCCGTTACTGTTAAACCTGTTTACCGCATTGGGATTAAATTTGCTTTCCTCCCAGCTTAACGCAAAAGCAAGCGCAGGCGATACATCAAATTTATCGGCGTTTTCCAGAATGGCAATTACAATTTCCCGGTCTGAGCAAATATTACTGAAAAATTCTATTACCCATTCATGGTACTCAGGATTGCGGAAATATTCCAAAACCGGATCTAAAAAAAATCCGGCTGACGCTAACAGATAATTCCCTTCATTTTCTTCCGGTTCAATTACTGCCGTTTCAATGTTTTCAGGAATCATCTCAGGGATTTTAAAAGTGCCGTTATGAACCGTAATTACCGCGCAAATTAACATGGAACTTAATACCCCTGTAAACAGAGGTATTAAAATTTCTATTCTTGCCTCGCGAAAAATCATTTTTCGATTGTCCGTACTCTGATAATTCCGTTAACCTTGCGAATTTGATCCAGCACAGATTCAGGTATTATTTGGTCTGTATCAATAATGCAAAAACCATATTCGTCCCGGTGGTGGTTAATTAAATCCTGAATATTGACATTGGCTGAAGCAAGACTGGTGGTAATCTGTCCTACCATGTTTGGAATATTCCGGTTTACAACAAGCAGCCTGTGAGGGTACATTTGTTCAAGTCTGCATCGGGGGAAATTTACAGAATTTAGAATTGCTCCGGTTTCCAGATAATCAATAAGTTGATTTACCGCCATAATTGCGCAATTGTCTTCAGCTTCCGGTGTGGACGCGCCAAGATGAGGAATACCGATTACCTTTTTGCAAGCCAGAAGCTCAGGTGAAGGAAAGTCTGTTACATAACAGGAGATCTTTCCGGATTCCAGCGCTTCAACAGCATCCTTATCTTTTACAAGAGCATTCCGGGAAAAATTGATGATACGTGCGCCTTTTTTTATAACCTGGAATTTATCGGCGTCTAAAATACCCTTGGTTGCCTCGCTTTGCGGAATATGCAAAGTGACATAATCAGATTTAACAAGCAGGCTGTCAAGGCTTTCAGCGCGGGCAACGCTGCTGGAAAGGTGCCATGCCGCGTCTACGGAAATATACGGATCAAAGCCGATGACTTTCATCCCCAAAGCCATTGCGTCATTTGCTACCATTACGCCGATTGCGCCAAGACCGATTACGCCGAGGGTTTTCCCTTTTAATTCCGGTCCTGTAAATTTGGATTTTTCCTTTTCCACCAATTCCGCGACATCGGCTCTGTCTGCGACAGAAGAAGTCCAATTGATGCCGCCTAAAATATTCCGCGAAGAAAGAAGCATCGCCGCAAGAGTAAGCTCTTTAACAGCATTGGCATTCGCGCCGGGAGTATTAAAAACCACAATCCCGCTCTCGCTGCAGCGCTGAACGGGAATATTGTTATACCCCGCTCCGGCTCTGGCAATTGCCTTTACAGAAGAAGGTATCTCCATACTGTTCATGTCAGCGCTGCGCACTAAAATTGCGTCAGGGCTGGAAATATCGTCTGCAATTTCATACTTGCCCTGCGGGAAAATCTCAAGTCCCAACGGGGAAATTTTATTCAATGTTTGAATACGAAACATAATTAATCCTTTTTAACAGAGGCTTTTCCAAAACTTCAGTCTTTGGAAAAGCAACCCTGGATTTTTCGAAAGCCTTTTCAGAAACTAACCTTAGTTTTGGAAAAGGCTCAACCTTCAAATTTTTCCATGAAGCTGATTAATGCTTTAACCCCGTCAATGGGCATGGCATTATAAATACTGGCTCTCATTCCGCCGACCAGCCTGTGACCTGCAAGATTTACAAGACCGGCAGAAGCTGCTTCCTTAACAAAGCGAGTTTCAAGTTCGCCTTTTTTTGCTTCATCCTTCTCCTTTACAACAAAGGGAATGTTCATCAGGCTGCGGTATTGTTTTACCACAGGCGAATAAAACATCTTTGAATTATCAAGATAATTATAGAATAAATCAGCTTTATCCCTGTTTAATCCGGCAATTACATCAATACCGCCCAAGGTTTTAACCCATTCCAGTACAAGACCGATCATGTAGATGCCGAAGCACGGCGGAGTATTATACATTGATCCTTCAGAAGCATGAGTATCATACCGGAGCATAACAGGAGTCCATGCAGGCGCTTTGCCGATTAAATCATCGCGGATAATTACAACAGTTGTTCCTGCCGGACCTAGGTTCTTCTGCGCGCCTGCGTAAACAATGCCGAATTTACTGACATCCAGCGGCTCAGAGAGAATACAGCTTGAAATATCCGAAACCAGAGGGACAGAGCCTGTATCGGGGATTTTATCCCATTTTGTACCGACAATTGTATTGTTCAGCGTAATGTGATAATAAGCGTCATCCGCATCCGGAGCAGGAGCTTCAGGAATATAGGTATAGGATTTATCCTTGGAGCTGGCTAATACTTTTACGGCTGCGTACTTTGAGCCTTCCTTAACCGCTTTATCAGACCAGATTCCGGTATCAATATAAGAAGCTTTTTTTCCCTTGCCGGGAACATCGCCTGATGCAAGATTAAGCGGAACCATTGAGAACTGAAGAGACGCCCCTCCCTGCAAAAAGAGAACCTTATAATTGGAAGGGATTCCCATTAATTCTCTTAATAATGCTTCTGTCTTTTCGAAAATGGGTTTGAAGTCTTTTGAACGGTGACTCATTTCCATAACCGACTGACCTGTACCGTTGGCATTCAGCATTTCTGCGGCGGCTCTTTCCAGAACCGGCAAGGGTAAAACCGACGGACCGGGAGAAAAATTGTAAACTCTCATGGCAAATCTCCAAATTAGACATACCCGCCGTTTTTCAGGCGGATATGTCTAATATACTTTTTAATCCTGCTTTTGTCGAGATATAATTTGTCCGCTTTTTTTCATCAGGAAATGCTTCACGCATTGCACGGCTTGTAATTATCATATAAACTTAACACATGGCGGAAAGGGAATTTACCGTACTTGACCTAATCGACCTTGATCTTAAAGAACACAATTCATTAAATTTACGCTGCATCGCCGGAAGGAAAGGTCTTGGCAACATAATAAAAATTCCCGATCTGAACAGACCAATGGGCGCAATTATGGGTTTTTTCGAGGATTTCGCCCATCAGAGGATTCAGCTCTTCGGCCGCGGAGAAATGTCCTATTTGCGTCGGCTTGAAAGCGAAAATGAAACAAAGACAATCGAGGAAATGTTTAACTTTCCCATGCCGTGCTGTATTTTTACACACAATCATACCCCGCATAAATCTTTTTTTGACATAGCAGAAAAAGCGCAATGCGCAATATTGCAGACAGATCTTGGGTCTGCGGATTTTTCCGCAAGATTAATGCGGATACTTTCAAGGATTTTTTCGTCCCGTCAAATTGTTCACGGCGTACTTGTGGAGGTTTACGGACTTGGAATTCTTATAATGGGAGATTCCGGAGTTGGAAAAAGCGAAACCGCCCTTGAACTTATTCACCGCGGACACAGGCTGGTTGCGGACGATGTTGTTGAAATAAACTGTATTTACGGAAATACGCTTATGGGCGCGGGAGCGAATAAAATTATCGGGCATCACATGGAAATACGAGGACCTGGAATAATAAATATTACCCATCTATTCGGGGTAAGAGCCATCAGGGACCGAAATGAAATTCAGCTTCTAGTAGAACTTGAAGAATGGGATGCTGAAAAAAATTATGACAGGCTCGGCGCAGAAGATCACACAAAAGAAATATTGGGCGTTAAAGTTTCCAAAATTACAATACCGGTAAAACCGGGACGAAATATTCCTATTATTATTGAGACTGCCGCCATGAATGAACGGCTCAAATCCATGGGTTATCATGCAGCAAGAGAATTCAATAAAAATATACTTAAATGGATAGAAAGCGACGCCTCCCGCTCGGTTTTCTTCGGCCAGAATGACGTAATATAAGGAAACATAAAATGATTGAAAAAACCATTACAGTAATAAACAGAGCCGGCGTTCACGCCCGTCCGTCAGCTATCCTTGTACAGCTTACAAAAAATTTTAAATCAAATATTTTTATAGAAAAAAACAATGACAGAATTAACGCAAAATCCATAATGGGTATTATAACTCTGGGAGCATCATACGGAACAGAACTGAAAATAATAGCGGAAGGAGAAGATGAACAAGCGGCGGTAAACGCCCTTGTAAGGCTTTTCGAATCCAAATTTGAGGAAGAGTGATCCTGCGCCTAAATTTATTATTTATTATTTCAGATAAATCCACAGCAGGCGCCGGATGAAAAATTTAAAAACACGTCCTGAATCTTCAATAATCAAAGTGCGGGTTCTGATACTGATTTATTCCCTTCTTTGCGTTCTCACAGTTTTTTTCTCAAGAAATTTTTTCATTGACACTCTCCAGAAGGGCGAAGTGCCCGGCGAATTAAACCTGATAGTATTTTTCACCATCCCGGCAGTATTGATGATTGTTCTTGGAATATCCGTTTTTTCGCTTTTCAGGGATTTTATTACAAGCCGTCCTGGAAGTAAATTTAACGCAAGGCTTTTGGTTTACTTTACCGTTACTGTAATATTTTCCACAACACCTGTTGTGCTGATAACAACCACAGCGTTAAACGAGATTGTCCGTTTTTGGCATAACATTAACAGCACGGCTTCCATAAGGGCAGCGAACACTTTTGTAGCGGATAATTATTCCCTGCACCTTGAAAATTTCGAGAATATTTTAAGAACAAGCGATTTTTCCCGCTCTGGTGTCAGGCTGCCCAATAACATCGTATCGGTACAGGTTTTTCACCTCACAGACGGCAACTGGACAGAAAGCGCCTTTACAGGCGATGAAAAGTTCCGTTTACTGTTCCCTCCTTCTGCCGAAAGCGGCTTTCCGCCGAGGGAACTGCCGCGCGATGAAGAAACAATCCGTTACGTGCAAAGACCGTCTCCCGGCACAAGCCGTGTTATAAGCTATAATCTGGGAAGTGATTTTGACTGGGGAAGGGATGCTCTTGAAAACCAGATAATGCACTTTGAGAAGATAAACATGCTGAGAGCAAATGTCCGTCCGCTGTTGGTTTATTATTATGTGGTATTTTTCCTTCCCACCCTGCTTATGACAGTGATCATAGCAATTTCCTTTACGCGCAGAATTACTCATCCGATTGTAGAATTAACGGAAGCGACACGCCGTGTCGCGGAAGGAAATTTTTCAATTCAAATTCTTTCGCGCCGTAATGACGAACTTGGGCTTCTTATCCGTTCGTTCAACGCGATGGTGCAGGATCTGGAGAAATCAAGGGCGGCGCTTGTTAAAAGCGAAAAAATATCAATATGGCAGAATATGGCTCAGCAGCTTGCGCATGAAATAAAAAATCCTCTTACTCCGATAAAGCTCTCCGCAGAACGTACATTGCGCCGCTGGCAGAATGATCCTGAACATATCGGAGAAATCCTTGAAGACTCCATGATGGCAATCATACAGGAAACGGAAGGTCTCTCCACCCTTCTCAATGAATTCAAGACTCTGTCAAAACCGACAGAGCCTGCAAAAGTGTGGACAAATTTAAAAGAGCAGACAGATGAAATAATTAAAACATATTCAAGTTCGTATCCCGCTGTAAAATTCAGTATTGAATATGTAAAGGATGGTCTTTCGGTTAAAATAGATAAAAACAGGCTGGCGCAGATTCTTACAAACCTGATCATTAACGCAATTGACGCCATGCAGGGTTCAGGTTCAATAGAAATCAGGACTGATATTGTTAAAAAACGCGAAGTATGTTTCTGCAGAATAAGCGTCAAGGATTCAGGCAAGGGCATAAACGAGCAGGACAGGCTTTTGGTTTTTACTCCCTATTTCACAACAAAGGAATCCGGCACAGGTCTTGGACTTCCGATAATTGAACGAATTGTAAACGATCACGGCGGCGCAATCTGGTTTGATTCCGCCGAAGGCATGGGAACAACTTTTTATATTGATCTTCCTGCGGAATCTCATGAAAAAACAACGGAAAACGCATAATGTCCGCAATACTCATCATAGACGATGAACCTGGAATCAGGCACACTCTCCGCTCCATTCTTGAAGATGAGAAATATAAAGTCTTTACCTCAGAAGACGCTGTTTCCGGAATGGAAGTACTTAAACGTGAAATTATCGATTTGATTTTTCTTGATGTGCTTCTGCCAAAACTCGGCGGAATTGAAGCTCTGGAAAAAATCAAAAATGAATGGCCGGCGCCTGAAATAGTGATGATTTCCGGTCATGCAAATATCGACATGGCTGTCCGCGCTGTCAAATACGGCGCGTTTGATTTTCTTGAAAAACCTCTTTCGCTTGATAAAATTCTCACAGTCTGCAGGAACGCTCTGGCAATAAAAAAACTTCGTGAAGAAAACAAAAATTTAAAAAGAACGGCAAGATTCGCAGACGAAGAAATTATAGGAACAAGCGCTGTAATAAAAAATATCCGGGAAACAGTAAAACAGGCGGCGGAAAGCGACGCCCGCATTTTGATTACAGGCGAAAACGGAACAGGAAAAGAAATAATCGCAAGGGCAATTCATGCAGGTTCACCCAGATCGGAAAACCAGTTTTTGGATGTCAACTGCGCCGCAATCCCGGATACATTGATAGAAAGCGAACTTTTCGGCCATGAAAAGGGCGCTTTTACCGACGCAGTATCAAGACGCAAAGGGCGTTTTGAACTGGCGCACGGGGGGACGCTCTTTCTTGACGAAATCGGCGATATGAGTCTTTCCGCACAGGCAAAAGTGCTGAGGGTAATTCAGGAACAAAAAATTGAGCGCCTTGGAGGGGAAAAAACCATAGAAACCGACGTGAGAATTATCGCGGCGACGAATCACGATTTGGAAAAAGCCTGCGAAAAAAATCTTTTCAGGCAGGATCTTTTTTTCAGGTTGAATGTAATTCCGATTTATGTCCCGCCTTTACGGGAACGCACCGAAGATATTCCCATACTGCTCTTCCATTTCCTGAAAATTCATGAAAAGGAAATCTCATTGGACTCTGACGCGCAGGAATTTCTTGTTTTGCATGACTGGCCGGGAAATGTAAGAGAATTAAAAAACCTGGCTGAACGTATAGCGGTAATGCACAAGGGAGACAGCATTACAGGTTCTGAACTTCAGAAATTACTCAGCAAAAAAATGAAAAAACCGGAAAATTCAGAAAATTCCCTGCCGGAGGATATTTTCGGACAGAATTATAAAGATGCGAAAGACAGCTTTGAAAAGTGCTATTTAGAGTTCCAACTTTCCAAAAATAATGGTATAATGTCGAAGACTGCGGAGGTTATCGGAATTTATCCAAGTAATCTCCATGCAAAACTGAGAAAACACAGAATTACACCTGCGCCAAAAACGGGCGTTCTTTAGAACCCTTAAAAATAATAGACGGACGGAACAGAGGTTATTATGAAAGAATTAACAAAGCGCCAGAGGGAAGTCATTTCCTTTATAGCTGATTATTTAAAACAAAATTCATATTCGCCGACAATAAGGGAAATTGCCGATTATTTTTCAATTTCCGTAAAGGGAGCGCATGATCACATCACAGCTCTCAGAAAAAAAGGCTTTTTAAAACATGCCGACAAACGTCCGCGCACAATGGGATTATTGAATATTGAATCAGAAGAATCTTCTGACCTGGTGGAAATACCTCTTCTTGGAAGCGTTGCCGCGGGCATACCTCTGCTTGCGGAAGAAAATTTTGACGGCAATATCATACTGCACCGTTCTCTTTTGAAGAAAAATAAAAAATATTTCGCTCTGAAGGTTAAGGGCGATTCCATGACAGGCGCCGGAATAATGGAAGGCGATACAGCTATAATAGAAAAACAAAATACTGTCCGCAACGGCGAAATCGCGGTTGCTGTATTGGATGAAGCTGTAACCCTGAAACGGTTCTACAGGGAAAGTTCAAGAGTAAAATTACAGGCGGAAAACCCTGCCTATAAACCAATATACAGTCAGGACGTAAAAATCCTTGGGCGTCTTTCCGGAATAATACGTAATTATTGACAATGTGCGCTTCCTCCGTTAACGCCTATATTTTTCTCGGTCCAGAGCTGGGGAAAAAACAGGACGCCGTTGACGCAGTTAAAAAAAAATATTCCAATGCCGAAGAAACAATTTACTATGCAAATGAGACTCCCGCAGGCGCGATAACAGACAGTCTTCAAAATATAAACCTTTTTTCCGATGAACGAATTTTCATTGTAAAAAACGCGGAATTAATCAAAAAAAAGGACGAGATTGAACTTTTTTCCTCATGTATAAAAAATCTTGATAAATCAACCTGCCTTATTTTTCTTTCGGATGAGATCAGGATTTCATCAGGTCTTGATGACTCAGTTCCTAAATCAAACAAACAGATCTTTTATGAAATGTTTGAGAGAGAAAAATCAGAATGGGTACGGCAATTTTTCAGCCGCGAAGGATTTAAAATAGATAATGATGCCGTATCAGCAGTTCTGGAACTTGTTGAGAATAATACTGCCGCTTTAAAAAGAGAATGTTCGCGTCTTGTATATTTTCTCCCGAAAGACAAGCCTGTTAAATCCGAAGATATTGAAAAATGGCTTTCCCACAACAGGGAAGAATCCGCTTTTACGCTTTTTTCCCGCATTGCGTCAGGCGATTTAACCAAAGCGCTGGAATCCACAGCAGTAATGTTAGCCGCAAAAGAAAGCGCGCAGAGCATTTTGGCAGGGCTTGCATGGTGTTTCAGAAAACTCAGCGATTATCTGACTCTGATTGAAAGTTCGGGCGGCATGGAAGAAGTGAACGGATTTGAACTGAAAAAGATCGGTCTTTCTTCTCCCAAAGCGAAAGATGATTATGCTTCCGCCGCCCGCCGCTACACTGCCGAAAACGCTGAAGCCTGCCTTTCACTCACTGCGGATTATGATATGCTCCTGCGCTCTCCTGTAGCTGTCATGGAAAAAATATTAATGGACAGATACATTCTTGCGTTAGTTAATACAGGCAGAAAAAGAAAAATCTAAGAAAGCCCATTAATAAAATCATCAATAACTTTTACAGCATCGTCTAATTCACTGTGCAGTATGTATCCTGAAATGGCGCTTAGCAACTCCTTTGTTGATTGCGGCCATACCTTTTGTCTTATATCCGCAAGCGTATCTTTGGCGGTTTTTCTGTCAAGTTTCCCGCACGCAGCCCTGACTATTAATAATTTCTCTTTCAAATAAAGATTGTTATCGGCATCATCCGGTATTTCAGAGACTTCTTCTTTAGGTTCAAGTTTCTCTATTACTGCGTATAATTGCTTAATAAAAACCGGAAGTTCCGATAAAATAAGATTTATGTTCTGTTCCCGCCCTGCCTGTTCAAGTTTCGCCGCCTCGGCTGAAAATTCAGTTTCGCCGATATTGGCAAGAGCGCTCTTCATTGCATGAATATTGATGATAAAAACTGAAATATCATCGCTTCTGCGGCATTTATTGACAAGAATCTTTTCCAGTATTGTTACGGTTTTTTTTGCGTCTCTTACGAAGAATTCCGAAAGCTGCGGATCTATTGATTTATTCTGTAAATTTGCAGAATGAAGGCTGTTTCTCTCCTTTCTCGCCGCTTCCACAACTTCAGGCGGATATTTGTCGCGTATGAGTTTATTCAGCACCATATTTAACTGGCGGATATCTATTGGTTTTGAAATAAAATCATCAAAACCGTTTTTCAGGAAAATTTCAGCCTGTCCCGCCAGAGCGTTTGCAGTTAACGCGACAATGGGTTTCGTATAACCAAGCTCGCGTATGATCTTTGCGGCTTCAATACCGTCCATTTTCGGCATCATGTGATCCATAAAAATAATATCGTAGGTAAAACCTTCTTTAATCCTGTCAATTGCATCAAACCCGCTAACCGCAGTTTCAAGCGATAAACCGTAAGGCGCCATTATTCCCCTTGCCACATAAAGGTTTGTCTCTACATCATCTACAACCAGAACGCGTCCATAAGGCATATAATCCCTTTTAATCTGCAGAGCTGTTACTTTCATCGCGTTGACAACATTAAGCTTCATAAGACTGTTCGCAAGTTCCTCTCCGATAACGGCTGAACCTGCGCTTTCCTGAGGCAGATGTACGGTAAATACAGATCCTTCGCCGGGAGTGCTTTCAATGGACATGGCGCCGTTCATAAGCTGAATCAGATTGCGGGTAATATTCATGCCAAGCCCTGCGCCTTCGGTTTGACGGTTTGCTTCCATGTTAAAACGTGAATATTCAGTGCCCAGCTTATGCACTTGTTCCCTTGTCATACCCTGCCCCGTATCTCTTACGACAAAAATAAGAGTAACGCCGTTGTCTTTGGAATTATCCGGCACTGTATAAACCGTCAGAGAGACGGTTCCTTCCTGCGTATATTTAAAAGCATTTGAGAGGAAATTGTTTAAAATCTGTTTAATGCGAAGTTCATCGCCGATTAGAATCTGGGGTAAAAATTCGCTTACATCCAGCGCAAATTCAACCGGCTTGCTTTCATAACGCATAATATTCAACTGGACAGTATCATTAATTAAGCTTGAAATATCATACTGCGCCGGTAACAGAATTAGTTTGCCAGCTTCAATTTTTGAAAGATCAAGTATGTCGTTAATTATGCCGAGCAATAAGTCGCCTGAGCTGTTGATCCTTTCAAAAGCTTCTCTTGTCACACCTCGATGAGAATCATCCTGAAGCTGAATTTCAGTAATACCCAAAATGGCGTTCATCGGAGTTCGTATTTCATGACTCATCCTTGCAAGAAAATCGCTTTTTGCCTTGCTGCTTTCTTCCGCAATTTCAGCTTTGCGCATTTCCGCTATCATTGCCTTCTGTTCCCTTAAATCCCTGATATATTCGGTAACAGTATATTCATCCTTGTGTTTAACGCGAATACAGGTAATTTCCGAAGGAATCTGTTCCCCGTCCTGCTTTTGATGCAGCCACTCAAAACGGGAGTAACCCTCATCGAGAGCCTTCCGCACAAGTCTTGATCCCTTTACTGATGAAAAAACACCGTCAGGCTGGTATTCGGGAGAAAGATTGTAAAATTTTTCAATAAATTCCTTTTTGCTTTCCAGCCCGAACATTCTTACAGCTTCCTGATTGCAGTCAATAAGCCTTAAATTGCAATCCCAGAAGATTGCGCAAAGGGGAGCGGCGTCAATCATTATCTGAACGCGTTCTTCCGTTTCACGCATTTTAACCGCCTGAATATTGCGGTTAACAGCGCTGCTCATCATCAGCCCGGCAGAAGTTATAATATTAATCTCTTCATCCGTTAAAATATGCTCTCTGCGGCAGTCGTCTATATTGAAAAAACCCCAGAATTCACCGTCCAGAAACATTGGTATAATAATAATTGATTTTACGTCGTAAGCGCTCAGAAAATCACGATCATCCTGATGCAATTTGCTGATAGGAGCGATAATATATTCATTACGCCGGAATTTTTCAGTCCATTCCTTTTTTATTTTAGGCGGGAACTGCAGATTTTTAGGTATCTTGCGGCATTTCTTCCCGTAACTGCTGAGCCATTCATACCTTTGAGAAAAATACTGTTCATTATCAATTATTTCACTCCGCCAGATATAAACGCGGTCAACATCCATGCAGTGCCCGATTAGTTCAAAACATTTAATAATTGAAGAATCAAAAACAGCCATGTCATTATTTGCAAGCAGAATGGAAGCAATGGTATTCACCGTATCCAATAGATGCGTTCGTCTTTGAAGCTCCATTGTCATCTGCGTTTGTTCGCGCAAATCGCGGGTATAGCCGATAATGATATAATCATTCCTGAACTTTGCGCGAACGAGTGATACCATGCACGGTATTTGTTCTCCGTTCAGCTTCTGATGCTGCCATTCAAATGTACAGTGTCCTTCCTCCAGAGATTTGATTATCATCTTATTGCCTTTTTCCTGCGACAAACTGCCGTCAGGCTGATATTCCGGCGAAAGATCCGGAAATTTTTCAATATAATCCTGTTTTCTTGATAATCCGAACATTTCCATTGCATTTTTATTGCAGTCGATAACATTAAAATTTTTATCTAAAAAATTCGTACACAGAGGAGTGGAATCAAACATAATCTGCATACGTTCATCGGAGATTGTTTTTTCCCGCGAAATACGCATCAGCATCAAGGCTAATAAAAACGCAAAGACCGCGCCAAGTACAGTAAGAAAAACCGCAAGGTTTCTTGTAGTCTCAAAATAACTGGCTTTTGGAGTAACAATTCCCATATACCAGCCGTTATAAAGCTTCTTGACAAAAACTATGGAATCAATGCCTCTGTGATCAGTAGTTGAAACTTCTGTCAAGCTTGAAGTCTCGTAATGTTCGTCAATCAGGTAACCGATATCAACCCTCATATCCCGGAACGGCATGCCAATAACGGAAGAATCAGGGTGCGCTATTATCATATAGTTTTCGCTTACGAGAAGTCCGTAGCCGTTATCGACAAACCGTGTGTTAATGACATATTGATTGATTTTATTAAGAAATATGTCAAAACCGATTATGCCTAACGGACGATCTTCATCGTCAAAAATACGGCGGGAAAATGTCAGGGAAATATCATTTGTAAATTCATCTACATACGGATGAGTAATGCTTACGCCTCCCTTAGCCTCAACCGCAGATGAATACCATGGACGGTTTTCAGGATTGTAGTCTTCAGGAGGTTCCCAGTCTCTTATTCCGCTCAAAAAAACGCCGCCGAAAACGTCAAAAATGCCGAAAAAACCGATAACGCTATGCATACTGCTGTTGGTTTCTGAACGCAGGTAATCGTTAATATAAAATAAATACTGATGTATCTCTTCAATGCTTTTTTCCTGCAAAATCATGTCGCGTATTGTTTCGGAAACAGCGCCCAGCAGTGATTCAGGTCCCATCAGTTCGGATTTAATATTGGCTTCCGTGTTGGAAATGGCGTCTTTAGCGTTTTTGCGTAAATTCTCTTTTTCTGTTTCACTTACAAATAAATAACTGAATATAACCATTAGCGCAAAGGCAAAAACAACAAAATTAATCTGCGCATAACGAAGCATCATTATTTTTGCTGTTTTTAAAAAAGAACGCATTACATCTCCGCATTTACAGCCTTAAACAGATCCTTAACCTGATAGAAAACATCAGCAATTACAGGATCATACTGCTTATTGGCGTTTTGCATAATTATATTAACAGCTTCTTCGCATGTAAAAGGTTCCTTGTACGGACGTTTGGAAACAAGAGCATCATATACATCTACTATTGCCATAATACGCCCCTGCAGGGGGATGTCTTTTCCTTTAAGACCGTGAGGATATCCATTACCGTCCCACCGTTCATGATGGTATCCTGCAAACAATCTCGCATTACGTAAAAATTCACCTTCGCCTGTCTGCGCTACAATTTCATCAATTATCCGCTCGCCTTCCAGAGCGTGTGACTTCATGATTTCGAATTCATCTTCAGTGAGCTTTCCTGGTTTATTCATAATGACATCCGTAATGGAAATCTTCCCTAAATCGTGCATACGCGCGGAGGAAATAATTTTTTCTATATCCCATTCACGGATTTCTTCAATATAAACATTGCGTTTTTTCATTTCCTCTATAAGTATTCTGATATATGCCGAAGTCCGTTCAATATGGCTGCCGGTATCTTTGTCGCGGTTTTCAACCATGTTTGCAAGAACTGATACTATACCGTTTTGTAATCTGTAAACTTGAGCTGTTCTTTCACGGATAATATCGTCAATATCAAGATGGGTCTTTACCCGGTTCAAAAGCACTGCCGCAGAAAACGGCTTTGTAACAAAATCTATCGCTCCAAGTTCAAACCCCTGTACTTCTATTTTTGGGTCATTACGACCTGTCAGGAACATAACAGGAATATCGGTCCACAAATCGCTGGATTTTAACCTTCTTAAGGCTTCAAATCCGTCCATTTCCGGCATTTCTATATCAAGAAGAATTAAATCCGGGGTTACTTTGAGTAATAATGAAAACATTTTGGCGGCGGACGGCATTGTCATCACACGGTATTGATCTTCCAGAGCTGCTTCAGCCATTGATAAATTTGTATCGCTGTCATCAACAACAAAAATTGTTTTCATGGTTTTTCTCTCTGTTTATTGTATTTTAGGCAAGCATTCTAACAAGTATATTTGCTTTCCGGTCAATAAGCAACAAAAAAATGGAAATCTAATTGTGCAGGGCTTCTTCAAAACTAAGGTTAGGTTCTAAAAAAGCCCATGTTTATATCATAATTTTATGATACAATAGAAACTTAAAAAATTATTATAAAGAGAGAATTATGAAATTTACCAACGGTTACTGGCTTATAAAAGAAGGAATAAATGCGCATTTTGCAGCCTGTGCGGCGGAAACAGAACAAAAAAACAATGAACTTATAGTTTACGCGCCTGAAAAACCGATCCAGCACAGGGGCGATACGCTTAATATGCAATTGCTGACAATAAGGTATTCAAGCCCCATGAAAAATATAATCAGGGTACGGATTTCCCACTTTGAAGGAGGAATGGAAAACAGACCATCTTTCCCGCTGGAAATTGATCCTGATTTTAAGCCTGTTATTCGTATAATGGAAAAGGAAGCTGTTCTGGAAAGCGGGGAACTTTCAGTATCAGTCAGAAAAAGCGGCGGATGGCGCAATACATTTTACGGAAGCGGAAAAGTCTTAACGGAAAATTTAAGCAAGTCATCGGCATACATGCTGGACAAAGCAAATACGTATATAAAAGAGGAGCTTTCACTTTCCGTGGGTGAACTTGTTTACGGACTTGGAGAGCGTTTCGGTCCGCTGGTGAAAAACGGGCAATCCATTGATATTTGGAACGCCGACGGCGGCACTGCAAGCGAACAGGCATATAAAAATATTCCATTTTACATGACAAACAGGGGATACGGGGTTTTCATAAATGATCCTGGAAAAGTATCACTCGAAGCCGGCAGCGAAAAAACATCACGTGTACAGTTCAGCGTATCGGGAGAATATCTGGAATATTTTATCATTTACGGTCCGGAGCCTAAAAAAATTCTTGAGCGTTACACATCTCTTACCGGAAGACCGGCAATGCCGCCTGAATGGAGTTTCGGTCTTTGGCTCTCAACATCTTTTACAACCTCCTATGATGAGAAAACCATAATGAATTTTATTAACGGTATGGAAGAGAGAAAAATTCCGCTTTCGGTTTTTCATTTTGACTGTTTCTGGATGAAAGGATTCAACTGGTGCGATTTTATGTGGGATAAGGACACATTCCCCGATCCGGCAAGTATGCTGTCACGAATAAAAGCGAAAGGAATTAAAATCTGCGTATGGATCAATCCGTATATAGCCCAGCGTTCCGCTCTTTTTGAAGAAGGCAAAAAAGGCGGCTATTTTCTTAAACGCCCGCACAGTGCGTTAAATGAAAATTACTCAATTTATCAGACTGATCAATGGCAGGCAGGTATGGCAATCGTAGATTTTACAAATCCTGCCGCAGTTAACTGGTATATAAGCCGTCTGGAACGGCTGATGGACATGGGCGTTGACTGTTTCAAGACTGACTTCGGAGAAAGAATCCCTGACGATGCGGTATTTTTTGACGGCGGAGATCCGGAACGTCATCACAATTTTTACACGTATCTGTACAACAAGGCAGTTTTTGAACTGCTGGAAAGAAAGCGGGGGAAGGGCGAAGCGATCCTTTTCGCGCGTTCCGCTACAGCAGGCTGTCAGAGATTTCCGCTGCACTGGGGCGGAGACTGCGAATCTACTTTTGAAGCAATGGCGGAAACATTACGCGGCGGCATTTCACTTGGGCTTTCGGGGTTTGGTTTCTGGAGCCATGATATCGGCGGTTTTGAAGGTATCCCCAATGCAGTCCTTTTCAAACGCTGGCTTGCATTCGGGCTTTTATCTTCACACTCACGTCTGCATGGAAGCCACTCCTACAGAGTTCCCTGGAGTGTAGATGAAGAATCCGCCGAAGTCTGCCGTTTTTTTACAGAATTAAAAACCCGCCTGATGCCTTATATTCTAAAAACTGCAAAGGAAGCGCATGAAAAGGGCATTCCTGTCCTTAGGGCAATGATGCTGGAATTTCCCGATGATCCGGCTTGCCTATACCTTGATCGCCAGTACATGCTTGGTCCTGACTTGCTTGTGGTTCCTGTTTTCAGCGAAGACAACGAGGTTACTTACTACCTCCCTAATGGAGAATGGAAACAGTATCTGACAGGTGATACAGCTAGGGGAGGTCGCTGGATTACAGAAAAGCACAGTCTTTTTAGTTTACCGGTTTGGGTGAGATCCGGCGGAGATAGTTCGCTATAAGCTAACATTTTCCGGTTTTTTAATTTGATGTTTCCATGATACAATTATTCTTTTTACGATGACCACAGACAAGATTGAACTCTATTTTGAGGGAAGCACCGTTGCACTCGGTTTAGCAAGGACAGGACTCGAACCTGCGACCTCCGGGTTATGAGGGCAAGCTACGCCTTTAACTCTATTTGTCTTTACTTATATTTATATGACCTATAAAGAGGAAATGTCAAGCAAGGTTAAATGAAGGCAAGAGAAGTTAGCTCACTTTTTTTCTACTGTTTAATTAATTCGTAAAAATGTATAGTTTTTTTTGCTCTGTAATGAATTGCACATAATGCTTTTTTCATTTGTTTTTTGTGACTGTATTTGATTTGGCGGCAGGGGTCGAAATAAATAGCAAAAACACCCCTGCCTTGAATTGGCATTTTTTTCTTATCTCTTCATAGTCGCCTCCTTATACACTTTCCGGCATAACACCTGCCGGAATTTTTGTGCTTTGTTGCCAATCTTCAACATCTGCGCTGTCAATAAGCCGTTTCCCTGGACTTGGCATAAACCATGGGAAAGGCAATGTTCCATTTTTCATGTGTTTATAAATCCATTCCTTGCTTAGTCGCGTTTTCTTTGAAACTTCATCAACAGTCATTAGTTCGCCGCGAATTGATTTTTCTTTTTGCGGTTTTGCTTCGCTTTTTCTCATATGCTCCTACTCCCCTCTTAATTCTTTTTTTAGTTCCTGCCCCGGACGGAAAAAAACAATTCGCCTCTCAGGAACAGAAACAGGCTGTAATGTTTTCGGGTTCATGCGTATTCGCGGTTTGTGTGTGCGCTGTTCAAAAGTCCCTAGTCCGCGAAGCTCAATCACTTTTCCGGCAGCCAGTGCCGCGCTTATGCTGTCAATGATCACGGCTGTGTGTTTTTTCGCTGTGCAATAATCAACGCCTTTAGCGGTTAAAACTTTTATAATGTCTTTTCGCGTGTACTTCATGCTGTCCCCTTTTTGATAAAATTTTTTAATGATGTGTAAGGGGTGAATTCATCGTCTAATTGGAATGCTTCCCCCTCGATGTCCCAGCTGCCTTGTAATACGTCCAATAAGTTCAAGGCTTCCTCTTTTGTCTTTAAAACTATATTTTTCGGAAGTTTTATTATCCCTGCGGGATATTCTACGAACCCGCCCAGCCGTTCAACCTTTTGATCTAATTGTTTTTGTGTCATTTTCTTTTCTCCTGTGCCGTTTCCGGCATGAAGCCCCGCAGGGCTTCGCAATTTGTTTTATACGGCAAGCGCAAGACGTCCGCCGTATGTGTAATGATTACCGCCGATAACGCGAAAAGCCGGGAAGCGGATAACGCTACGCATAGCAGCCAGTAGCGCGGTTTGTTCTTTCGGAATATAACCGATCTTGAAAAACCCGCGCCCATTTTGAACACCTACCATAACGGCAAAGGCTGCCGGGTCTTTTTTGTTTTCAGGTTCCGGCACTATAACGGCGCGGATTTGTTCGGGCTTGTATGCTGTCAATCTTTTCAAGGCTTCCTGTCTGTTCCCGAAGGTTACGCCCTTTATTTGTAATTCAAGCCCGCCCGCTTTATAGATTGCCCAAGCCTGAATAAATGCCGCCGATTTGTCCCCGCCGTTTGTGGCTGTCAGTTTGTTTGCAAGTGAAAAAATCTTGCTTTTAGTTTCTTTTGTCGCTGTCATTTTCGTATCTCCTTTATACTTAATAATATATAGCATAATACTATATGCTGTCAAGTGAAATAGTAAATGTTTTTATTTTTTTACAAAATATTTTCGTTTTCCGCTTATCTCTTGTATAGTAAAAGACTTAATATATAGGGCTTTTTGCTTGATTTTATGTAGTGAATAACGATATATTGAATTATGGGGGAATTATGGACAATAAAACCATGATCAAAATGGCTTGCGCTCATAAGGGTATAAGTCAAGCGGAACTGGCGCGGCTCTTAAATGATACGCCTGTAAATTTCAATCAAAAGGTTAATAACGATACTTTCAAAAAAACAGACCTCGCACGGATTGCGGAAGCTCTCGGCTTCACTTATGAAACATTGTTTAAGTCTGCGGATGGAACAGTGATCGGAGGTATTGTAACTGTACCTAAAAAACCGAAGTCAAAAAAATAAAAGCCCCGGACTTCCGGTATCTGCGCCCTTGCGCTGTGATAACCTTTCGGGGTCAAGGGGATTGTTCCCCTTGCATGGCTTTTCCTACGGGGTGTATCAATACAAGATAACAAGGAATTAAAGGCGTTTGCATATAACGCCCCTATCCCCCGCCCTTCTTTACTTCTTTTCGCCTTGCCTTATTGCGCCGCGCTTCCTTGCTCTACTCATGCGCCCCGCAGCGTGCGCCGTTTCCCCCGTGCGCCCCTTTACCCTTGCGGTCAAAAAAGAGTTGTAAAGGGCTGTTTATTGACATGATAAAAAATTGAAAGTAACAAAACATGGCAAAATATCAGCAGTCGAGCGCGCTCCCGGCAGTTAAAAAAAATCTGTACCGGTTCCTATCTGCGATAATGACAAAAAACAATGTCATAATGACAATTCAAAAAATGATGTTTGTCATTTTGTAATTCATTGCCTTATATATATTTATTTATATTTTTTTTCTTTATGACATAAATGACATAAAAAAAAAGAAAAGATATGTATTTAAAATATATATAGGGAGTTTATAAAAGGTGTCTAAAATGACAATTAGTCATGTCAGCGATTTTTATGTAGCATGAATGTAATGTAATCAAAATTCGGGAAGTCCCTTATATATATTTATTATTTTATTATTTTCTTTTTTTAATTACATAAGATACATAGAATTTTGATCTATGGTTCAAAAAAATTCAGCGTCATTCCATGCTACATTTTTAAGCTACATGAAGCGACATAAGCTACACGGCAGGGCAGGGCAGGGCTTTCGGCGCATATCTCTATTTGCAGTAAAAAAGCGGATAGTCCCAGAAGCGTGAAATTTCGCGGTCTGTGATGTTTTCAGATTTGCCGTATAACCTGCATATCGGCAGCGTTAAGGCGTTTTCCGGGGCTTTGGAATAATTTTATACCTTTTTATTTTTTGCGTTGTTTATAACGGTTTTTTAGCGGCTCAGTCTTTCAAGTTCAGGCTTCGCAAATAGCGATCTGTTATCTGAATTCCGGCATGAAATAAAAGCCCTTGCAAGCGTTTTATATCATGATCTTTTTTATACTCTGTTGTGGCGTAAAAATGTCGGAAGTCATGGCAGGAATAAGACGCACCGATTTCCCCCGCTTTGTAAAGTTTGCCGATGTGGTATTCAATGCGCCGCGCCAGCGCTTCCGGACGGTAGTTTGAAAATGGCTTACGTTTGTCTGGAAAGTCTGCGGCTTTGATCGCTTTTAATACTTTTACAGGCAACGCCCCGGAAATAATTTTAGCTTTGCTTTTAGTCCGGAAGCGATCCCCTGTTATTTCCAGTCCCGGAAGTGCGCCTATACGCAGACCGCGAAAAGCCATGACAGATACGGCAGCCGCGAAGTTTTCAGGAAGCGCGGAAAGTATCTTTTTTACTTCCTCACTTTTCGGAATTAATAAATCCTTTTCGGCGTTTGCCATTGGCCGCGCTTTTGTCCCGCGAAAAGGATTTTTTATAACTTCGTGTCTGCGTTCAAGGAAAGTGAAAAAAGAGGAACAGGCGGCAATATCACGCCGTATCGATCCAGCGGCACCGTTACCCTTAATGCTGTATATAAAATCGTCTGCCCTCTGCGGAGTCAATTCAAGCGGCGATATGTGCGCCCTGTCTGCGTATGTTTCCAGGCGATCAAGGGCGCTACTATATCCGCGGCGCGTGTGTTTGCTTCTGGACCTTCCGGCATTATTCAAAAAAGTTTCGCGCTCGGTGATGTAATCAATTCCTGCGATGTCCATTTTACGATTTACCATGTCAGCCCGGCGCTGCCTTTTCGCGTCCTCTACGGATTGCAAAAATTCTTCAGGTGTCCAGTTTGAAAAATCTTTAATCCCGGCAAGTTCGGCAAGCCCGGCAATAGTTCGCGCCATAAGTTCCGGCTTTTGGTTATTCATTGCTACTATAGCAGCGTTCATGTCGTTTTCCTCATTTTCTTTTTTTGTTCCCATGCCTTATTATCGGCGTTTCTATATAATTCGATTATATAACATTATCGAACACTTTACAAGTAGGGAAGTGTAAAAACCGCCTGTATCGCGTTATAGCAAGCCATAGGCAAGCGCGGAAACCGAAATTCAAAATATTTTGTCAGGGTATGTTTGCGCGTTCCTTCGCCATTCCTGTGCGCTGTGGGAAGCTCCCTGTCTTTTTTTATTTCCGATAATTGCGGAATGTGAATAAAAACTCATGGTTGTAGCAGTTCTGATCAATGCGCCGCCATCGAAGCGGCGGGTCTGCGAAGCGTAACGAAGTGAAGCGCAGCTGTCCCGCCGTGCCTTGCGGTACGGTGTTTGTTTAATGTTTGTTTTTCCGCGCTTCCGGTGTTTTCATTTTTTCATTCCGGCAGCATAAAACCGTAAAACCTCAGCGCGTAAACCGTTCCGATCAGCTCATCACTTCCGGGGCGGGTCTATGTAGCGAAGCGCAAGCGTAGCGGAATAGTCCCGCTTGCTTTGCTGTGTGAATGATTGCCTACATTACGAAGTTTTGAAGTTGTGCTATTTCGCATAATTGCGTAGGTTGGCGAAGTGCGCTCCGTGCATTTCGCTAACCGTCAATTATGCGTAGTAGCGGATAGCCGATAACTGCGGTAAGTTCCGGAAGTATGTAAAAAATACAAAAGTTCGCCTTTTAAGGGGCGTTAGGTGCTAACGCTATTATTTTGGAAAGTCCGGGGCAGGTTTTATATAGACAAGTCTCTTTCCCTTGCTATTTCGTTTCTTGTTTTTTTTTGCTTTTTTGATGATGGTATTGTCTTTTTTTCTCTTGCGGTTTCTGTGGGTTTTGAGATTGCGTTTTCAGCTGCCCAGGGTTCGCGCATGGTCAGTCTTGCAAGGGTTTTTTGATCTTCTGAGTAAGCGATCCGAAGCGCTGCCCTGCTGTAGCAAAACACGTCTATAGCTTCATTGCGCGCGCCGCCCTGTTTTATCCATTCATAATGTGAAAAGCCTTTTTTGTTTTGCCGGATAACTCTTTTTTCGGCCGTCAGCATTGCGAAAAAATCAGGTGAACACCCGGAAACTACTTCGCTGTTTTCTCCCATAGGAAAATGACACATACCAGGTCCCGGCTTATCAATGCGAAGCCATGATATTAAATCGCTTTTTATTCCAGAAACGCCGATAAGAAAAACCTGCTTTCCCTTTTCGTTTTTTGATGGTCGTATAAGCGGCGCGGTATCACCAGCAACGCCCTTGATCGGATAAACGCCGCGCCCTTCCCTCGCTTTGCAAAAATATAAAATCTGCGGCGTTAAATTTCCGTCTCCGGTATCTACGGCGGCGCGAAGTATTTTCAAGCTGTTGCCGTTTGCATAACTCCATGTGCGATCAAGGTGAAGGTCCAAAAGTTTCCACGTTTCCGGACGTTTCGGATCGCCGTATATTTCTTGATAATCCAGTAACCAATTTTCAAAACCTTCACCCCATGCCCATGTTCCTACTGCCAGGCGATCATGCTGCACGTCAACACCAGCAGTAATTACTACAGCAAAATCGGGAAGTTCAGCTGTATATTTTTCTCTGCGGGCTTCCAAAAAATGCGCGTCTACTGCTTCGGATCTTTCTTTGTAAACCTCAGCAAGCCGCGAATTTACGAAGCTAACTAATAATGAAAAATCGCCGCGCTTTGTCGCATGTGTCGCCTCGATAAATTCTTCTACGATTTCCTGCCATGTGATCGAAGGGTGATCAAAAGCGTTTACATGATAGCCCTCGATATTTGCGTCCGGATTTTGCGCGATATATTTCCCGCCCCCCGCTTCCCATTCCCTGCGCGTGAATTCTTCGTTGCATCGCGGACATACTGCTTTCATGGTTTCAAAATTTAATCGCGTGTACCATACCACTTTATTATGATCGGGGTTTTCTTCGCCCCGTAAACCGAATTGAGAATATTTTCCGCAGTTCGGGCATGGATGCGCCCAGCGTTTGAATGTGGAAGTTTCAAGCATCGCCTGAATTCGGCTCTGCCCTTCCAGTGTGCAGGTCGATGTATAAATACTTTTTTTATTCGGGAAGTTTGTCTGCATTTTTTCGGCAATGGAAATAACATCGCCCTGCCCTCGCCCGATGTCCCGCGGATAGTTGTCTATTTCGTCAAAAATCAAAATCGGCGCGGGCATAGATATTATTCCGGCTGTGCTGTTCGCGCCTGTCAGAATCAGGAACATTCCCGGAAACGCTTTGAACAGTATTTTATTTGATCGCGTTTTATCGTCAGGTAACAATGCCTTTAAGCATGGAGTATCGCGGAACATATTCGCCAGTCGTGTAGTGCTAAACTTTTCGGCAAGATCAACGGTCGGTAAAACAATAACGGCCGGGGCAGGGTTTTGATGTATTAAATAGCCCAGGTAATTTACAAATAACGTACTCTTGCCCATTTGCCGGGCAGCAAGAAAAACAATTCTTGAAACGGTCGGATCTGTCAGGCTGTCCATAATCTCGACAAGATACGGCGTTCTTTCATTTGTCCATCTGCCCGGTGCCGATGTTTCCTCTTGCGATAATATGCGGTAGTTGGCCGCCCATGTGCTTACTGTAATGTCCGGAGACGGTTTCAATAACTGAAAAAATGATATTGCTTTTTGTAGCGTATTTTTGAATTGGTCAATCCTGTTCACTTCCCGCCTCGCCAGCTTCAATTTTTGAGACGTACTCAGCGCCGCCAGTTTTAACAAATAAATCAAAATCGAATATTGTCATTTCGTATAACACTTTTGAAATATGCTCTTTTATTTTTGCCGCTATATCCATAGCGTTTGAATTATCCGTTAAAAGCGGGGCAATGCCCAGGGGAAAACTTTCAAGCCCTGCATGGACCCGTGAAAATATGTTCCCGAAAATCGCTGCCATGTCCTCTGTGTGGTGAAGCTCTCCCTTTTCTTTTTTAACAAGAATTTCCTCGCGTTCCGCTTTCGATGTGGCAGCTCTCAGCTTTTCATATTCCATTGCTTCGGTAGGCTTTCCAGGTTTATCTACCCTTTCCCTATACCATGCAAAAAGAGAAACAAGCGTCGGCTGCATTTCATATAAGCCGCGCTGTGTAGGTGTGATTATTCTTTCCTCTTTGAATTGCGCGATCCTTCGCTTCGTTACGCCCAGGGTGTCCGCCAGATATTCAAGGGTAACAAGTTCAGGCTGTGCGGTTTTCTTTTTTATTTCCGGGGCAAATTTCGCCGCCTTTTTAGGCGCGGCGTTAGGTGAAGATTTTTTGTTTTTTACCATGCGCCGCCTCATGGAATATAAACAGAAACGGAAACGGAAAAATTTTTATTGTGCGTCCGCCATATTCCGGGGTCAAGGCAACCCTCACCTCGACACCCTCTTGAAAGTACCTACAAATTTTTTCCGCTGCGGACATATTATTTTTTCTCCCAGTAGTCAGTATTCCAGTAAAAAAAATCCGCTATGTCCTGTATGCTGTGCATCGGTATAACTTCCTTCGTGCGTCCTTCTACTTCTTTGTACCATAGCCAGTAAGGAGCACCAGAATAATCCCTGTCAGGTTCCGGAAACTTATCGCGGTATTGTTTTATAACATTTTGGCAGTAAAGAAAAACGCCGTCAAATATGCGTAACCCAGGCGGATCGCCGGAAGCATATCTTGTCATGTTCGCGGCTCCTTCTGCCCATTCCGCTTGTTTCTGTCTGTCCTCTTTGCCGATTGTTTCCGATGGGAAAAAATCCTGTTCGTTTGCCATAATCCCCCCTACTCTTTTCTGACCCGGCAGCTGCCGGAAAGTTGTAAAAATGGCGGGGAAGCGTCAAGCGTACCCCGCCTACTGTTATAATTCTGTTAGAATTTGTTGGAAGCACATTAAGAGAAGTGCGATTTTTTAAATTCCACATTGAGAGAACTGCGATTTTTCGGGTTTTCACATTAAGAGAAGTGCGATGCCACATTAAGAGAAGTGCGATTTTTTTCATTCTTCGTCCTCAAATAGCTCTTTTTGGGAAGGTTTTTGCGAGATATAATTCAACAGCATTTTATTATTATTGGCTTTTAAATGGTGCTTCATGGCATAAAGCATTTTTTCCAGACTGTTTTTGCCGTTTGGATATTCCTGTCTGTCTGCGAATTCCCAGTCATCTTTGTTAAATTCTACCCCGCTGATAGACATATCAAAATAATCAGGAAAATCATTTGTAATGCTTTCAATCACTAATAACGATGAAGCTATAGGTTTCAGGTTTCTATGGCGTATCGTATTGCCTTCAAGGGCTTTCGGAAGTACATATTTAAGCATTTTAAGCATATCAATTTTTCTGCGCGTTCCCTTTTCGTTGCTGTATGCGACAAGGTAATAAAAAAGCTGTACGATTTTCGCGGGTGTAAAATCTCCAAAATATGTATTTGGTAAAAAATAATTATAAAACCGGGTAATCGAATATAGAAATTTTGGTTGACATATAAAGCCGCCTTGTATATATCCGCTTCGTTGATAGTTGTTAAAATGCCCTTCAAAAAGAGGCTTGTATGCATACAGAATAAATCCCATGTTTGGCATTTTGCCGCCGGCTTTGTAGTGTCCGTCTGCTTTTTTGGTAACAAGATTATTATATTTGTTCGCAGATACAAGAGATCCATCGACAACAGGAACGATGCGGATCGGCTCATCAAGTATATAGTTTCCGCTTTCCTTATCCTGTAACCAATAACGGCGATTTTCTTTTAACATATGCCATAGCACGCTTTTAAAATGGTCTTTCTCCCTTTTCAAAAAGTCTTTAGTATCTTGTTGTTCAACAAGCTGCATTTGTTTTTCTGTTGGCAAGTCTGAATTATGAATATCTAAAAAATTATTAAACTTGTTGAATACTTTTAAAAGTTCGCTTTGGTCGATTATTACATTCTCTATTAAATGCGAAAATGGGATCGGATTTTCAATAGTTCCGAATTGAAAATGTGTAACTTCCTTCGGTGCCGGCACTAGCGCATCTTTGTAGTATTCGCACATATAAGAAACATAAGGCATAATGTAAGGATAAGCGCCTAAAAGTTCAGTATTTGCGCGGGTTATATCTTCCTCTGTCTCAGTTTTTATTAGGTTCTTTTCTCTGGCTGTAATTTCGTCCAATACGGAGCGTTTTGTCTGAAGTAATGCGTTTACGGCTGGTCTTGTTACAAAAGTTTTTTTTGCTTTGCCTTTCATTGTCAGCCTCTCGGTTTTGAATAGTCTACAGGTTTACTTTTTGTGCTTACGCTTTCCTGTACAGCTGCCTTGTTTATAATTACCCATCCGCAGTCATTATCCATTTTCAGATTATATTCAATGTCTGCGGTGTCTCTGCCTGTCGCAAATAATTGCGCCGCTGTATCTTTGCGGGACATTCTTTTTATGTATATAGTACTGTCGGTCGCGCCTGTCAGCCCCGTACTTCCCAGGGCGGCATCCATCCAGTCAGATTTATCATTATCTTTGCTCGTTCCTTTTTTCGCGTGATGTATTACCACAATTGAAACGCGAAGATCATCAGCTATTTTCTTTAATCGCGCCAGCGCTCTTGTTGTTTCCGCATAAGCATTAAAGTCCTCGATATTCGTAAAACGTGCCAGCGTATCAATTATAACAAGTCCGATCCCGGTGTTTGCCCGCAGATAATTTTCAAGCCCGATATAACCGTCCCGCCATTGTGTCGATATTTTCAGATTATTGGTTTTATTTGCCTGAAGTTTTTTCAGGCGGCTTTGTATGCGCCTATCTGTATCTTCAAGTGCAAGGTATAATGTCCCTGTTTGGTTTGCACATAACGCGCCTAAAAAAGCGCCTCCGGATGCGGCGGCAATGGATAAATTTAAGGAAAGCCAGGACTTCCCGATCTTCGGGCTTCCGTTGATCATAGTTAACCCTTCGCCGATAAGGTCCGGAACTATCCACTTAACGGGCGGGAATTCTATCGTCAATATTTCGGCAGCTGTTTTTATTGTCATTTCGTTTCGTATTGATACAACATCAGACAATGCCGGGATCATATTTTTTATAATCGCGTCTGTTTCGCCTTGCCCTTGCCATTGTTCGTATGCAATGCGGATCGCTTTTATAAAGTTTCTATTTTTTGAAAATTCGTAAATTTTACGTTCATACATTTTTATATTGGAGTCAGATATGCAGGAAATATCCCCGAAGTATGATGCGTCTATTTTCTCATTGTCGGGCAATATTTTGAAATTATCATATAGTGTTGTTATGTCGGGTGTGATACCTTCGTCTAATTGTTTAAATATTTCGTTGTATATGCGCCCGTTGTTATTAATTAAAAAATCGTCTGCAGCAAGCCAGCGATCAGGTTTTTCACCCTTTGATATATTGACTAACAAGCTGCCTATATAATTCAATTCATTATATTTTGTGTCCTCATATTCATGCATTTGCCTTGTAATTTTTTGTCCTTCATTACTCATGACGTTTCTAGTTAGATATCCCTGTCATCGGACGCCCAGGGACAATGGAACATTCGCGATTTGTAACATAACGATTTAAATGACCATCTTTAACATGAAGGGTAAGTGTTACAGTTCCATGAATTAAACCTGTCGCTTCCTGCGTAAATAGCAGAATTGCATCAGCGGGAATATTACCATCGAAAATTTTTTTTGCTAAAATTGGAGTATCGCTTCCCCGGGGTTTTTCTTTAGGCATGGCTTTGACTCTCATAATCAGCTGATTGCCTGTTCCTGAAAAGGAATTGCTCTAGCTCACTTTGTTTGAAAAATACTCGGCCGCCATTTGGCTTGTAATGCGGAATCTTTTTCTGATGGATTAATTTGTAAATGTAGTGCCGTGATAATCCTGTAAACTCCACGGCTTCATTCACTGTCAACGGTTTTTGTGCATGTTCCATTGCGGAGCCTCCCCATATTCAATTAACCTTACAAAACTCTGTTTTGCTTTTCTTGTGGTTATATGAGGATAATAATTTTTATTTTACTTTTTGAATAAACCTATCGGGTGCTATTTTTAGGTTATTTTGGGGTTGCTGGAAAAAAAATTGGTTTTATTCTTTCCCATTCATTCGGTGCACGGTTTTTTGTACAATTTTTTAATGTATCTGCTTTTGGTGCTTCGTTATTAATTAAGATAAAGCGGTTTAATGTTTTCCATTCAGAACATCCGGCTTCATGAAAAATTAATCCTACACATCCTTTATCGCATTTAAAATTAAAAAAGGTGTTTTTATATTGTATTATGCCAGATCTAATTCCATTTATTACAGCAGAATAAGCGTGCGGGTAAAAATTTTCTAAATATTGTAAAAAACCATTATTTATTTTTTCCTCGTATGTAGTAATTTCTGGAGTATTATTTTTCTCCGGAGAGGGCAATTCTTTACTTTGATAATTTTTTGTTAATGATGATAGACCATCTTGTATAATCTTTTGTTTAATTTTTAATTTACGTTTTTCCTCATAATCCTTTCTTTTAATAAATAATTTACTTATTTCATTAACTGCATCACGAATAAAGGTTTGATATGTTTTTAGATCTTCCAATAACATTAAAATATTATCTTTATAAATAGATTTCCAAATATCAGTGTTTTCATCATCAGAGTAGATAGGAAGGAGAGAAATTTCAATTTCTAAATCTCTTAACATTTTTCGTAAATCATTTTCAAAATCACCGCTACTATTTTCTTCGTTTAAAATAATATTAAATGTTTCGTCTACAGAAAATTCTCCTTCCTTGCATAACTCAATTATTTGATCTATTACTAATTTTAAATCATAGAAATAATAATCTGCCATACTTTCAGGATTATATTTATATCTACGGCTTTGTAATAATTCCATGTTCATTTTTCCTCTTTGTTAATAATTGACAATTTTTGATTTATGCCTTTACACTGTTTTCCCATTTTCTACCTTTTTCTCACTCCCCGGAGGTTTTGCGACGAATCAGCCCCGGACATGTCTTTTTGTGATCCGCATTGCCTGGTGTAATGCAACCCCTTTCTCGTGCGTTCTGGAGGGTGTTTCATGCTCCCTTCCTGAACTGTAAAATATTCCCAAAAACCTCCGCGCCGACCTTGCCGACTTCCTCAAGATTTTTCTCTGTGATGTGGTCGGCGTATTCCTCAAATACTGCCTTACTCTTATGTCCGGTAACGCGGCTTATCTGGTCGGCTGTCATACGGTCGGACATTCTGGCTGCGTAATAATGCCGCCATGAATGAAACACAATCCCCCTTGCTTTCGCGTCTATTCCAATGTCAGCTAACGCCGCTTGTAAGCCGTCAAGTATAACGCTGCGATCAACGGGCTTGTCTGCAAGGTTGCCGTAAAATATAAAGCCGTCCTCTCCGTGAGGATTTTCTCTTGCAAGTTCAAGAAGTTTGCCCCGTACTTCCGGCAGTAACGGAACGCGCCGCGCCTCTCCGTTTTTCGGGGTTTTCAATCCGTCATACGCGCTCCATGAATGACAGACCTTTAAAGCGTATTCCTCGATGTCCTCTTGCTTGATTGCCAAGACTTCGCCGCTTCTCATGCCGGTAGTGCAAGCTAAGAGAGAAGCGGTATATGCTCTCTTATCTTTCCACTTCGCAGCAAACAAGGCTTGCGCTTCTAACGGCGTTAATATTCCGCGCTTCTTTGCTTCACCGGAAAAATTGACCAAGCCGACAGTCGGATCAACCGGAATTAAACCTTCTTTGAAAGCCCATGACAAACAGGTAGTGCCAACAGCCATGATTTTATTTATTGACGCAGGGGCTAATCCGTTTTCTGCAAGAGATAAAGAAAATTTCTTTAAGTCCTGCCGGGTTATTCCGTTAAGCCGTTTGTTTTGGAAAGCTGGCTGCCAATAACGATTTAAGCGGCTCATGCTTTCGTAACAATGCCGTTTGCCGATTGAATGACCGTGCGCCAATTTCTCGCGAATGTAAGGCGATGATTCATAATCCCAGAATTCTTCAAGGAATTCTAAAAATGAAATTATCCCCTTACATGGTTTTACTGCGTTTATGTCGGTAAGCTCCCGGTCTTTCAATACCTGAATAATCCGCAGCGCATCATCTGAATTAAGTTCCGCCCTCCTGATTATTTTCAAAATTGTTTCAATCTCCGCGGCTGCTTCCAATGTTCGGGGCTTTTGTGCTTTGCCTGTTGGTATACCGGATTTAAGCCACTCGGCAATTATCAGCAGGGCTTCGTCTCTGCTTTTTGTTCCTGTTGATCTTGCGTTTAATTTTGTTTTTGTTTCCAGATCAACAATCTCTGCGTAAATAATTCCATTGTGTCGTGTATGTGTGTAAAATCGGCGCATCACTCCCCCTTGCGTGAAAGTTTTCTACTCTTTCACTCATTCGTATTGGAGTTAAGGCGCCGGTTCTTCCGGTAGTCTTAAACTATTTCCTTACTACATAAGGATTTATCTCATAGCAAGGACAGGACTCGAACCTGCGACCTCCGGGTTATGAGCCCGACGAGCTGCCAACTGCTCTACCTTGCGTCGTGT